>Ga0007796_10000306_pt1 | contig 14809 bp, 7 predicted proteins | sample CryBogmetaGMA0M_FD_60373 | JGI IMG/M metagenome (GOLD analysis project Ga0007796, IMG submission 60373) | Freshwater microbial communities from Crystal Bog, Wisconsin, USA - MA0M | ecosystem: Environmental > Aquatic > Freshwater > Lake | place: Crystal Bog, Wisconsin, USA | collected 2009-07-06 | reverse complement strand
CAGCGGGCACCGGCGGCAAGGCCGCCCGGACGAAGGACCAGGACTGCGATCAGCACCACGAAGGCCGCCGCGGTGGTGTAGGCCGGCGAAACCATGGCACCGAAAAATGCGGTGAACAGGCCCAGCGCAATGCCGGCCAGATAACTGCCGGTGACACTGCCGATACCGCCCAGCACGACCACCACAAAGGTCATGATCACTTCGTCAAACCCCATCGAGGTCAGAATCGGGGTGCGCGGTCCGACCATGGCGCCGGCGAAGGCCACTGCAGCGCCCTCGAAGGCAAACACGCCGAGATAGACATTGCGCACATTCACGCCGGCGAGTTCGGCAAGCTTGGGATCTTCGGCCACCATGCGCACCAGCCGACCGATCCGGGTGCGGTCGATGATCAGCTTGAGCACGATGAACTCGACGATCGCGACCACGATGATCGCGGCATCCTGCCAGGTCAGCCAGAGATCGCCGAAAGCGATTTCTTTCGATGACAGCGGCGTATCGAGGATCTGGCCGGTCGAGCCAAAAAACAGCGCCGCCGCGCCATGCAGCACATAGCCGAAACCGAGCGTCATGATCATGATCGAGACCAGATTCTGCTCGAACGTGGCCTGCAGCATGATCCGCTGCATCAGCAGGCCGACCAGCACGCCAACCACGATGGCGATTGGAATCGCCACCAGGTAGGGCATACCGAGGGTGGCGATTGCAAACCAGGTCACGAAGGCGCCAAGCATGTACATCTGCCCATGGCCGAAATTGACCAGACGCGCCACACCGAGCAGCACGGTCCAGCCGATCGCGACCAGCGCGAAGGCATGGCCCATGACCAGGCCATTAATCAGTTGCTGTCCGAAATTCATGTGCTGCTGGCTCCGAGATAGGCCTGCGCGATACGCGGGTCGTTTCGCATGGCGTCAGCGGGCCCCTGCGCGACCACCCGTCCGCGCTCCAGAAGCACCAGCCGATCGACGACGTCGATGGCGGCGCGAACGTTCTGCTCGACTAGCAGCACCGCCAGCCCGGTTGATGCAAGCGTTCGCATGGTCTGCAGAACGGTCGAGACCAGACGCGGCGCCAACCCGATGGACGGTTCATCGAGCATCAGCGCTCGCGGACCCAGCATCAGCGCACGACCGATCCCAAGCATCTGACGCTCGCCGCCCGACAGTTGCGAGCCGAGGTGATTGCGACGTTCACTCAATCGCGGGAAGAGTTCGAAGACCGCCTCGCGATCGTAGAACCGGCGATCGGCGTCCTGGCTCATGCCGACCAGCGAGCTCAGATTCTCATCGACCGTCATCTCGCCGAACACCAGCTTGCCTTCCGGCACCAGCAGCAGTCCGGCGCGGGCACGCTCATGGGGCGGCATCGCACTCAGGTCGACACCGTCGAGCATGACCTGACCGCTGACTCGCGGTGTACCCCGCGACCAGCCGGCCAGCGCATTGACCAGGGTCGACTTGCCGGCGCCATTGGCACCGACGACCCCGAGCACTTCGCCACGCCGCACGTCAATCTGCTCGATCGACAGGGCGGTGTTGCCGGCATAAGCCACCTTCAGGTCGCTGGCCCGAAGTACAAACGACTCGCTGCGATCACTCATTCGGTGCGTCCCAGATAGGCCTCTAGCACCGCGGGATCGCGCTGAACCTCGGCCGGCGTCCCATTGGCGATGCAGCGCCCCTGCTCGAGCACGACGATGCGATCGGCCACCGCCATGATCAGATCCATGTGATGCTCGATGACGACCAGGGCGAGCCCCTCGCGCTTGAGCGACAGCAACAGCTGAATGAGCCGCTCCATGTCGTCGCCGCCCAGCCCGGCCCCCGGCTCATCAAGCAGCAGGACTTTCGCGCCAGTCCCGAAGGCGAGCGCGACCGACAACATCCGCTGAGTGCCATAGGGCACGGCGGTCGGCAATCGGTCGTGATACTCGCGGCCGATACCGAAGCGTTCAAGGGTCGCGACCGCAACGTGCGATGCCTGCTGACGCCGACGAGCCGCCGCCCAGGGCGTGAGGATGCTCGAGAGCAAGCCGCTGCCGTGATCATCGTTCATCACAGCCAGCATGTTCTCGAGCACCGTCAGGTCATGGAAGAAGGCGTTTTGCTGAAAAGCTCGCTTCAGACCACGCTCTGGCAAGCGATGCGACGCCACTGAGCTCACATCTTCGCCACGCAGATGAACCGTGCCGGCGCGGCTCACCATCGCGGTCACCGCGTCATAGCAGGAACTCTTGCCCGCGCCATTGGGGCCGATGATCCCAAGCAGCTCTCCGGCGCCAACCGACCAGCTCACCTCATCGAGTGCGACCAGATTCCCGTAGCGAACCCCCAGCCCGTCGACCTGCAGCACAGGCGGCGGGCTGCCTTGCAGGACGGCACTCACTTGGGCTCGACAACCATCTTCTGATTCTGAACCGTGAAAACATAATGGCGCGAGGCAAGCTGGCCATTCGGGGCAAAGTTCATGTCACCCATGATGGTGTTGCGAAAGCTTCCGCCGCGAATCCGCTTGGCAATCGCCTCGCGATCGAGGGTCTTGAGCTCATTGGCGCTCATCGCCCACACCTGCAGTGCCGCGGCGCCCAGCGCCATGAACTTGTCGGGCGTTTGCTTGTGCTGCTCCTGAAACTTCGCCACGAAGGCCTTGTTGGCAGGATTTGACGCAAACGGCTCGACATCCGGGAAATAGATGTCGGCACCGACCACCGCATTGGCCGACTCACCGGCAACGTTGATCACGCTCGGCGCGATCGTGCCGACCGCAGCGATCAGCGTGCCAGGGGTCTTCGCCTGTCGGGCCTGACGGATCAATGCCGGCATGCCGAGGCCTTCGCTGGCATTGATCGCCACCACCGCATCCGGATTGGCCGATCGCACATTGGTCAGCGCCACGCGAAAATCGGCTTGTGTGAACGGGAATTTTTCTTCGGCAACTTTCTCGTAGGTGTAGTTGAGCTTCTTGAGTTCATTCTCGATCGAGGCCTGAGCACCGTTACCGTAGGCGTCGTTCTGCGTCATGAAGGCAATCCGCTTGGCCTTCACACGATTGGCGATGTAGTCGGCAATCACCGCGCCATCCTGGGAGTTCGAGCTGTTCAGCCGAATCGCCAGCGGATTGCCCTCGCCCGAGAGAATCGGATCCGCCTTGGAGATCGCGGTAATGTCGAGAATGCCCGCACGGCTGAGGACCGGCTGCATCGCGAGTGTGACCGGGCTGTTCCAGCCTTCGATCACCACCGACACACCGGCCGAGGCCAGCTCATTGGCCCGCGACACGCCGACCGCCGGCGTCGATTCGTCATCGCGCGCTTCGATGACGATCTGCCTGCCGAGCACACCGCCAGACTCATTGATCATCGTTGCCATGGTCTGCAGCGACTTGACGATGTATTGCCCCTGGGGGCCCGCACCACCGCTCAAGGGGAAAATCGCACCCACCTTCACCGGCTGGGCAACTGCTGTGCCAGCCAACATGAGTCCTGCCACTGCGGTGAAAACCGCTTTGTGAATTGATCGCATGATCGTGCTTGTCTCCGGGTATTGAATCGTTTTCATCAGCGTCCGCCTGATACAGATGGCTCGGCCGATCGCGTTTTGCAGGCTGGAAGTGTAACGTCGCAGCGATCTCTCTGTCTCAGCGCGACCTCTTTCGACAACAGGAGCCGTGAATGGCGCAAAAAACCGTTCTGATCGCCGGTGCCACCGGTGTCGTGGGCCGCGCGGCACTCGACCACTTTGCGCAACTGCCCGAATGGCGCGTGGTCACCCTGTCGCGCCGGCGTCCCGACAGTGCGCATGCCCATCGAGCACGGCATCTGAGTGTCGATCTCACCGACCCTCAGGCTTGCGCGGATGCCATCGCGTCAATCGGTGAGATCACCCACCTGGCCTATGCCGCGCTGTTCGAGAAACCCGGCCTGGTCAAGGGCTGGCGCGAGCCGGATCAGATGCAGACCAATCTGGCCATGCTGCGCAATCTGCTCACGCCCATGACGCGAACCGGCCATGGGTTGCGACATGTCAGCCTGCTGCAGGGAACGAAAGCCTATGGCGTGCATCTGCATCCGGTGGCCGTGCCCGCTCGCGAAGATCAGCCCCGCGATGAACACGACAACTTCTACTGGCTGCAGGAAGACTTTCTGCGCGAAGTCGCGCATCGCGAAGGCTTCGGCTTCACGATCTTTCGGCCGCAATTGATCTTCGGTGACGCACTCGGCGTGGCCATGAACCTTGTGCCGATCATCGGCGTTTATGCCGCGATCAGACGCGCAAAAGGCCAGCCCTTCAGCTATCCGGGCGGCCCCACCAACATTCTGGAGGCCACTGATGCGAGGCTCGTCGCTCGCGCGATGGCCTGGGCAGGCGAGTCCGCGCAGGCACGCAATCAGACCTTCAACATCACCAATGGCGATGTGTTCGCATGGCGCAATGTGTGGCCGTCCATCGCCGATGCACTTGGTATCGCCTGCGGTCCTGACGAACCCTTGCGACTTGCGCACTATCTGCCTGAGCACGCATCGGTCTGGGACGAGATTGTTGCCGAGCACCGCCTCGCCGCACCCGCGCTGTCGCAGATGCTCGGCGAGTCACACCATTACGCCGACTTCTGCTTTGGTGCCCACGCCCGACAGGCACCACCTCCGGTCATTGTGTCCACCATCAAGTTGCGTCAGGCCGGGTTCACCGACTGCATCGATACCGAGCAGATGTTTCGCGACTGGATCGCGATCTTGCAGGCGCAGCGCATACTGCCGAAAACGCAAGCGGACTGACGCCAAAGCAAGCGAAGGGCGTCTTGAATTCCGACTCCGCCTGAGCTCAGTCAGTCGAACCCCGAGCGCCTTTTGACTCGGATGTGATCCGGTGCAAGCCCTGAGCAGTCACGATCAACCATCTGGACATAAGCGTCTTCGAGATGCCGGGTGAACCGCTCGGTATTGAACAGCGGCGCAGATTCCCGCTGCCTGCGTAACGCCTCTTTCAGCCGCTCAAGCCGATCACCTCGCGTCGCCAGTTCGATTGCCATGTTTTCGAATTGCTGCGCACTCGACGCAATCAGCTCGGGCAACTCGAGCGCAGTCAGCAGACTCGCAGCAACGCGGGCGGCAAATGAGTTGCCGATGCAGGTGAGGATCGGCACTCCTGCCCACAGGGCATCGCTTGCGGTCGTATGAGCGTTATAGACGAAGGTGTCCAGGCACAGATCGGCCAGACGATGTCTGGCGAGGTGATCTGCCGCGGGTACGCGGCCTGCAAAGATCAACCTGTCGGGTTCGACCCCGCGAGCCATTGCCTCCTTGCGCAGATTGGAGGCTGCAATCGGATGGTCCTCCAGCAGCCAGAGGACGCTGCCCGGCACTTCCCTCAGGATTCGCATCCAGCTGTCGAAGCTCTCAGGCGAAATCTTGTAGTTGTTGTTGAAGCAGCAGAAGACAAACGCGTCGGCAGGCAGGCCAGACTCCTGCTTCGACCAGGCACGATCAGAAATCGGACGCAGAGCATCGTTGACCTGATAGCTGTCTGGCAGATACACGATCTTTTCCGAGTAGCCGTCAAGACTGCCTTGCGGAACGAGGGTCGGGTCTGCGATCAGATAATCGATGAACGGGGCACCCGAGGTCCCGGGATAGCCGAGATAGCTGACCTGCACCGTCGCCGCACGATGTGCAAAAATCGTCGGGCGACTGTCTCGGGTGTAGCCCTTCATATCCACGGCCACATCGAGATGTTGTTCGCGGGCGAGCAAAGCGACTTGCGCATCGCCCAGCGACTGCACTTCGAAAAATCGATCGAAGGACGCTCGCACCCTCTGGTGCATGGCGTCATGAATCAGCGGTCCGAACGAAAAGCCGATGATTTCGAACTGGCTTCGATCGTGGGATTCAAACAGCCTTACTGCCAGTTGGGTCGTGGCGTGTTCGAAAAAATCGCCAGAAAAATAGCCGATCTTGATCTTTCCGCTGCGCGGGGCACGGGCTATCGCGTCGAGCCGATCCCGCGGCAGACACTCCTGTGCCACCCATAATTCGGCGGCTCGGCGCTGCAGGGGCAAAGAATCAACGAAGGGCAAAAGCGCAAACGGCGTGATCGCGGGCAGACCCTGTGCGAGCTTGTCGATCAGACCCTGCACCTCCTCCTGACGTGACTGCCAATCGCAGAGTTGGCCTCTGAGACCGGCGATCGCACCATCCAGCCAATCGGGAGAAAAACCGAAATCACGCGCGCGCAGATAGTCCGCCAATGCCTCATCGAGCCGATGGCATTCACGCAACGCGCTGGCGCGATTGTTATGCGCTTCGGCATGCCCGGGCGACAAGGCGATCGTTCGGTCGAAATCCGCAATCGCAGCCGCAAAGCGCCCGAGCTCGGCCAGTGCCGCGCCGCGGTTGCAATGTGTCTGGGCCTGCTCTGGATCAATCGCCAGCGAGCGATCGTAGGACGCGATGGCAGCCTCGAATTGCCTGATTTCCTGAAGCACAACACCGCGATTGTTCAATGCCGCCAGATGCAGGGGATCGCGCTCGATGACCTTGGCATAGCCTTGCGCAGCGGACGCCGGCTCGCGCATGGACTGCAGCGATGCCGCGCGGAGAAAATGCGCCTCGATCGTGTCATGTCCTTGCATGATCGCAGTGTCAAAACTGCGTAATGCCAACTCGAATTGACTGAGCTGATGCAGCACTCGACCGCGGTGATGCCACGCTAGCGCAAAAAGCGGCTCAACATTGATCGCACTGTCGAGATCAGACAAAGCGAGTTCGTTGTGCCCAAGTGATTGCCGGGTCAGGGCACGATTACACAAGGCCTGCGGATAGGCGGGCTGCAAAGCCAGCGCTCGGTCGTAACGAATCAGCGCCTCGTCGTAGCGTCCCAGCTCATGCAATGCCGCACCGCTATTGCATTGCACCTGCGGATCGTTGGCATTGACCGCAAGCGCCCGGTCGAACCACTTGGTCGCATCGTCGAATCGCTGCGTATTGATCGCGATGATGCCCAGCAGATTAAGTGCATCAAAATGATCGGGCGAAAGTTTCAGGACCTTCATGCAACCCTGCTCCGCCTTTGGCCAGCGTTGCTGGCGATAGTCGGCGACCGCCTGAGTCAGTACCGCCATCACTCCCGCCGGGGTTGCGCCGGGTCTGGCAACTGGCAATCGGGCTCGATCAGGCTTTTTCATATGAGTTCACCCTCTCTCAGTCGACACCTGGAGCGAACTGACTCGCAGATCCACCGGCGGCAATCCGCGGCGGGATCGCTCTGCCATTGATTGATAAATTGACTCAAGCCCTTGGGTGAAGCCGGCCGTATCAAACAACGGCGCAGTCATTCGCCGCGCTTCGAGCTTGTCTCGCAGCGCCGCCATCTGCTCGGAGTGCGTTGCCAGCGCAACCGCTGTTTGCTCGTATTCCATCCGGCTGCCTGCAATCAACTCCGGCAAGCCGATGGCACGCAACACACTCGCACAAACCCGCGCTGCCATGGATTGGCCGGCGAACGTCAGCACCGGGACACCGACCCACAAGGCATCGCTTGCGGTGGTCCCAGCGTTATAGGGCCATGTATCGAGAAACAGATCGGCCACACGAAAGCGCGCCAAATAATCGGCGCGCGACACACGGGGTGCAAACACCAGACGATCCGGGTCGACACCATGCAGACTCGCCTGCGCTCTGAGGTTGCGCTCTGCGATCGAATTGCCTGCAAACAGATAAAGAACGCTACCCTCGACCCGCGCCAGAATACGCATCCATGACGCAAAGGTCGGCGGAGTGATTTTGTAGTTGTTGTTGAAGCAGCAATAAACGAAGCCCTCTTGCGGCAGTCCGAGCTGCCCGCGAGAAAACTGCTGGTTACCCGCGCCGCGCTGCGAATCATTCGCCTGATAGCTCGGCAACCACGCAATGCGCTCTGAATAATGCTCGCGCTGCTCGCGCTCGATCAGCGTGTCATCAGCAATGAGGTAGTCCATATGGTCGGCGCCCATCGTGCCCAGATAGCCCAGATAGCCCACCTGAATCGGCGCGACGCGCCCCGCAAAAAGCGCCGTCCGCGGCGAGCCGGTATAGCCGCTAAGATCAACTGCGATCTCGATGCCCGCCCGCCTTGCCATCGCCATCGATTCGCTGTCTGAATGGGCGCTGATGTCGATGAAATGATCGACCCCGCGCCGCACTCGGGCTCGCATCTCATCGGCGCTGTCAGGCCCAAGCGAAAAGGCAAAGCATTCGAAGCGAGAGCGATCGTGGTGCTCGAAGACGCCCGCCATCAGATGACTGACCGGATGGTTGCAGAAGTCTTCAGAAAAGTACCCGATCCGGATTCGCTCTGAACCAGCGATGATCGGCGAGGGTGGCGAGGGTCGACTGCAAGCTGTGTGGACTGAACTCCAGACTCTGGCCGCCTTCAACTGCAAAGCGGGCGAATCGACCAGCGCAAGCAGGGCAAAAGGCGGCACGACCGGCCTGCCCTGCTCAAGCCCCTCGACGATCGGCTGCAATACTTGCGGCCAGTCAGACCAGTCGCACGCTTGCATTCGCACATGTTGGCGCATGCCTGCCAGCCACTGGAGATCGGGCTCACGCTCGAGGGCATCGTCATAGCTCGCAATCGCCTCCTCGAGTCGGCCCAACCCGCTGAGGGCATGACCGCGCGCGGCAAGGGTCGACGCATTGTCGGGATTAAGCGCGATGGCCTGATCGAAAGCCTGCAGCGCCTCGATAAGTCGACCTTTGTCCACCAGCACCGATCCGCGGTTACTGTAAGCGGTCGCGTCATTTGGCAGAAGATCAATGGTCCGCTCGTAACACCGTAAGGCTTCGTCCAACCGATTCAGTGTCCTCAATCCATTGCCCAGATTGACATGGGCCTGCGAGCATTGCGGATCGATGGCGATCGCACGCTCAAGACAGTCGATCGACTCAAGGACACGCCCTGCTTCTTCCAGCGTCGCACCAAGGTTGATCCAGGCTTCGACCAGTGCTGGCGCGCTCTCGAGCGCCTGCCGATAGCCCGCGATCGCATCGTCGATCCGCCCGATTTCGCGTAGCGCGAGCGCGCGATTGGCCAGCGCCTGAGGGTAGTCCGGACGCAAGGCGATTGCCCGCTCATAGCTGGCGAGCGCCTCATGATGACGGCCGACACCACGCAGTGCCGTCCCGCGATTATTGAAGGCCTCGGCGTAATCGGATCGAAGTCCGATCGCCTTGTTGAAGTACGTGAGCGCCTCGGCATGACGTCCAAGTTGATTCAGCACATTGCCGAAATTGTTAAGAACAGACGGGTCACCGGGCTTGGCCTTGGCTGCGCGCTCAAGGCGATCGAGTGCGATCGTCAGGCAGCCGGTCTGCGCGGCAATGATGCCGCTGAGGTTGAGTGCCTCAAAATTCGCAGGAAACTTGGCCAGCACCGTGTCGCAAATCGACCGAGCCAGCGGCCAATCGTGACTGTCATAGGCGGCAGCGGCCTTTTGAAGCGCCTGCTTGAGCGTAAAAGCCTTAGCGGCCCCGGCGCGACCGTCGCTATTCGCCAATCTTGGTCTGAAGCCCGAGTACCGAGATCATCCGATTCAGATCGCCTTCTTCGCGCATGATTTCCGCCATCAGTTCGGGAAGCGGCATGCGCCCCCAATTCACAGCGCGACGAATGAGATAAGGCGTAGGGCTATGAGGCTCGGTCTTGCTCAGATAGTCGGCAACGGCCTCTAGCGTGCGATAGGCCTGCGCGCGACTCGACCAGTTGCCCATTTCGACGGGCTGCAATCTCGCCGAAACCCCGGTCGATGGCTGGCCAGTACTCGGCGAAGACGCCACCGGCAAATTGTCTGATGGCATATCGACATTCTCTTCTGGAAAGTTCTGTCTGATCGGCTCGCTGATCAATTGATCAGCCGGCTCGGACTCGGGCGGCAGCAACTGAGCGAGCGCCCTGTCGAACTGCTCCAGTGTGACCTTGATCTTGTTCAGGCTCGGGGCCTGCGACCCGAGCTTTTCCCGCAATACCTCGACCAGCCCCGACAGCGCGACCTGGCATGCTCGAGTCTGCTCCAGATTGGCACGCGCCTGAGCGCCGCCTGACTTATGCGAGCTGGCGATCACATCGGCCCGAGTCATCGCAACCTCCACGTCCGGCGACGAACCTTGGCGGGTGTTTTCTTCCTTGCCGGTAGAAGCGATCTCGGACAAGGTCATCTTGTCCCAGTCTGACAGATTGAGATTCGCAGGCTTTCGCTCTGGCAGCGTCACCATGGTGACATACAGTTTCATCATCACCGGCAAGCTGGCATTGAGCCACTCAAATGGCGCCAGCCGCGCGTCAACGTCACCATCGTCACCGATCGCGGGGTAAACGCTTTCCCAATAGCGGCTCAGAAGCTCGGAGATCAGCAACAGCCCGCGACGCAGTCCGTCAAGCTGCGACTGCCGCAACCAGGCCTCAAGCAGCCACGCAGCGATCTGCAGATCCTTGCCGCGGGTTGCCAGCGCGGTGGTGCAGAGCGCCTCGATTTTTGCCCAATCGGCCCGCTTGAGAGGGCGTTCCCACTGCCCCATCGGCAAGGAAGGGTCATCCTCCTCACGTTGAAAGCGAATGTCTGTAAAAAGCTGCTCAGTGCGGATCGAGACGCCACAGGGCGCCTCTGGAGATAAGGGTGCGAGGAGCAATTCGTCGCTGTCTTGAAGCTTGATCACTGGGCACCCCAGACCGGCGCTGATGTCGGAAAAATGACCGGCCAGACCAGCGGAGCGCGCTTACCCGCGCCAGTGATGGTCAGTCTCAAGAAGACTCGCGCTCTCGACGCTACTGCAGGCATTTCCGTCGTGTTGTCGGACGGCGATCCCATGGGAAATTCGAAGTGCAACAGCTGCGACTTGGTGTCGGGGCGCGGTGCGCTGTCAATATCACGATGCCGACTGATGAACGAGTACAGGGCCCATGGATCATTGAAGCGATAGCTTGCAGTCCGATTTTCAACGGACATCCAGGGCTGCGTCGGATCAAGCTTAGGCGCAAGGGGGCCATCACGCGCCAATCGAAGCGCAAGCACGACCGGCATTCCAGGCTGCCATCTCAGCACGCGAGCCGGCTCGCGCTGACGAAGCGTCTGGTTACCGACGGTCAATGTCCATTCGGCGATCTGATTGCCTTCGACTTCGAAGGCGAGGTTAGTCCGAAACTCAACAGCGAGATCGTAGCCCGCGGGCACATTCTCATCGGTCGGATAGAGCGGTGCCATGAAGTTTCGAACCCGCTCCATCTGCAGATCGAAGCGCGTCACTGGCGCTGTGGGGTTACCCGAACTGGTCCGCACCGACGGCTTATCGTTCATCAGTTTGTGCGCCGGATCATACAGTCGAAGCACCGTGCCTACGGTATCAGGATCGACGGCGGCAACCTCCGCACTTCGAACCTGTGCGGCGACCACACCAGGCGCACTCCAGGCCTGGGCATTGGACAGGAAAATGAACGGCGACCGGCCCGCGAGATCCTGATTGAAACGCTGAGCAAAGGCATCCCACAGATCCCGTTGCTCGGTCGATTGCAGATCACGGCACCTGCTGGCGAGTCCGGACAAAAGCATTTTCTGACGATCTCCGAACACATCGGGCGCGCCACGCGCGACAGCCTTGGTAATCAATTTATCGGCGCAATTGGCGCGATCGACATCGGCAGCCGTCACCATCACGAACTGCTCCAGCAGCATGAGACTGCTGTTGGGACTCTTGAGTCGATACCGACTCAGATCATTCACAATCCCCTGCCATTTCACCGCCAGCGTACCTGACGCAGACGTCGAGTCGAGTCTGGGCAGAAGATTGTCAGCCTCTCGGCTCAGTGAATCGATAAATGTCGACTGATCGGACACATAAGCGGCAAGGCCCTGGCTGTCGCCGACCGAAAACGCCTGCTGCAACGGCGCCTTGTCGCCATTCCAGCTCTTGAAACTTCGATCCTGAGGCATATAGACCTCGGCCCGCTGGAAGGCTTCGTCCAACAATCGCAATCGTACCAGGGCATCCGTCGCCAACACGGCAGTGATCTGGTCTGCCGATGGCTTTGCCCCCATGTCGATCAACATCGACTGAAGGTTGGACAGACGTGTACGCACGCTCTCGTCAAGGGGCGCGGGACGCACACCCGGCTGATTGAGAATCATCGACTGAGAAGTCAGCTCAATGACAACATTCGCCAGCAGGCTACTGGCGATCTGATCAATTTCAGCTCGAGCCACAGCAGGAAATTTGGGAAGAATATTGCTGTAAAAATCTTTTCTCGTACTCGATACCGCGAGTGCCTGATCCAGTTTGACCTTATCCCACGAGACCGACTGCTGGCTTTGCACCACCAGCTTGCTTCGTCGGGAAGCCGTATTGGCATAGGGCTGCAGCAAAAGCTCTGTCAAACCAGACTGCAGATTGACGCGATCCTCTGCAAAGGACCACTTGTTTTCCTTGTCCGACCACACGAGCCCTTTGCCGAGTGCTGACCGACTGTTGCGCTGGACCGCGTCCCAATCATTTAAAAATTCGCCAAGGCCCTCATTCGTCGTACTTTTCGCTTGCGCGACCGTGCCAGGCCCGATCAGCGGAATCGCTGCCGCACTTTGCATCATGTCGGCATACCCCTTGTTTGCATCAAACGAACGCCGATTGATCCAATAGCCCTGGCCTGGATCAAAGAGGTCCTCCTGCCGGTAAAGCTCATCCTGAATCTCTTTCCAACCCTCTATTGCTTTGGCCGGATCAAAGGATCCGACACCACCGGTCACCAGCTTAGACGCAATGTCTGCAATGCGTTTCTCGCTGACGAGAAGGTCGTTTTCTAAAAACAGGCGCTTATCCAGCTCCTTCATCGCCAATTTGAATGTGCAGCCAGCTGCAAATTGCATCGGCTCAAGCGGCGCGAGGTTACCGGCCCCCTGGGCGTATTGGCGGAAAATTTCAGCCTGCCTGTCAAGGTCAACCTTCAGGTCGGCGCCTGTCACAGCCTTCACTATCAGCCTCAGATCGCCGCCTGAGGGCTTACCGGCCCCGTTGACCAGTCGGTGAATCGCACCGATGACCTGATCGATTTGGTCGATGTTTGCCACATATTGCAATGCGGCGCTGAATTCGGGCGTGCGGTTGACCGACAGACTCGGAACGCCCGAACGGTCCAAGGTCTGCGTTGCCCAACTAGGCGGCAAACTGCACTGCGCGCCATTGATCAGGTTGCCGGTAGCTGGGTCCAGGGGCACCCCGGTCAACTGGCTCAGTTGCTGGTGAACGGCCAGCCGTATGGGATTTAAAGCGTTCTGAGCAAAACGGGACGCAATCATCATTTCGAGACGATCACTCAGATCGTCAAACCAGGACCACGAGCCTGGCATGAAGAATGAATTGATATGACCCAAATCCAGCCGCGTCAGGACTGCGATGTCCTGCATTGATCGGATTCTCGCCGGATCCTGTGCGCCACCCAATTCGACAAGTGTCGGAAACTTTCCGCCACTGCTATTCACCGAACCCAGCTTGGCCTCCTGATCGAGCCTTTGCATGATCTCAGCGATCATCCTGAATTGCTTGTCCATTCTGATCGTTGTGAACACCAGCCCGACTGCCCAGAACACCAGCAAGCCGACGACCACCCACCGGGCGGTCGTCGACAGCATGGGGTTTCGCAGTCGCTGGACTTGCGTGGGCCTGGCCAGCCCGGATTCATCAAAGATCTTGCTCTCGAAAATCTGCCGCAGGAAAGCCGGCTTCTGCGCCGCCTCAAGCGGTAGCGAGTCGGTTTTACTTGTCGGCTTATCGGCAAGATCAGCGGCAGTACTGTGATCGGGCGAAGGCGCCACTGAATCAGTAAGGGCTTCAGCCGCACGCTTGGCGACCAATTGCGCAGAGAAACTGCAATCGCCGGTGAGGTAGATACCGCGAAACATGAACGGTTCGTGATAACTGCTCAGCTTCATCAGCTCATCGCAGAACACCCTGAGACTCGCTCGCAGACTTTCGATCTGTAAGGGCAGCAAAAAGTAGTCAGCACTGTCATGCCCAGGCAACTCAAGCGAACTGAGCTCCTGGCAGGTATCCGAGAGCGATACCTCCACAGCATTGACGGCTGCATCAGCCCAGGCGGACTGATAGGGCGCAGACAGGTCAAACGGTGACGACCAGCCGAGAATGCTGTTGCGCAGCCCCTCCGGCAGCACTGACGCCATTCGCGAGAAACCCGGTATTGCTTCGCATCCGGCGATCACGGTATAGATCGGGAAACGCATGGCGAGGCTGGTTTGTGTGCGCCAGAGTCGCCGATGAATCGACTTCGCGTACTCGGCCACTTCAAGCAGCGCCTTGGGATCCTCGCGGACCATGGTCGACGCAGGCAGACTCAATACAACCGAGTCGAAGGGACGTTCCGGTCGATACGCCGCGCAAAGAGAAAGAAACTCTTCCCAAATCCGGTTGCCGTCATCTGTACCGTCCGCCGACCCGAGATAGTCGACGCGAAACTGGACCACAACCCCTTTGTCAAAGAAGTTCCAGGTGATCCCCTGAGCCGAAGCGGCCAATGTCGAATTGGCGCTCAAGCCGCTCTGAAGTCCCGATTGGACCAGCGGCAAACCTCCAGCACCCGGCCCGTCGTTGAGGACAAGCACCCACGGGATGTTGTAACGCTCAGCGCCCGAAACAATGTTTGCTTCGATCAGATCGACTGCGCGCTTGAAAGACTGCTTCAACGACTCGACGTCGAGCTTGCCGAGCCTCTTGTCGTCCGGCTTTTCGAGGATCTTCTCTTTTCGCAGAGACGCCCAGATCACGAAACCCAGG
>Ga0007796_10000304_pt1 | contig 14823 bp, 13 predicted proteins | sample CryBogmetaGMA0M_FD_60373 | JGI IMG/M metagenome (GOLD analysis project Ga0007796, IMG submission 60373) | Freshwater microbial communities from Crystal Bog, Wisconsin, USA - MA0M | ecosystem: Environmental > Aquatic > Freshwater > Lake | place: Crystal Bog, Wisconsin, USA | collected 2009-07-06 | reverse complement strand
CCTAATTTGGCAGCGACAGTAATTTCTTTAATAAGTTTTGTCCAAATCTTGCCGCGCTTTTCGTCTTGACGACCTTTGCGGTGCTGAATATTGGCCCATTTCGAGTGGCCGGCCATACGGGTAATTCCTTTTAATAATTTGGCTAGATCTCTCCATTTTAAAGGGTTCTAGACCAAAGGTAGGCGATTGCTAGCCATTTTTTGTTACACTCTCATGTCTTAGCAGTAACAAAGCATCCTAGTTAAGCAGAATTTCCACTGCAAACACCTGCCTCGGTGATGGAATTGGTAGACGTGCCGGACTCAAAATCCGGTGCCGCAAGGCGTGGCGGTTCGAGTCCGCCCCGAGGCACCACTCAAATGACGCTTCAGTCTTTGAGTTAGATCAAAAGCTTAAATCTCATAAGAGTCTGATTCATTATTCATTGCTTGCTCGACAATTTTCTTTGTTAAGGTTGGCGAGAAGAGCTCAATAAAGGTGTAAACAAAAGAACGTAGATAGGCTCCTTGTTTAACGCCAAGATGAGTTACGTTATTACCAAATAAATGAGCTGCTTGAATGACTTTCAGATTACGATCGCGTTCAGGATCATAGGCGTGACCTGCAACAATACCAATCCCCATGCCAGTTTCTACATAAGTTTTGATGACATCTGCATCAATCGCTTCCAAAATAATATCTGGCGTGATATTTCTTTGAGCAAAAGCCGCATCAATTTTGCTACGGCCAGCAAAGGCTTTGTCATAAGTAATGATTGGATACTTGGCAATTTCTTCGAGAGTCAAGGTAGCTTGATTTAGCAGTGGATGACTTAATGGCACCATCACCACGTGCTGCCATTGATAGCCAGGTAGCGCAAGCACTCCGGGGGTATTTGCGATTCCTTCAGTGGCAATCGCAATATCGGCGCGATCATGGGTTAGTAGCTCAGCAATTTGTCCAGGGTTACCTTGCGCAATGCTGACACGGACCTTTGGGAAGCGTTTGGTAAATTCAGATAAAACTTTGGGCAATGCATAGCGCGCTTGCGTATGGGTTGTGGCAATAACAAAACTACCCTGATCTTGACTTGCAAAATCTTTACCAACGCGTTTTAAGGTTTCGACCTCATCCAAGATACGCTCAATAGAGATCAAAATACGTTTTCCCGGTTCGGTAAGTGAGCGAATTCGTTTGCCATGACGGCGAAAAATCTCCACACCCAATTCATCTTCGAGTTCAATAATGGCTTTAGATACGCCAGGCTGAGAGGTGAAGAGAGCTTTAGCAGCGGTTGTCAGATTGAAATTTTGCCGAACGGCCTCGCGTACAAAGCGAAATTGATGGAGATTCATGTGGATTCCTATCCATATACCTACAAAGATATAGGAATCAAATTCTAAATGATTTTTGGGTATTAAGCTTTAGATACCCAGCGTAAGCCTGCGAGAGCTAGCAGGAAGTAGACCAGGGGCGGCGTTAAGGCAGTCATAAAGGCAGGCCATGACCCTAATAAGCCAACATTTGAGAATAAGGAGTTAAAGAGTTGGAAGCTCATACCAAGCATGATTCCACCGAAAACTTTAATACCCACGCTGCCAGCGCGTACCTTTAAATAAGCAAAAGGTAATGCTAAAGCGAGCATCACAAAAATCGTAAAAGGGTAAACTACTTTCTTCCAGAAGGCGATGGAATGCCGTTGCGCATCTTGCTTGTTATCGCGTAGATGAGAGATAAAGCGACCTAAACTCAAGATCGACATTTTTTCCGGGCTAATTAGTAGCACACTCAAAATCTGTGGCGTGACTTCTGACTCAAGTGTCAGCATAGGGTGGGTAAATGTCTGCGCAGAAAATACTGCATTTAATGGATCGGTTTGTTTGGTTTCTTTAAAGCGAGTTTCTACAACATCATTGAGTACCCAGATACCAGTTTCATCAAACTGACCTGATGCAGCGCTTCTAATGGATAGCAGGCGATAAGTATCATCAAACTCATACATTCGTATATTGCTGATTTCATTATCTTTATCAACCTTACCAACATTGACATAGCGAACGCCAGGCCTTACTGGACCGCTGCCATCGGCGTCGCGCAGTCGGTCTTTGACCCAAACTCCAGTTCTAAATTGTGATGAGAACGCAGAGCCCAAGGCCTTCATGCGAATTTGTTCTGACTTAGCTTCAGTAAAAGGACCTACCCATTCACTCATAATGAGTGTGAGCGCCACTAGTGGCAGTGAGATTTTGGTGAGAGTAATCAGAGCGCGTCGGACATCTAATCCAGCAATCCGAAGGATCGTGAACTCAGATTGACTAGCAAGCATTGCAAATACATAAATACTGCCAATGAGACCTGCAATCGGAATAATTTCAGAAATGCGGCTAGGTGCCTTCAAGAGAACATGCAATAGCGCAAGGGGCAATGTATATCCACCTTGAATGGAGCCAAGCTCACTCAATATATCGAAGAATAAGAATAAGGCGACTAGTGCAAATAAAATAAATCCACATGCAACATAAATCTGTTTAGCTAGGTAGCGCTCGTAGATGAAGGGAAAGAGGAGTCTCATTTATTACCAAACCCAGTAGGTAATTGACGGCGCCACCACTTCAAAGAGGGATTGATGCGATTGCGGATGAGGGCAAACGCAATCAAAAATGCCAAAACATGGATGGGCCAAATGCCAACAAATACGCTGACCTTGCCTTGAGAAACAAAGTTCTGTGTCAAATTCAGAAGATTGCTGTAGATTAAATAAATTAAGACCGCATAGAACATAGCGGTGTAGTTGCCAAGACGTGGGTTGACATAGGCTAGTGGAATTGCGATGAGTACCAATCCAAGGGCCATCAATGGAAGGCCAATGCGCCAAAGCAATTCGGCGCGGTTCGGATTAATAGTTTCAGGGACAGCCTGGCTTAGTAATTCAGAGATGGTTTTTTCCCGATCTCGTGGTGCTGGAGCTAAGGTTTCTTTACTGCGAATTTTGGTGCTGTATTCATTAAATTCTAAAATCCTAAAATCTGGCTGCGTGGGGTTACCTTCATAGCGTCGACCATTGTGCAGCACAATGGACTTCTCGCCGCCTTCTGAGTTTTGAATGAAACCTGTTGAGGAGACTGCCACACTGAGCTTTCCATTCTTAGCATCGGCAACAAAAATATTTTTTACTTCACTTTTGTCAACATCAAGTTCTTCAATAAAAAATACCCGCTCTGCTTTGGCTGATTCTCTGAATTGCCCTGCGCTCACCATAGAAACGTCATCACGTTGTTGGAAGCGCTGACTAATCAAAGTGGATTCGCGATTTGCCCAAGGCCATACAAAAAGTGCAAGTAGAGCAATGATGATAATGAGCGGAGTTGCGAACTGCAAAATGGGGCGAATTAAATTAGTGATGCTTAAGCCGCTTGCAAACCACACAATCATTTCTGAATCTTTATACCAGCGCACCAATACGATGAGCGTTGCTACAAATAGAGAGACCGTAAGTAAGACTGCTAAGTAGCCTAGAGTAGCTAATGCAATTAAAACTAGGGCATCTTCGGGATTTACAGCGCCATTGGCAGCAAAACCCAAAATTCGAATGACCAAGGTGGTAACCATTATGGTTACCAAGACCAAAAAGACCCCACCAGTCGTAAAACTGAGTTCGCGGCGCAGGGCTTGTTTAAAGATCATCTGAAACTATGTTTATCTGGATTCTAGGGTTATTAGTGGGGTTTAAATGGCTTATATTGGTGCAGATAAAATTAGTCCATCTCATGTCGGAGGATAATGGATAAAAGACCCATTTTAGTAATTTCCTACACCCTAGAGTTGACTTAAACATACCGTAATAGATTATGACAATCCAATTTAGTACTAAGATTTTCCCTCAAGCTGACCTGCAAAGCGCGAAAGCGCTTAATTCCAGTCTAAAAAGTCTACTAGCTCACAATGCTGACTGTTTGGTTTTAGGCTACTCCAAGGCTGACCTTGATAGCTTTAGCGGCACAAAAGCAGCAAAGAGTAAGGTTGGATTTTTGGCTGAACTTGATCGCCTGCTTGAGGGCTCACTGAGTCATGCCAATTTGCTAGGTGACCTTGATGAAAAACAATCCTCTATTTGCATCTTGCGTGCTGAAAAATCCTGGGCTGCAAATGGGGTGAAGGCAAAACGGATCCTCCTTTTGGGTCTAGGCGACTTGCATCTTGAGAGTGAGCGTAGTCTCACCAGCTTTTCAAAAGTAGTGCGCGCAGGATTAAAAGCGCTCAGCGGTGGCTCTATTGAAAATGCACTTTGGTTTGTGCCAAGCTTTGCACAAAAATCAGAGTTCATTGCGCAAGAAGTGCGCCTAACAATTCAATATGCAGGCGATCAAACCTATCGCTTTGGTGTCCGTCAACCTGCCATGAAATTTAAAGCAAAAGATAAGCCAGATACTTTTAAGCATTTAGTTTTTGCTGGCAATAATGCTTGTGCCAAAGAGCTCAAGCTTGCAGTAGAACAAGGCCTAGCGATGGCTGAAGGTATGCATTTGGCAAAGGACTTGGGTAATCTTCCCCCAAATATTTGTACTCCTACTTACTTAGCCAAGACTGCTCAAGGGTTAAGTAAAAAGGTCGGTTTAAAGGTTGAAGTGTTGGGCCGCAAGCAAATAGAAGCCTTGGGCATGGGCTCATTTTTATCAGTTGCGCAGGGCTCCGAAACACCACCCCAATTTATTGTCATGCGTCATCAAGGCGGCAAAGCAGGTGATGCGCCGATTGTCTTGGTCGGTAAGGGCATCACTTTTGACACCGGTGGTATTTCATTAAAACCTGGTGAAGCCATGGATGAGATGAAGTACGACATGTGTGGCGCTGCTTCAGTGATTGGTACTATGTACGCGGCTGGCTTGATGAAGCTCAATAAAAATGTGATTGGCGTAGTCCCGACTTGCGAGAACATGCCATCAGGTAGGGCAACTCGACCTGGCGATATTGTGAAAAGTATGTCTGGCCAAACCATCGAGATTTTGAATACAGACGCTGAAGGTCGCTTGATTTTGTGTGATGCCTTAACTTACGTTGAGCGTTTCAAACCTAAGGCGGTAATTGATATTGCCACCTTAACAGGCGCGTGTGTGATTGCTTTAGGTCATGTGCATAGTGGTTTATTTTCGGAGGATGAAGATTTGGTTAATGCTTTGACCAAGGCAGGCAAAGCCTCCTTGGATACAGTATGGCGTCTACCTTTGGATGCCGGATATCACGAGCAACTCAAATCTAACTTTGCTGACGTTGCTAATATTGGCGGCCGTCCAGCAGGTAGCGTTACTGCGGCTTGTTTCTTGTCACGCTTTACGGAGAAATACAAGTGGGCACATTTAGATATCGCTGGCACTGCTTGGAAGAGTGGTGCTTCAAAGGGCTCTACTGGTCGCCCAGTACCTTTGTTGGTGAACTTCTTGCTTGAGCAAAAGTAAGTATTCCTCACTCTATGGCTCGGATTGACTTTCATAGCAATGTAGCTAATAAGCTGGAATATGCTTGCCGTCTCACGCGCAAGATTTGGAATGCAACTCCTGTAGGTCAGCCAGTTCGTAATATCGTGATGGTTGGCGAGAAGGCTGATTTAAAAAAGCTAGATGAACTGCTTTGGACTTTTAGCCCTACTGATTTTTTACCCCATTGTCTTGTTGAGGATGAGGCTGCTGCTGAAACCCCCATTGTTTTAAGTGATGATTTTGCTTCTCCAGCATTAACAAAATTGCCTCACGCTGATGTCATGATTCACTTGGGCATGCGGATGCCGCAAGATGTTGCCGCTCTAGTGACGCGCTTTCCCAGAATTGTTGAGGTAGTTACCGTCGATGAGGCAGAGCGCCTCGCAGGGCGTGAGCGTTACAAGGCTTACCGCGACCTAGGTCATGAGTTACATAACTTTGACCAATCCAAGAGTTAATACTTGATGTTGATTCATCCACAGTTTGATCCGGCAGCGATTCGCATTGGATCATTTGCAATCCATTGGTATGGATTGATGTATCTCATGGCCTTTGCACAATTTTTGTTGTTAGGTCGTTTACGAATTCGTGCTGCGCGTTATCAAGCCTTAGGCTGGACCTATAAAGATCTTGAAGATTTGTTATTTGCAGGCGTGCTCGGTGTTGTTCTTGGCGGTAGATTGGGCTATACCTTGTTTTATATGCCTGCTTATTACCTTACGCACCCTTTAGATATTTTAAAGATCTGGGAAGGCGGCATGTCTTTCCACGGTGGTCTTTTAGGAGTACTAGTTGCTTTGTATTGGTTTGCAAAAAAGCGTAAGACCACTTTTTTTGTCGTAAGTGATTTGGTTGCACCCTTAGTGCCCTTTGGTTTGGCTTTTGGGCGTTTAGGTAATTTTATTAATGGAGAGTTGTGGGGTAGGCCTACTAGTCTTCCTTGGGCAATGGTGTTTCCAATGGTAGATAACATTCCGCGTCACCCATCTCAAATCTATCAATTACTCGGTGAGGGCGTTTTGCTCGGAGTCGTGCTATGGATATATTCTGGCAAACAACATCGCGTGGGCCAGGTTTCAGGTCTCTTTTTATTGGGTTATGGCATTTGCCGATTCTTGGCTGAATACGCGCGTGAACCAGATGCATTCTTAGGCCTCTTGGGCCTTGGTTTATCGATGGGGCAGTGGTTATGTGTACCAATGATGTTGTTTGGGGTTTACCTCATAACTTCCTTTAAATCAAAGTCCGTCGTTTAAAACATACATAAGGGCTAAAGCTCTTATTTTGCATTGCAAAAATATCAAATTATCGACATCCTCTAGTTACAATCAATCACATAATGGATTTCACCGCCTACGCAGGAATACATTGATCCATCGTTTTTTGTCATCGGTATTTCTGAAAAGACCCACATGCTTGAAAAGTTAGCAAAAGCCCGTTATTTTTCGCGCCTCACTGGAGCAGTAAATCGCCTTATCTCTGAACGTGGTGAGTCCAACGCTGTCAGTATGGCCGACGATGTCATTGACAACTATCGCAAGCTAACTAAAGATCAGCACGCAAAGTTCTTTACTTTCTTATTTCAAAAGCTGAATCCAGATCCGGTAGCAGTAATGTCTGCTGCACAAAATTTTTCTGCTGAAGGTAATGCCCGTAATTACATTAAATTGCAACGTGTTGCTGAGCCACCGAGACAAGAATTATTTCGTCGCTTAAATCGTGCTACTAATGGCACTGCTGCCCTAGTAGCAATGCGCCGAGATCTTCTACAAATTCTCGATAAACAGCCAGAGTTAACTGCTGTTGACTTTGATTTACGCCATCTCCTATCCTCCTGGTTCAATCCTGGTTTTTTAAAGATGCATCGGGTCGATTGGCAGTCACCGGCTGAGATTTTAGAAAAGCTTATTCAGCACGAGGCAGTTCATGCAATTGATGGCTGGGATGATCTCCGTCGCCGCCTGCAGCCTGATCGGAGATGTTTTGCATTCTTTCACCCTCAGCTACCCAATGAGCCACTGATCTTCGTTGAGGTTGCTCTCCTACCAGAAATCCCTGCGGTGATTACGCCGCTGGTGGATAAAAAAGCAGAGACGATGCATCAAAGCTCTAGGTACAAAGTTGCAGCTTTTTATTCTATTAGTAACTGCGAGCCTGGTTTGCGTGGCGTATCTATGGGTAACTTCTTGATTAAGCGTGTTGCTGAACAATTGCATGAAGAGTTCCCGAGTCTGAAAACTTTTGTTACCTTATCGCCGATTCCTGGATTCATTGATTGGATAGTTGCTGGCGCAGATATCGGTGGCGAAAAATCTAGTGCGCAACTCAAGCCAGCAATTCGAGCAGCGCGTGAGCAAGCAATTGAGACTCTTGCTTTAGCCAAACGCTCTTGGTCTGAGCGTTTAAATTCTGGATGGCATCCTGATACTGCGACTGCAAAAGAAAAATCAGCTTTACTATGCCTAGCTAGTATTTACTTAGGGCTCGGCTCAGCGGGGCGCAATGGCAATCCTGTTGCTAAGTTTCATTTAGGGAATGGCGCAAAATTACATCAAATTAACTGGTCAGCAGATCTATCGCGTAAGGGTCTCCGTGAATCAGCAGCAATAATGGTTAATTATTTATACGATCTCTCTTCTGTAGAGGAGAACCATGAGCGATTTACTCAAGGTGAGATTCATTATTCAAGGACAGTAGGCCGTCTAATGGCGCCCTAATAAGTAATCTTAGTAGACTAATGTACCAATCAAAACAGCAAGTGAAGGAGACAAAAAATGTTGAAGCAATGTAGATTTATGCGCTTTATAAAGCAGGCTTTATTTTTAGTTTGTACTGTGCCTTTGGTGGCGATAGCACAAGAGTGGCCCAATAAACCGATCACTATTATCGTGCCCTTTCCAGCGGGTGGAGGCACTGATGCCTTCGCTAGGCCATTAGCAGCACAACTGACCAAGCAATTGGGTAAGCAGATCATTATTGATAACCGTGGTGGCGCTGGTGGAACGCTTGGTGCCTCTATTGCTGCTAAAGCTGCACCAGATGGCTACACCTTCTTCATGGGTGCCGCTCACCATGCAATTGCTCCAGCGATGTATCCCAATTTAGATTACGACATTGAGAAGAGTTTTATTCCATTGGCTATGGTAGCTAATCCACCTCAAGTGATTGTTGTGAATCCTAAGAATGTACAAGTGAAGGATTTGAAAGAGTTCATTGCGCTTTTGAAAAAGAATCCTGGTAAATTTAACTACGCTAGCGCGGGGAATGGCTCTTCACATCACTTGGCTGGTGAACAATTCAAGATGTTGACTAAGACGTTTATTACCCATATTCCATATCGTGGTGCTGGCCCTGCAATGCAGGATTTAATTGCTGGTCAAGTGGATATTGAATTTGATGGCTTAGGTTCTTCTGCTGCTCAAATCAAGAATGGCTCCATTGTTGCCTTGGCAGTAGCTTCCCAGAAACGTGCACCTGGTTTTCCGAATGTACCAACTGCTGCAGAAGCGGGTTTAGTAGGTTACGAAGTGTCTACTTGGTATGGCCTATTTGCACCTAAGGGCACCCCTCAGCCAATCATCGATAAAATGATTGCTGAAGTGCAAAAAGCGATCAATACACCAGAGTTAAAAACTATTTGGACCAATAATGGATCTGACACTCCAAATCTTTCTGGAGAGGCGTTTGGAAAGTTTTTGAATGCCGACATCAAGCGTTGGGCTGCAGTAGCTAAAGCCTCTGGCGCTAAATTGGATTAATTGTTTGTATTGCTAATCATTATTACTAGTTGGATTTGAGGGTTTCATGAATTTATATTCGCTATTGGAAAAAGGATTTCCAAAAGACAAAAAAGCATGTGCATTAGAAACGCATGATGGGCTTTATTACTCCTGGGCTGACCTTGAGGGTGCCACTGCCAAGATAGCCAATTTACTCAAGAGTCTGAAGCTTCCAGCTGGTGCACGGGTTGCTGTTCAGGTTGAGAAATCCCCCGAGGCCCTCTTCTTGTATTTGGCTACGATTCGGGCGGGCTATGTTTATTTACCTCTCAATACAGCCTATCAGTCTGCCGAGATCCAATATTTTTTAGAGAATGCGCAGCCCGCCGTAGTCGTTTGCAGTAGTAAGAATTTCTCTTGGGTGTCCAAGGTGGCAGCAAAAGCTGCTTCTAAATATGTGTTTACTCTCGATGAAAATCGCACGGGTACTCTCTTAGAGCGCGCAGGTGGTTTGAGTGATCAATTCACCACTGTGCCAGCTAAAGATGATGATCTTGCGGCTATTTTATATACCTCAGGTACTACTGGTCGCAGTAAGGGCGCAATGCTCACCCACAAAAACCTGGGAAGTAATGCCCAGGTCTTACAGAAATTCTGGGGATGGCAAAAAGGCGATGTGCTTTTACATGCATTGCCTATCTTTCATGTGCATGGTTTATTTGTGGCTGCCCATGGCGCATTGATCAATGGTAGCAAGATGATTTGGTTGCCGCGTTTAGATACTGCCCAATTGATTCATCACATGCCAAAGTCCACGGTGATGATGGGTGTACCTACCTTCTATGTTCGTTTACTTGCAGATAAAGGTTTTAATAAGAAGGTAGCGCGCAACATGCGCTTGTTTATTTCTGGATCAGCACCATTGCTCACAGAAACATTTAATACTTTCAAGCAAGTGATTGGCCAACCAATTCTAGAGCGCTATGGCATGAGTGAAACCGTCATGTTGGTCTCTAATCCATATAAAGGTGCTCGTGTTGGTGGCTCTGTTGGCTTACCGCTGCCTGGCGTCAAAGTACGTGTTGTTAATGAAAAAAGTAAACCTTGCGGCGTGAATGAAATAGGCAGTATTCAAGTCAAGGGGCCCAATATATTTAAGGGTTACTGGCGCATGCCGGAGAAGACCGCCGAAGAATTTACTAAAGATGGTTGGTTTAAGACCGGTGATGTTGGTCGTTGGGGTGGTGATGCCAACGGCGGCAAAGCTCCAAAGGATTATTTATGTATCGTTGGCCGTAGTAAGGACTTGATTATTTCTGGTGGTTACAACGTGTATCCAAAAGAGATCGAAGGCTTTATTGATGATATGGATGGCGTAGATGAGAGCGCAGTGATTGGCATCCCACATCCAGACTTTGGTGAGGCTGTGATGGCGGTTGTAGTACCTAAGGCTGGTGCTAAATTAAATGCCGACGCTATGATTGCTAGCTTAAAAACGCAGATTGCAAACTTTAAGATTCCAAAGCGTTTAGAGATCGTTGCTGACTTACCTCGTAATGCGATGGGTAAAGTGCAAAAGAATATTTTGCGTCAGCAATACACCAGCTAGTTAGAAGCCGAATGCCTTGCGGCTTTCATTAAACATGAAGGCTGCAAGGAAAAACAATACGATGCCAAAGACTCTTTTGAGTTGAGCAACATTGAGTTTTCTGGCCATCTTGGCCCCTAGTGGAGCGGTGAAGACGCTCACTGCAACAATGCAGGCAACCGCAGGTACATAAACAAAGCCTAAAGATCCGGATGGAAGATTGGGGTGGCCCCAGCTGCCATACATATAGCCAATGGTTGCCGCAGCAGCAATTGGAAATCCTAGACCAGATGAGCTAGCCATTGCAACATGTGGCTTCACATTGCACCAGAGCATGAAGGGTACAGTGATAAATGCACCGCCTGCACCCAAAAGGCTAGAGAGCCCGCCAGCAAAAGTCCCAAAGCTAAATAGCCCAAGAGAGCCAGGCAATTCTCTGCCTGCTTTAGGTTTTTTATTGATCAGCATCTGAATGGATGAGTAAACAATAAAGATTGCAAAAAAGAGCGAAAGCCAAGATGTTTTTAATGCCTCAAATAATTCACTACCACCAATAAGTCCGCCAAAAACCATGCCCGGACTAAGTGAGGCGACCAACTTCCAGTCGATTGAGCCATGTTTATGGTGCGCCCAAATTGCAGAGGTAGTTGTAAACAAAATTGTAGCCATACCAGTTGCAATGGCCATATGCACAATCACTTCTTGACTAAATCCCAAGTTATTAAAAACCAGGATCATGAATGGCACGAGAATCATACCGCCGCCAATGCCTAAAAGACCGGCTAAGAATCCAGAGACTCCGCCGCACAGCATTAGCATTAGTATGTCGCTCAGTAACATGGATTCCCCGCCTTAGCCGCTAGGCCGTCATCCTGAACCCTAAGGTTCAAGGTGGAACGGCTACTCTGCTTCGGGTGCATTAAGAGATTCAGGGAGTAAGCAAGTCTGAGTTGGTACTGTGAATCTGCAAAGTGCTCACGCCCACAAGGTAAAGATCGTTCCGGATGCTTGCGCATCGGTTCAAGGAACTATTGGCCTTGGCGAGCCAGGCAGGGAAAGGGTTTGCATCAAAGCATCCACCTGATCTTCAAGCGTATGTATCTCCGCCTGTAGTCTTGTGATCTCATCAGAGCTCACATGAGAGGTAGGGCTTTGTTGCGATTGTTTTTGTAGTGTAATCAGATCACCGGCAATTTTGAGTGCCGCCATCATGCTGGCACGCTCAATACTCCGATTACCACCGCTAATAGCCAATTGAATTTGCTCATCAACTAATACGCATGCCGCACGCAGTAAGGGTTCATGTTCAACGCTGGTGGCAAGAGTAATTTTTTGCCCAGCTAAAGTTACTTCAATGCGTTGTTGGCTCACTATCATCCTCTACATTGGTGGGTGGAATTGTTTCGCCAAGTAAATTTAGTTGGCGTCCATCGCTTTGTTCTGGTAAACGACTCAAAATATGTTGAATGCGCTTTTGCGCACCCTCAATTTTGCCCTCAAGCTGAGCCCGGTTTTGCGTTAGGTTTTTCACTGCCTCGTTAATAGTTTGAACTTTATCGCTCAAACGTTTCACAGACGCATGAATAGACTCGATTTCTGAATCGGTCTGGTCAGGGGAGAAAGGGATTTGCTCGCTCATATTGGCATTGTAGCCTCTAGCTTAGCTCAGAGAGAGGCTCCTGATTTAGATCTTGAAAGAGGAACCTAAATCAGGCTTGCCATTAGGTAGCTGCTTAGTTGAGGGTGTATTTTAGGGTTACGAAAACCGACCTAGGTTCGCTGGGATAGTAGAAGTGATTCCCGCTAAAAGAACTCACTCCCCCATAGGTTGAGTATTGTGCATTTCCCACGTTTTTTACTATGAGCTTAGCCTCGATTGCCTGGAATTTATAAGCAGTAAAAATATCTCCCAATACATAAGCTGGCATGACGGGGGCTGAGCTGTAATTATTTGGTCCTGTATCGTAATGTTGATTGCTGACGTAGTTAACTACTCCACCAACTGTCCAGCCGCTAGTAATGAGGTAGTTTGCTCTAGCATTAAGCAAGGTATCCGGGACTATGGGGATAGCATTTCCTGCATAAGGCCCATTTGCATAGTATGACTTCTGGTATTTCCCTCCGGCTCCAATATTGAACGATGGAGTAATGTTAGAGGCAACATCAAACAAGATTCCACCTCGATTAGTTTGATAAATTGAGTTGTAGTTAATTCCCGTGGTGGGGTTATAGCTAATCTCATTCTGGGTCATGGATTTAAAAATCGAAGAAGTGATTTTTGAATTCAAGACCGACCAGTTACCACCTGCTTCATAAGTTTGGGTGGTTTGTGGTTGCAAAATACCGCTAAAGAAAGTAGTACCAACACCATTGGCGTCATATCCAAAGCCCCAATATTCATCAATGTTCGGAAATCTAAACGACTGATTCCATTTCACATATATTCTTTGCCCGGGCAGATAGTTGGCGTTTAAAGCAATATCTCCAGCATTGGCTGCATATTGTTGCGTATTGCTAATGGGGCTATTCACTGAGGTGACTGAGCTAGTACTAGTGGCAGCTTGTTGAACTTGACGTCTAAATCCACCACTTGCCTCAAATATTTTCCCCAATGGAATCTTTTGCATTGCATAAACGGAGTTATTAATCTGAGTTGCGTTTTGCGAATTACTGGTCAGGTTATTGTAGTAAGAGCCAAATTGAGTGACCGGGTCATACTGATTGGCCTTGATGATATCTTGGGATAGGGGGCTATAGGCACTACTGCCTGCCTGATTTGCTCTAGAAAAATCGTATCCCACAATCGTGGTGCCCACATCAGCAAAATTGGCTTTGATTCTAGGGGATGCTGCGAGCTGCCACCCTTGTAACTTGGAATTCATTGCGCTTCCTGCGAACCCATAATTTAGATTGTTAGGGTCTAAGGAGGTGAAATAATCTGCCTGTGGTGTGTAGATAAAAGATGTTTTATTGTTGTATGAGGTATCAAGCTCTGCTACAAAATTTTCGTTTAGACTTTTTGTTAAACCTTGCCTGAATCCAGAATTATTTGTAGTGAGATTGTTGCCTGCTTCTTGTGGTCTTACAGAGAGTGGGTTGCCCGAACCAACTAACCCAACAACTGGGCTAGCAAGTTGGGAGTTGGTATAGCCATAATAGGCGTCTATATATACCCTATCTCCTCCACCCAAATCCTGTGAAACTTTTGCATCAATAGAATATGCATTGGCTGCTGTATTCGGTCTCCAACCATTAGTGTTAGAAGTATTGGCGCTTAGTTGATAGGTAGTTTTTTCAACTGTGTTTCGAAAAATGGCATTGTTGATTGAAGTCCCCCAGCTGCCATAGGTCGTTGAGGCTTGATTAATATTTTTCTTGCCACCATTAGTGATGATATTAATGACGCCACCAACTGCTCCGTTGCCGTATTGAACGCTGGCACCCCCCTGAAGTATCTCGATACGTTCAATCGAGTCAATTGGAATAGATTCCCAATCCACGCTTCCCGAATCAATCGGATTTATTCGAATGCCATCAACTAAAACTACTGTTGTGCTATTGCCAGTCGGACCAAAGCCACCCATATCAACAGATGCATCTAAATTCAGCGCGCTTGAATTTAATCCAGTAACTCGCAAGCCGCCAATTTGGGATAAGACTTGAGGGATAGTATTGGAACTTGAGTTTTCGATCTCATCACGCGTAATGACTTTGACATTCGCAGGAACTTCATTCAGGTTCTCTTCAAATCGTGAACCCGTAACAACGACGGTGGACTGAGCATTTTGTGCATAGACTAAGGCCGGGTTGCTGATGACAAACAATACGCCGCAAAGTAGGGCGTTTTTTTTCTTACTCAACTGCAGTTTCATAAAAAGCTTTCTGTGTCGATTGCCTAGCTCACCTCCCCGTAAGCTGGGTCGAACAGAATTTCACGTGCAGGAGTTCAGCGTCAATTGAGCGCAAGATCGAAAGACCAGGCGCTGTCATCGGCGCGCGAAGGTCCCCGTCCGCAAAATTCCACCTGTCTTGGCCGGTATCCGGGCTAGTAAATCTCAGAATC
>Ga0007796_10000303_pt1 | contig 14865 bp, 19 predicted proteins | sample CryBogmetaGMA0M_FD_60373 | JGI IMG/M metagenome (GOLD analysis project Ga0007796, IMG submission 60373) | Freshwater microbial communities from Crystal Bog, Wisconsin, USA - MA0M | ecosystem: Environmental > Aquatic > Freshwater > Lake | place: Crystal Bog, Wisconsin, USA | collected 2009-07-06 | reverse complement strand
AATAATTTAATCAAATAATTCGGGTAATCATTGTCTTCACCGAAGTAAACATATGGCTTTCCACGAACTTCTTTGAAGTCAGGAATCTTGCTGTCATCAAACTTTAATACTATAATATTATCCTGCATAAGTGCTAAATGTTGTTGGTGCTGAATATTCATTGAACACATCAACTGGTGTTGCTGAAACGTTCAAATCCATCTTACCCGATTCAATTAAATTTAATCCTGTTGTAATTGTATTTGTTGAACTCAATTGCTCGTAAACTGAATATGTGTATTTGCCTATTGATGCATTTGCAAAGATGCTTGATGCAAATGTAAACTTGTTGTATCTATATTGAAATTGACTTAAATCAGAACTTGAATTCTTGATGACATTGATCACTTCCTTTGTTGTTTCATGTACAAATACAAACAAATAAAATGCATTCGCAATTGTTGTCAATTCCGTCAATGTCACAATCACATCTTTGCTTTGTCCTTTAATAAGTTGTATCATCTTTTATAAATATCAAAATCTTTGTTTTGTGTCAAAAAAAAATCTTCAACTTATTAGGTTGAAGATTTTCTATTTCTATAGGTTTGGATTCTATGATGTCAATCCTGCGATAATTCCTGAAGAAACTTCCTGTGCAAACACTGGCTCAGCACCTTCGAATTCTAAAGTGTATCCGCTTCTGTCACCCATTTTCGTTCCAGTTTCACCTTTGATTGTATTGATTGAAAGACCATTTGTTCCGCCTAAAAACCAATATTTTCCATTGCGATAAGCAGCAACACAAACAATCAAATTTTGTGCAAGCAAAGTGATTTCATTTCTTGTATTTGCTTGTAGTTTGTTTAAGATGATTGTCAATTTTTGTGAAGAATATATTGTTCCATTTTCTTCATTGACAGTCAATGTATCTTCAAACTTACTTGTTTGCTTGATTAAAGCATACTTGTAGAACTTCTTTCCTGCTGCTTTTGTGATGGCAGTTACAACACCTGATGCTTCTGTGAATGAAGTTAAATTCCCTAACTCCATGAAGTAAACTTCTTTTAAACCGCCGACCGAATCTCTACAGTCCAGGTTATATGATTGTGTTAAATTACAAGGCATCGATTTATATTTTTAATTTTTTAAAATAATGGTGACCACACTTAAGTGATCACCATTTAATTTCCTTATACTAATTTGAAAGAAACGATTTCATTTGGAAATGCCGTTTGGATTCCCAATTTCCACTCAGCAACAAATCTCACTTCCATTGCTTCTTTTGCGTAGAAAATTTCCCACTTGTCTTCTTCTCCTAAAATGTCGCAACCCATGTAAAGGTTTGTATCTCTGATTGCAAACAATCTACTTGTTCCATCAAGACCATGAACAGCAGTTAATTTGTAACTTGTACCTGGTATTGTGAACTCACCATTCTCGTAAGACAATTGTGATGCACCATAGTTGAACAAGTTTGCATTTACATATGCATCAACTAACACATCGAACACGTCCCAACCGCAATATAATCTTACATCTTTCTTTCCTTTTACTCTTGCAGGAATTGCGTTCTTAATACCTTTCACGATTGTGAATGCATTTGATACTGTGATACCTGTTGCAACTGTTATACCTGATGGATTACCATTTGCAGAAACTGCAGCAGTATCAATCAATTTAATCAATCCGTCAAACTTGTTTAAGTTTACGTTTGCAGATGATGTATCACCTTGCCATAAAGCAGTTTCTAATTGCTCAGCAATTAATTGCGCTTTTAATCCAGTGTATTGTTGTTCGAATGGAATTCCTTCATTTATACTGCCCGGCATTAATGCTAATTGGGTATATTTTGACTCCAATGTCTTAGGACATAAAGATTCATGCACTTTGAATTTGCCTACTGACAAACTTCTTTGTGTGAATGTAGATGCGCCTGAACTATTGAAACCACATGTTCCGCCAGTTTGGAATACTGCATCAGTATCAAGAACGTTGATAGTTTCTGATGACTTTACTGATGACATAACATTTCCAGATGCTTGAATGATCTTTTGTGTTTTTGCGTCAAATAAAGATTTAGTTACCAACAATTTTTCATTTTGTATGGTATAATTTGCTAATGCTGATACGTCAAATGCCATTGTTTAAAATTTATACGGTTAATAATTTATTTCGGTTTGTTTAATTGCTTTTTAATTTCTTCATTGCTTCAACCATTGATTGAAACATTTCTTCTTTATTCTCAGTTTTTTGTGCTGTGAACTGATTTGTTGCCATTGCAGCAGGTTGATCAACTGGCATTGTTGCAACTTTTTCCATCATTTGTGTAAGCATTTTGATTGCTTCTTGTTGCTTGCTCATTGCTGATTGGTGTTCTGCAAACTTGCTTTCATATCCTGCACACTTTGTATCAATTGCAGCCATTTTCTGTGCCATTTCTTCCATTTTTGTTTTCATGTCTGCAGCAGCCATATCAGTGTTTACTTCTTGATCTTGCGCTTCTTCTGCAGGTGAACTGATTTCTTCAATCATACCGTCTTTTGTTTGAATGATTGTTCCGTCTTGTAACTTGTGATCACCATCAGGTGCAGGTGTTCCGTTGATTGTAACCATTCCGCCAATTGCCAATTTATCACAACTTATCTTTGTTCCATCTTGTAAGATGTAATCAGTCAATGATGTAACATCAGGATTTGCAGGTGCTGCAGCAGGTGCTTCAGGTGCTGCCATTTCAAATAATGCTTTTATCTTATTGATTGTTTCTTGATAATTCATTTGTGTTCTTTTTAAGTATAAATATCAAATCGTTTTCTGTGTGTCATTTAAGATTCAACTTCTTCAAGTAATTGCTTGATTTCATTGTAAATCTGTTCTGCTGTAAGTTCTTTTTTCTTGTACTCAAAAACCCCTTCAACACTGAATCCTTTTATTTCCCCGGACTTAATCTTTGCCCAAACTTTCGGATTATTCACCTTAACCCCAAGAAACCATGATCCGTCCTTTGCATCTTCATATCCTTTTGGCGCTGGTCTTCCTTCCGTAGAATCAACGATGTAAGATTGGAATGCATAAACACCTGTACATTTTTGATTAGGATCATGCATCAAGTTGAAATTCTTATTGAAATCTTTTTCAAAAAACTTCTGTGCAATCTTGTAGATTGTTGCCTTATCAAACACAACATTGTATTCACCCAACTGTTCATCGTTGCGATAAATTGGAACATCTGCAAGCATTGCAGGTCCAAAGATTTCCTGCTTGTCTTCATTGATTGCACCAAATGATAATTGAATTGAAAACTTTTCACCTATTGTTCCAAGTGCTTTGACTACATTTGCATTGTTATCATAATGTTTTTTAATACCCAAATCTTTAATCTTTTGTACTTTTGCTTCATTGCTACCTGTCGCAAATATTCTGCTTCCAGGAACACCCAAACTTTCGCCAACAGATAACATTCCTTCCTTGTTATCACGTGCTGAAATAATGTACAATGTTGCACCGTTGGCAATTAGTTTTTTTGCCAATTCTTTGCCACGTTCAGTTGATAGTGTGTCATCATAATCAATTGAAATCTTTTCTGCAGCAAAATGTTCTTCCCATAAACTGTTGCAAATTGCAACCGCTTGTTCAGTGTCTTTGCCTTCATTTACAATATAACTGATGCAACGTGGAATAAAATCATCTTTCTTTTCACCTGAATTCGGATTCACAAATTCACTTCTGAACTGCAAAAAATTACGTTCAATGGCAGGCAAATCGACCATTGCCACCGCGTCCACTTGTAATTCAGATGAAAGTTCTTCATCAATAACCAGTAGATATGTAGGGATTTTCTTTTCCATATTAAATAAATATTTTAAAATTTGAATTGTGTCATTTATGCTAATCGTGCCGCACGATTGATTCTTTCCATTCTTTGTTGTCCTGATGTGATGTCTGATTCAACAACATAAGCACGTGATGCCGTTGCATTCATTGATGCCAGTGTTCTTCCTGTAAGTGATGTTGTTGTTGTCTGTTCACGTGGAACAAGCGGTGATGATCCAAGGTTTGGTGTTACCGGTGCTGATCCACCGCCACCGCCACCATTCGGAACTTTAACTGCAAGAATGTTTTTAACTGCTGCAAACCCTGTTGTTGCTGCTGAAATTACTGCAGGAATAGCAGCAGGATAACCAAGTTTCACACCTTTTGCAATACCTTCATAAGTGCTGATTAATGCAGATGCAACTGATATTGCTTTGCCTGCTGTTGTTTGTTTTCCAATAACATCAGCAACACCATTCAATGCGCCCAGGTAAGAATCAAGCAATTGCTTCTTTGCTTCGTTTTCTGACTTCTTAATGTCTGTGTCCGCCTTGTCAATGTCTTGACTATTCTTTAAATAAGTTTCTTGATCAATCAAACCCTTATCATAATATTCTTGATTCAATTGTCTTTCCTTTTCAAGAATCGCACGTTTTTGGTCTGCCTTTAAATTTTCATCTTCTGCCTGTGTTTTTAATAGGTCAATCTTTTTCTTTGCTTCTGCTTCTTCTTCCTTCTTCTTTTTAAGTGCTGCTGCTTCTTCTTCCTTCTTTTTCTTTTCTGCTGCTGCTTTTTCTTTTGCATCTTCTTCATCTTGTTTCTTCTTTTTATCTGCTGCTTCCTTATCATCAATTTCTTTTATCTTCGCCTTCTCATCTTTCTTGTATTGTTCAACTAATGCAAGTTTTTGGTCATTTGTAAGTTTACCATTCTTCAATTCTTCTTCTGCTTGTCTGATGTCATCTTTCAATTTGAATTCTGCAATCTTTCTTTCTTTCTCGTACTGGTCCGTTATACCCCTAAGAATTTCATCATTTTTTAATTTTTCCATTCTCAGTTCATACTGCCTGTCATTCTCATTCTTTTGTCTTATTTTTTCATCTCTTGCTTTTTTATTTGCTGCTGCTTTGTCTGCTGCTTCTTTACGTTGTTGTTCAAGTTTTGATGCTTCTTCCCTTTCAAGTGATGAAATTTGTGATGCAGTTTTCTTTCCTATTTTCGCAGATTGTGCCTGTGCATTTTCTGCTTCAATAATATACTTCGATAATTCTTGAACTTTGTCTTCATTCACATTCTTCATTGACAACAATTCCGCCTTTGCTGCCTTCAATGATTCAATGGTCCCTTCCTTGATCTTACCAATTACCTGGTCCCTTGCACCCATTTCCTGTGCAAATTGTTCAAGTTGAACTGCAAGTTTCTGTCTGTTCCACTCAGCAACATCATCAAGTTGTTTCTTTTCTTCCTTTGCTGCATCTTTAAGTGCTTGAATTCTTTCTTTAATTGGAACGTTTGCATCACCTGCAATTTCCCTTGCTTCTTGTAATTTCCTGTTAGATGCTGCAAGTGATTCCGCCTGTGCTTTCTGTGATTCATCAAGTTCACGATTTGCCTTCGCTAATCTTCCAAGATTCTGTGATGCTTCCTTTGAACTAACCCCAAGTTTATCACCTAACCATTCCGCCGCCTTAACAAACAAATCAATCAATGCAACAAACCCATCAATCAATGGTGTAAGGATTGCATTCATAAATGATTCAAAGATTCCTGATAATTCACCCCATGCATCAGACATTTTATCCGATGCTGCGTCCATGTCTTTGAACTTGTTGATCAGTGCAATAATGATTGCAGTAAGGATTGCAAGAATGGCAATAATTGGATTTGCCTTCAATACATTCAATGCTGAATTGAATTTACCTGCACCTTCTGCTGCACCACCGGCAGCAGGTGAAACTGCCGACATTGATTCTTTTAATTTACTAAAATGACCGCCACTTGATTTGGCTTCACCTGATGTTTCATTCAAAGATGTTCCCAGTTCTTTGTTTGCCTTCTTTAAATCGTTCTGTGCTTTCTGCAGATTAAGGAATGCTTGTTTCTGTTCATCGGTCCCTTCTTTTGTATTCTTAAATTCTTCATTCAGTTTCTTAACCGACTGCTGCAACTCCAATACACGTGATGCTGCATTACCTGATTCAACGGTGACTTTTGCGCCTATTTCAACCTGTGCCATATTTAATAATTTTTGTTTATTACTTTTAATAATTCAACCTTACATGTGTCACGTTTAGTGGCATTGTAATCAATAATTTTATTCAACCTATACAACACCCCTTGAATGTAGATTAACTTGCTGAAATCAAGTTGATTGATGTCTTGTTCGTTTAATCTAAAGTTTGCAATAAGCAAACGTGAATCCTGGTCAATGATTTCGTACATGTATTGAATCCAATACAGGGTAAACAAATTGACTGTTATATTATCAATGTTTGTTGGTTGATAATACAGCAATGAAGGGATTGCATAATTGATGTCAATCGTTGGTGTGTATGGATCATTGAAATGACCTGCATAAGGATATTCAGTTTTTGTTGCAAGTAATGATGTACCATCTTTAATTTCATAACTGCTAACACCTGTTATCAATTTTGTCTGCATTATTCTAATGTTGTGATCCATTGTTTCTTCACCTGCACCAACAACATCACCTGTTCTTTTAAATATCGTTGGATAAACTTTTCCGCCTGTTTCATATCCAACCAATGGTGTTGAAGAAAATATCAAATCAACACTTGTTTCTTCTTTGGCAAATTCAAACCCTGTATCAAATCTGTTTGTTCCATAAGAAAGATTGAATCGTTTCCTGTACTGCTCGTTGTAATAATCAGAATCATCTTTATATTTGAACAGGTAATATCTTGCATTTAATTCAGACATCGGTTTCAATACCAATGGTTTGCTTACGTCCATCTTGTATGTCCAATCAAGTGCATTATTTACATCGGTATCAAAGAAATCAACATAAGGTGCAATTTTAATCATCTTCTGCAATGTCCTATCTTCATATAAATAAAGATTAAACATCTTCATTATTGATGACAAGAAATCCTTCTGCATTATGTTCTTTGGAATAGTATCATTTATTGTGATAGTATCACCATAAGTTATTGGTTGAATCAATGGTGTTAAAGAATCAATGCTAATTGAAAATTGATTGTATTGTGATTTGTAGATAATTGATCTACTTGCAACTATAACATTTTGATTTACAACTTCAAGTGCAAACCAAAATTGTTGTGATGTTGACAAATCAAATTCAGCATTAAAATCAAATGGATAAAGAAGTTGTAATGGATTGTAATTATATTGAACTGATTGTGCAACTAATGTATCAACACCGCTTACCCTTCTATAAACATTTACTCTTACTTTGCCATTGCTCATTGTTGTTCCACTTGCTTGAATGTTGTATGTTTCAACAAAATGCAAATTGAATCTTGAATTCGTTCCGTTGTATGTAAAAATAATATTGTCTGATGTTGTAACTGATGTTGATTTATACTGCATTTTTATCGGACTGTATGCAGTGCTGTTGCCTGGTATAGTTAAAAATGTTATTGCAGTTTTTCCCCCTTTAAATATATTTGTCTTTGTTCCTGTAAGAACTTTTTGATTGTGTGGAATTATCAATGTTTTAAAGAATGCCAATTCAAATAATGGTGCAACATACTTATAACCTATTCCTTCAAATATCTTTTTGATGTATTCATAGACAAACAATGCAGGTCTGAATGTCCTGAAATCCCAATTGATTTTATCTGCAGAATATGTTCCGTAATCAATCAAAGGAAAAAATAATCCAAGACCTTGCTTACCTGTTACACTTATTGTACCTGATCCATTTGTATTTGTTGCAAATGCTGTTGTAAAAACAATTATTGTATCTGTTCCATTTGTTGAAAATGATGCAATTGTCTTTGTTCCATTGTTTGTTGGAACATCAGTTGAACTAATGTAAAGAACATCACCAATTGCCAGGTATGCTGTAATATCTTGATTAAATAATACTAATGTGTAATTGACAAAGTCAATGTTAAATGGACCTGAATCAATGTTGTAAGATTGATTTGCAGGATCCCATGAATTTGTGATTGTTGGTAATTGATAAACAATGTCATATAAACTGAAATCAAGTTCTTCCAGTTTCTTTGTTCCTAATGCAAGAATCAATCCGCCAAGTTCACCGAATAGTGAACATTCATAAGATATTTGATCCCTATCAATAACAATCTGCAGTATTCTGATAATGCCTTTAAACACCTGCATATTTCCCTGAAACAATATACATGATGCAGAACGTGAAATGTCAAAGTTGTAATTGATATTCGTTGCATTTGGATCACTGTATCTTGATTGATTAGGATCAAACACATTACCGAATACTTTGTTATTGTTTGCGGTACCTGGTATTACAATGGTCTTGCTAAAAGTTGTATTTCGTGCGCTGAAATCCTTGATGTCATCAATGGCAAAGGTCATCATTGCGTCAATGTCCGATGTAATATCAACCTGGTAATTTTCAACGAATAATTCTGTAATCATGTTTATCTGTATTGTGTATTCATTTGTTGATTCAATTCTAAATTCACTGCAAGATTGAACACCTTGTCATTTACTCGTTTCTTGAATTCGTAATTTGTTTCTTTGATAATAACAGGAACATAAGCAGAATCAATCACTACAAACACCGATGGACTGATAATCAATTCAGATAACCAGTCATAAGTTGATTCATCAATTATGTTTGTATTTAATGACATTGATTCCTTAAATTTGCTATCGTACACAATTGAACTTTCAACAAATACATTTGATGTTGATGATCCTGAACGTTGAACATAAGACATCAATCCATTTGATGAATCAATCATGTATGGAATGCGTTCAAATGATTTCTTTTCAGAATCATACTGTCTTTTTGATTTCTTTGAAAACTGATATGAATCATATCCACCATATTGATTCAACCATACAAGTGTAAACACTTCATATTTAGTTTCACAATAAGGGTAAAAGTTTGGACTAAACGAATTATAATAACCACCTACTGAATTAAGCACTGCATACACATTATAAAACAAAACATTATCATCAATGAATGTTGTTCCCAGTGCAGCATTTAATGATGTAGGTGATAAATTCAATTGAATCATTGTGTAATCAATTGCTGATCCTGTTGATGTTATTGCTGATGACACTACATAAGTTCCATCTTTGTTTATTTTACTAACCCTAAATTCAATGTTTTGTGGTGAAGATGGGTAAACAACACCATTATAAAAGGGAACAAGCAATGGTGCATTTGTTGTTGTTGTCAAATACACATCACTTTTTGCAGGTCTGTTTGTTGCAAAATCATTTTTCTTTAATGACATTACAGGTGTTGCCAATCCATTTGTCACCCTTCTTTTATTGTACGAATTTGAAAAGTATGCCGTCTTTGAAGATATGTTCAAATATTGTGCAACATTCGTTCCGTATTCATAACCGAATTTACATTCAACATAAACAGTGTGATTTGTAAATTTATCAATCCTTATTCCTGCAGTATATGGTAATAAGGTTAAATTACTTTGTACATAATTACGTACAACGTTACCAATGTTGAACACACCATAATGTGATACAGGATTCGGAAATGATTTCAATTGTGCCACCGATACACCGCCAATGTAAATGTCACAGATGTACTTGAAATTGGTTTGCGTGTACAATGATGATTCAAGACACGTGTAAACAAGATCATCATTTGCAGATGAATAGGTTACCGGGAATGCTGGTATTGTTAATGCCATTTTATAAACTATTTATTACTGATATTGTTAATGCTGTTTCAAATTCCCTTTCAGCAAACTTTGATGCAGTTTCTTCTGCATCGGTCCAAAAGTTTGTTTTCTTTAATCCATGCCTTCTTACCATTCCTGCAATCATTATTGCAGTTGATGTCGCTGTATCTGTTATCTTCTGCCGTCTTGATTCCCTTGAACTTATTGCATGCTTCGGATTCTTACTTGTTGCCTTTGCTTTCAACCCTTCCTTGATCAGCCACTTCCTGATTGCAGTCACCATTTCTGATGACTTCTTTCCGCTTTTACCTGCAGGTGCTTTGAATGCATAAGGTGAATCACCTGGCTCACCTGATTGCCAACCCCTAACACCTTTGTCAATAAACTTGTAATAATCAAGAACACTGATATTAATTGTCATCTTCTTACCCATCACAACAATTTCAGATGGCTTGATTGATTCAAGCAATCCGCCACTGGCAACCCGGTCCGCTGCATGTAAGTTATCAACTGCAGAATTGATGAATTCAACCGCAATATTATACAATGCCGTTTCCAGTGCTTTGCCATCAAACGTTCCATAATTAGATGGTGAATCATTGTTCAGGTCAATCAACCTTTTGTTGATCACATCTTGTTGTCTTCTGCTAAACGATTGCATTTAAACTTTTTTTATTTATTTCTGCCTCGTATTCCTGATGTGCTTTCAAGAATGCTAAGTCATTGAATGCTTGAATAATCGGCAGGTCATATGCTTCATCTAATTTAATTCGTTCAAATTCTGCAATCTTCTGTGCAGAATAAATCCAACCGTATTGCTCATTAAATCCATTTGTTAATGGTTTCAATTCTTCTTCTTCAATTTCTTCAATCCCAAACAAACCCCTGTATTCATTACTTAATTTCTTAATTACTTCAAGAAACTTTGTGACATTATACAACACTGGTAACAATGGCATTTTAAGTATTCTATCTGCACGTTCAACATGTGACAAATCTTTGCAGGTTGAAAACGATGCAGCAATTAAATGAATATTGTTCAAGTAATTGTTTTTATAGAAATGCTGTACTTCAATGAACTGTCCAAGTGTTATTTTACGAACATCGAAATTGAACTTGAAATCCTTTATTCGTTCCGTTTCTTTGCCCTGCATATTCAGTTGTTCAAATCTTTGCTTAAACTGCCTTTGCAGTTGTGCAAACTTGTACTTGTTAATCTTGTCGAATTCTTCTTCACTTTTGCCTGTTAAGAATGCCATTGTAAACAATACCTTATCAACCTGATCCATCTGTGATTCATTGATTTCGTTAATGTACTGATACATTTCAACGGTAATCTTATTCCACTTTGGAATTCTTAATCTATTAATAAATATCATAAATGCTGATTTGTTTCTTAAATTATTGCATAGTGACCGGACATGCCTGCCGATGTCCTGAACTTATGCCATGCCAGTGCTAAGGCACAAACACAATCATCATGTAAACCTACAGGTGCAGAATAACGAACACCAGTTCGTGTGTACTCAAATTCAAATTGTTCAAGTTCATCTTTGATTTGACCTTCCGGGAATGTGATTCGCCTTTGTTGTATTGCAAGTGCCAGACCTTCCATGATCTGTTGTTTGCTTGATGAAGTAAACTTGAATAACTCCACATCTTTAACCCTTGCAATGTCTTCTGCAATGGGATCACCGACACCTGTCGAATCAATTGCAATCTGTGCATTTGGTAAGGAAAGTATTTCTTGCGTAGTTTGGCGCCAATCTTTTTGAAATCTTCTGTAATCACATACACTGCCGTTCTTATCCAATCCAATAATCACTGTATGATCACTTGACTTTGCAAGGTCAATGCCGTAACAGATGGCAGGACCTGATGTCATCGGGTATGTACATTGATGAATAAATGAAACCCCAAACGGATTACTTCCATCTTCTGCTGCTTCTGCCAGGTATAATTCTTTAAACACTGATTCAGGAAGATCACGTTTCGCCTGTTCAATTTCTTCCATTGTCAAAAGACCTTCACGTGCTGCATCGTATGCTGTTATTTTGAAGTGTTCAAAGTTCTGTTCACCTTGCTTTGCACGTTGTGCCATTCTATAACCCCAATTCTTTTTGCCTTTTACGTTACCGATAAATTTACACCAACCATTTGTGGCGGTTAATGTTGATCTAAGTGCAAACCAGGATTCTTCCCTTGCACGTGTGAATTCATCAAACACACAGGCATAAACATCATCACCATAAAGGTTGTCGGGTTTCTCAGCTGATTTAAATTGTATGATGGCGCCTGTTGGCAGTGTAAGTTTTAACTTAGTTTCATTGGCCTTAAAGAATGACTTATCAGTTACCTGTGCCTTCATCCTGTTAAATGCAATTTCTGCCTGAGAATACACTGGTGCAACCCACCATACAGATTGATTTTCTTTTAATGTCAATGCCTGTTCAAATAACCAAATGATGTGTGATGCAGTTTTACCGACTTTTGTTGATGCTTCTGTGACTGTGAATCTCGCTTCTGAATTCAGGATTGCTTTCTGATATTCGTAAAGGAATGGTCGTGTATAGTTAATCTGTTTCATCTTTATTGTTGTTTGATTTGTCAATTAGGTTTGCCCACAATACTGAAACAATTACAACAATAATGAATTCAAACAAGTATACACGCCACATGATTATATTTTTTTATAGATTTTTGTCCAAGGTGTTGGAATACCTGGTTGTTTAATTAGTTCATAACCTTTGGACTTAAACAATTCAATCCATTCATTTTGTGTCTTGATGTTGATGTGTCCCCACATAAGATCAAGTTTTGTTGTTTCGTGTGTTGATGAATGGTAAATGTATTTGGGATCAATGGCATTGAATAAATCATCAATTTCATTATCCGTCATGTGTTCGCTTACTTCAATCCAAAACAGGCAATCCGTTGTGACAGGTTTGTCAATGATCTGCAGGTGTGGATATTTTTCTTTTATGTATGCTTGATGTGTATCAAACAGTTCAAACACCTTAACATCAAATCCTTTGTTGTGTAATGAATTGGAATATACACCGGTTCCTGCACCATAATCAAGAACGGATTTGATGTCACCATACATTGTCAATTCATTTGCTGTTGCGTCACATAATGCAACAAACAAAGGATTGTCTGCAGAAATACCCATTGATAGTTCTGCATCAAGAAACTCTTGATTGCTAATCTTTTTGTTCTCTTTGCCTGATAAGTGATCAGATAACAGTTGTTTTAATTCTGCCATTATAATTTTATGTTGATGTAGTAAATGTAGCCAAGTGCATCTTTAACCCTGAATGTATGGATCACGTTTCTTTTCAATCCGTTCCAATATATTTTATTCAAAGTGTATTTTGTAGTTGAATTCAAACTGTAGTAATAAGGTGCTTTGCCACCAATTGCTTCCAACCTTACAGATGTGAATGCGTTTGTCGGTGCTAAAATATATTGTTCTGCATTAATGTAAATCAAACCATTCCAAACAAATGCCTTCATGCTTATTGTGTTGTACATTTTACATGATGAAGTTTTAATGCAGTTGTTTGCATCTTTGGTGTTTATGGTATGTACACCTGCTTGTACATTAAAAAAAGTATCTTTTCTTTGATATGGACCATTATCAATTGAATATGTGAATGGTGGTGTTCCACCTGTGCTTCTTACTTTGATGAATCCGCCTTCAAATTCCTGTGCAAAGCATGTTGTTGACATCAACAAAATGGTAATTAATAATCTCATGATAATATCAATTTTAAAATTAATAATGGCAATGCTCCATAAATTGTATAAAGTAGATCATTGATGTCTGGTGTGCCTTGATGGCTTAAGTAATCCAAAACTTCTTTGGCAGTTCCAATGATGATCACTGGAAGTAATGCCCATATTACAGGCATGAACAATTGTGCAATTGTGTAAATGCAGAATCCTGCAAGAAAATGGTATTGTTTATCTATTGGCATAATTTATTGATTTAAGTTTTTCAATGTACAGGATTGCGTCCATCAGTTCTTCCTGCAGGTGTGTAAAGTAATCATCATTGTTGTTCTGTTCCAATGTTGTGCCATACTTCTTGATACCTACTTCGCTGCGTTGGTTGAACTTGTTGATTACTTGTTGAACTATCTTGTCGGTCATTTGTTTTTTTTAAATGTTTCTTGATAGTATTTATGTGCTGTTGAATATGGCTTATCTCTTAATTCAAAAGATTTGTTACAAGCATCTATTATCTCTTGCTTGTGCATTTCTTTGGATTCTTTTAATAAATTAAAAAATTTATCATTTAATTCTAATTTAGGGTAGATATTTACAAACCCATTTGCTAACCATTCTATTGATGTCATTTGTTCTGTTTTAGTGTGACTTGTCGGTATTTCCGACACGTTGCAATCTGTAACGGTTTCACCCATTTTGTTGACATCACCAATATGATATTTTAACAATGTATTAATTGCCTTTGTAACTTCAGATGGCTTTTGCATGTAAACTTCATCATCATCAATCCGCCATGCATGAAATGTTTTTAAAATAATTAGTGCTTCTTGTAGTGTCATTTGTTTAGTTTTAAGTATTTGGATAAAGTGTTTTTTGTATTCTGTCAAATAATAGTTTTAAATCTTCAGCGTTATCAATACTCCAACCTTCTGTTTTAAGAACATAAAAACATCTTTCTGATCTGTCAATACCCAAATCAGAAAGGCATTTAATCTCTAAAAATTCAGCAGCATCATTTTCAGACATGCAGTTTGCTTCTTGACTAAAATTAAATGTTGCTTCTTCTAATAATGGTTTTTCGTCCATTTGTTTAGTTTTTAAAGTTATTTACGTTTACGTTAAAGTGACCGCAAAGCAGTTCTTATGGTATGCAGTGCGGTACGTGTTAGACATAAAGTGTAGCCCATAATAGATTAGCAACTGCACCGATAAAAAACATCATCCATGATTGATTAATCTTAGGCATTACACCTACATTTCCAATATCACGTGGACCAATTGCATAATCCTTAAATCCAAAGATTAACCCTGAACCAATGAATGCAGCTGCCATCCCGGCAAACCCTTGAAACCAATATTGATTGTCGGGAAAAAATATCGGGTTAATAAACCCAGCAAGCAATGCCATACCAAATAAATTTTTAATTAGTTTCATGTTTTTTGTTTTAAAATTACGTCATTATATTAAATTTATTGCATTAATGCTGCAATATTC
>Ga0007796_10000302_pt1 | contig 14869 bp, 16 predicted proteins | sample CryBogmetaGMA0M_FD_60373 | JGI IMG/M metagenome (GOLD analysis project Ga0007796, IMG submission 60373) | Freshwater microbial communities from Crystal Bog, Wisconsin, USA - MA0M | ecosystem: Environmental > Aquatic > Freshwater > Lake | place: Crystal Bog, Wisconsin, USA | collected 2009-07-06 | reverse complement strand
TGCTTACGCCAAACTCGACGGAAGTACCGTTTTTACCGGGCAGCGAAAAAGTTGGCTTTATGTACAACACGAATAACGCTGGCTCTTTGTATGCGCCGACTGTTTCCGTGCCGCAATTTAACGCGGCGGCATGGAACGATGTGCAGACGGGAATGTATACTGGTAATCCGCAGTACACACCGCCCGCCTATGCTGCTGCGGCAACTGGCTTAATGAGCGGAATAAGCACAGCGCAAAATTCGCCAATTATTCGGCCTGTTGACGTTATTCGTGGTATTGCATCAGCCGGCGTGGGGCTTGCGACTGCCAATATCGCGGGCCGGGCATTGTCGGCTATGGCTGGTTTAACACCGGCGGGTCAAGAAAAATTACAGGACATGGGTTTATGGGGCGGAATGATGCATGCTATCGTCCCGTCTATCTTTAATCGCTAAGGACGCAACTATGAACAACAACATCAAACAAAGCATCGATACTGTCACCGCCGACTTACGCGTACTGAACGAACTCGCGAACACAGCGCCCGAGAAAGAAACGTGGCTGACGCCGGCGTTTTGGACCATGGCTGGCGCTGCTGTTACTAATTTAATTACCGTGGCTGTGCTCATCGGCTGGATTGACACAGCGCATGCAGAGGGTGTCACTAAGGCCGCTACGGCGTTACTCGGCGCGGCACAGGTAATCGTGGTGAACAGCCTGCTTGTGTGGAAATACATCGCCGGCCAGAACGCCGTGCAAATCCAGAAGATTTCAGCCCGCTATCGCTACATGGAGGCGGTAGCAGTTGAAAAACTGCGCGCAAAATAATGACGCACGACGAACTGGCTGCTCGGATTGCGCAGTCTCCAAAACTTCAAAAACTGCAATCAAAACTTCTTGATGAGATTCAGTTCCGCGTCGATAACTCGGTACAACTTGATCCCGTCACGATCGTAATGATTATTTCAATCATTGTGCAGATCGTTATTCATTGTCGTGAAAAACGCAGCGTCGATGACCTTGTGCAAGATATTCGAGACGTTCGCTCGTTGCCGCCCCGTCGGCTGGTACGCTTACGCCGTCGTTTAAACGCACTGTGGCATAACTGCTGCGCCGATTATCAGTCTGGCGTGGGCGACGTAAACCCGCTTTTGACGGCTGTGTACGAAATCGGCGAAAACTCAGACGACGACACTATTAAAGAACTGATCGCATTAGCCCAAGACATGTGAGGAATCTATGGCACGGAAGCCAACAAAATCTGTCACGGACTCTGACGTCATTCCGCCGGCTGAAATGCTGCGCTATCTTTATAACCTCGGTTATTTCGGTGACCTTTCGTGGAACAAAGTAAAAAGCATTCGGGGCGCTGATCTGGCCAAGGCTGTAAAGGCCTACCAGAAGTTCAACGGCTTGTCCGCGTCTGGTCGTGTAAACGAAGAGACGGCCCATCGCGTTAGCCGTCGTCGCTGCGGCCTTCCAGACTTTGGTTTAACATCGCCAACCGGCAGCATGTGCCGCTGGCCGATGAAGGAAATCTCGTATTATCACGACATTAAACTTCCCGGGATGACGCAAGAGCAAATTGCCAGCGCGTATGACATCGCGTTCGGGCAATGGGCAGAAGTGTGCGATATCAATCCAAAGCGCGTCGAGCGCAAAGAAGTGGCGAATATTTATGCCCGTTCTGGCCGCGGCAAGAAAAACAACTTAGATGCTCGCGGTGGAACGCTGGCGTGGAGCGAGTTGCCGTGTGACGTGGCGTCGCACATCCAACTCGACCAGATGTTTGACGAGGCTGAAGACTGGTCGTTTAACATGGCCGTCGCGGTAATCTGCCACGAACTCGGTCACGCCCTCGGTCTGGGTCACTTAAATTTTGGCGCTTTAATGGCGCCCTATTACGACCCAAATGTATCTAAACCGCAGGCAGAGGACATTGATGAGATGATTCGCCTGTACGGCAAACGAACCGCGCCGTACTCGTTTACCAGCGCCGGCGTTCAATTAGGCGGCGAAATTGTTATTAACGGCCAGCCGTATGTTCTAGTCCCTAAAACTTGATACAATGAAAACATCTTCTGCAGGAGAAAAATTATGACTCAATTTCAAATGTTGGCGTTAGTGTTATTTTCTGTTGTCGTTGCGGCTGCTTACCGCAATGAACTACTCGCCGCCGTGAAGAAATTTACGACGAAAAAGAGTGGGCTGGCTGTGCAGTCTTCTATTGCCGCCACAATCGTAAGCGATCTGCTGTCGGTCACTGAACTCCGCGACAAGTTAGCCGCCGAAGACTGCCCGGATGGCGTCGAGGCTTGCACCAATTTGCTGCGCGTGATTGTCGAGCAAACAAAGCCAACGAAGAGCAGTGTCTGAACCTGAACGTAAGGGGTGTTTTATGAAGAAGTTAGTTTGGGTCGCCGGTTTACTTTTGTTGCTGTCGGTTGTGTTTCCGAACGGCGTTAAAATCCCGGTACCTACAAATACGCCCGACGCCGTAGTTCCCGCGGGCGAAACAGACCCAGTGATCGCGGCGTTACTGAAAGACGCCACGGCCGAAGACAAGGGTCGGGTTGTCAGCATTTACGAAGGCCTGCAGTTTGTGCTCAAGCGCGACAAGGGTCAGCGTATCAACACGACAGAGAAGTGGGCAGAGTTACAGGCAAACACGCTGCAACTCGCCGTCGAGCAGGTTGGGAAGTACCCCAACCTCGACGTTGCCATTAATGACGTATTCAAGCGCGTTCTCGGGACAGACGATGTGCTGCCGGGGAACGCCGACACGCAACTCAAACTGACCAAAGCGTGCGAGATTATTGCCAATTCAGCACGCTAACATTATGCCGCCATCGTGCGGCATCGTGTGGAGTAGGAGGGGCAATGGTATTAACTTGGTTTTTCTATTTATGGGTAGCACTGCTCGTCTTTGCTATCCTGTATGCGGTGTGTAACGCGCGGGTGGTCGTCACTCCGCGGTTATCGGTGGTGCAAATAAGGAGAGATTACATGGCAGATTTGCTGACGTACAGTGTGGTGGCTGCAGCGGTAACGGACTCGGACGTGGTAACCCGCGAACTGGTCGTTGCTGTGAACGGCGACGCACAACCGGCTGTTTATTTTGCTAGCAACATGACGGACCTTGGTACCGTCACGGCGCTGCAAAACTCGTCGGTTGAGTTAACGCTGGTTGACGTGGATGACGCCGGAAATCGCTCAGAGCCGGCTTCGTTGGTGTTCGTGGCGCTGGATACGCTGGCGCCTTCGGCTCCGGGAAGCATCGGTGTAACCCTCGTAAGCGAAACTACGGTGACGCCCGACGAGCCGGTTGCTCCTGAAGTTGTTGACAACACGGACAGCGCACCCGAAGGGGACGCCTGAGTTTTCACAGGTCCCGCCCCGCTGCTTTTTGCGGCGGGGCGTGGGCCATTAATAATTGGAGTAGGCATGGCCACGCAAGAAACTTTTTTCGAGAACGTCTTTGACGTAGTCGCTTCCTACGAAACCGGCTTTATCGGCGCGTATGCCCCGACGCTGGAAAAAATCCAAGAGTTCCGCATGGCGATTACTGACGCCGGCGGTACACCTGACGGCCGTATGGCGTGTCGGTCTTATGGTCTTGAGAATAGCGGCAAAGGCAAGTTAAGCATTCCGTTTTTAGAGATCGAAAAGTTATACCCAGATTCGCTGCCGGGTGGCGCGCAGGGCCGCGGCGACTGTGTAAGTTGGTCGACGCGAAACGCGTGCCTTGGAACACTGTGCTGCGAAATTACGAGCGGCAAAGAAGATGAAGTCAGCGGCCGGTTAGAAGGCGCGCCCGAAGTGAGCGACACAGCCCGCCTCAACGGCGTGATCGCGACGGAAGCGTTTTACAATTGGCGCCGGCACGGCGGTGATGGCTGGTCGTGCGTGGAAGCCGCCCAAGTAGCGCTGAAAGAAAGCGGCCTGTGGCTGCGTAAGAAGTACGACGAAATCGACGTCGACTTCACTCAATATAGTTCGCGCAATGCCGGGCTTTACGGCTCGCGAACGCCACCGGAATCGTGGTTGGCTGTCGGTAAGGACCATTTAATCCGCACGGCCACCGAAGTTGAAGATTACGAAACACTGCGCGACCTGCTGGCGAATGGTTACTGCGTGTCGTCGTGCGGTAGCGAATCGTGGTCGGCTGAAAGAGATGAGAACGGATTTTCCAAGCGCACGATGAAGGGCTGGGCTCACGCCCTTGCTTATTTAGGCGTTGACGACCGGCCGGAAATAATTGAACTTTACGGCGAGCCGCTGATATTAGTCCAAAATTCGTGGGGTCAGTGGAATGACGGCGGCCGTAAAATTCTCGGCACAAATATCAATATTCCGATCGGTTCGTTCTGGGCGAAGTGGTCCGACCTTAAAAATCGGTACATGATCGCGTTTTCTGGTGTCAGCGGTTGGCCCCGGAAAAAACTCAAGAGTTATGGCTCTCTGGGTAACATATAGCAGCGGATATGTTGCAATTTGTTACGTATTGCGACACGTCACGTTAATTCATAGGTGTTTCATGTTTGAATGGCTGTTTTTGCTGACAAGTTCGGGTACTGCCCATGCCACACCGCCCCAAAAAGACCTTGTCGGCGTGGTCGCTGCAGAGGCTGCTTATTCTGCTTTGCGGAATGATCCGGCGCCCTCAAAACCATTAATCGACACCAAGGACTGCAAACGCTGCAGCGGCACCGGCAGGATTCGTAGCGGCGACGGTATCGAATGGACCGACTGCCCGGATTGCGAACCCAAGGGCGCACCGATGCCGGATGTAAAAGTCCCGAAGTCGGAACCGAATCGCTACAAAACCAGCGATTGCCCAAATGGTCAATGTCCGTTATACAAGGCGTAAGGCTGTATAACGTCCGACATATAGGTTTACAGGTGCTGCATGCCTGATTTAAAAAAGGTCAATGGGAAGTGCTACACATTTCGCGGTTTGAAGTTTTACGCCCAGAATGGCTTTGTCTGCTTGCATGACGAAGACAGTGGCGAGTTCTTCGTTCTGACTCGTAAAGAGTTTCTCCAGCGCGCCCAAGCCTTGAGCGAAGAAGCCCGGCGGATGCGTGTGATCGCCGCCGAGAACCCGTCAAAAGCGATCTGGCTGTCGGCCGACCGCGCTGATCTAATCAAAGCCGTCGAAGAAATGATCGCTTGCACGCACGAGGCCAAAGAGCAGGGCGACAGAACCGACCCCGTTGTCGACGCGTGGTTTTTAAAGCATCGGCCGCACAAACGCAGCCGGCTAGCCCTCCCCGGTAATGTTAACTTCTCTACTTCCATGCCCGGCGATCTCCCACGAGGAAAAGACACTGGAAAACAGGTCACTCCAGACTTTACAATGGGTGGGAATGCAAATCCGCCCAAAAAGTTAATATTGCCGGGAGAGTGACATGGATTTAGATAGCGTAGACGCCAAAACCGCATTTAAGATGGGTTTCGCTGCTTATTGTGCGGATCACAATCTGCCTGTAAAAGAAGCGGCAAATTTGTTGAAACAGGCAGAGCACAGTCTGTTTGATTTGGCTGGTCTGGGTATCGTTGGTTTACCGGCCGGTCTTGGTTTGGCTTTAGGCGGTGGTCTCGGCTACGGCGCCGCAAAAATGGACGAGCCGGAAATTACGCCAGACGACATTAAAGCGCAAGAATTAGCGAAAACATACAAGACGTATACAGATCGTTTAAAATCGCGGCGAGCGTACCAGCAATATCGCGCTGCTCGGCAAACACGATAGGTGAAATGTGAGTACAAGGAAGTACTTCGGTGAAATTAATGGTACACAACACGGGCAGCACACGCTCCAGTGGCCCGGTACTCCGGACGGTTTTCCAGTACTTTCCAATAACGGCAATATACCAAATCTAAAGCAAGAAGAAGTCGATGAGATTGATTACAGGCTTGATTTCAAGTCTAAAATGTTCGAGTTGTGGGATGTAGATCAAAAAGCAGAGTTTGACGACATAAACGATAAAATACTGAACAAGTGGTACGCCCTTCAACGCCGGTCCGATCACTGGGACGATGAAAAAAAACATTTCAGGGTTTGGCTAGAGTGGGGTCAAATCTACGGCGTTATCCCGACTAAATAAATGGTGTCTTATGCCGGTAAACGCAACACAAACGCCGACTGAAAACGATGTGTATCGTTATTACGGCACAAAACTAATGCACAGTATGCTCGCCGGCGGAGCGATTGGCGCCGGCGGTATGGGTTTGTATCGCTTGCTTAAAGACTACAAAAACGAACAAGAGCAGAAAAATAAACAGCAGGCCTCTCTTTCGGCTGTCTCCGCCGAACCGCCGTCGTTCGTTACAAATAAAATTGCAAACGCTGCCGACCTTGTCAGTTCTTTAGCGTTGCCTGTAAGCGGCGCTGGCGCTGGCGCGCTGTACGGGGCCATGACTGCCGAAAAAGGTAAAAAGTTAAAGGGCGCTTTGCGTGCTGGACTCGTGGGCGGCGCGGCTGGCACAGTCGGCGCGGGTATCGCGTCGCCGAACGCCGCCGAGATGCTCGGTAGAAGTATGCCGCACAAAATAACTGACGTTATTCCGTTCCACAGGTTTTTTCCATCAGAGAAATACACAGCGCCAACATCGACATATCAAGCCGCCGCTTATTTACTGCCAGTTCTTGCAGGAACCGCCGGCGTTTATGGCGGCGCTTCTGCTGTAAACGCGTTAACGGCTGACGACCACAAAGCGAAAAACAAAGACAACGTACAGAGTGCGCGCGACGCATATTTTAAAACGCTGCTCGACGAACCTGATGAAGAAAAGGTGGCGTTGAACGCCGGGCTGGATAAATGTTATGCGCTGTACGAGAAAAAAAGCAATGAAAACGAAAACGGCGGATTTTTAGGCTGGCTGCAGAATACTATCTCACCGCCCAACCCGGCGTATGGCCCTAACGACGGTGGGTGGCTCGGTAATACAGTGAAAAACACGCTGGCGGCGCCGCAACTGTTAAGCGGCGCTGCCCTGCTTGGCGGCGGCGCACTCGGCGCGAAATACATGTACGATAAAACACGCGCAAACTCTCAAGAGAAGTTGTTACGAGCCTCACGGGCGGCGCGTGAGCGGTTGCACGGGTTAGACGCGCCATGGGTTGATCCTGTTGAACTAGCCAGTATTAAAGAACTCGCCAACAAAAAAGAGTTGACTAGCGCGCGAGGCATGTAACAGCCATGCCGACACCTGAACAGCAAATTACACCGCTTCCAACCGCTTCTCCAACGCACCGCAGTTTCGGTGACGTCGGATCGCTGCGGCAGAATATCTTCGACAAGGCTCTCGGTAGCGCGCAGTCAATTGAGCCTATTCAAAACGATCTTTATACGCTCCGCCTGCATGATGTGCAGTACGCCGGGCCAGAGCGTTATAACCGCGCGGCGCAAAAAAAAGCCGTGCTTACGCAAGGATCGCTGACTAGAAAAATGGTTGGCACGTGGTCGCTTATAGATAACAAAACGCAGCAACCGATTGCGACGCGCGCGGCTACTGTAGCCAACGTTCCGTACCTGACAGACTCAGGTACGTTCGTGAACAAAGGCGTCGAATACACGCTGGCGAATCAGTTGCGGTTGCGCCCCGGTGTGTTTACCCGCCAGAAAGACAACGGCGAACTTGAAGCGCACGTGAACACGCTTCCCGGCAAAGGTCGTTCGCACCGGTACTACATGGACCCAAAGACCGGCGTGTTCAAGATACAAATCGGACAGGCGCAGATTCCGCTGATGCCGCTGTTGAAAACGCTCGGCGTGCAAGACCAAGACATCCGCAAGGCATGGGGAAACGAAATTACTGCGGTCAACATGGAACAAGGCGACGCGGGCACGCTCGACAAGTTGTACCAGCGGTTAGTCTATAAAACAGACCCGCAAGCAGACCAGTTGTCGAAAATCAAAGCCATTGCGGCTGAGTTCAACAAGACGGAACTCGACGACACTGTGACAGCCCGCACGCTTGGCAAACCGTACAAGAACCTGACGCCGGATGCTATTTTAGACATCACGAAAAAACTCATCGCTGTGAATCGCCGTGAGGCTGAGTCCGACGATCGAGACAGCATGGCGTACCAGCAAGTCTTTGGCCCTGAAGATTTAATATCAGAACGGTTCGTCAAAGATAAGACAGCGTTGCGGCAGTTACTCTGGAAAGCCACTGCGAAAAAATCGTTGGATCACGTTCCGAGTGGCGTGTTCAACAAGTCTATTACGGCGGCCTTAATCGGCTCTGGTTTAGGTTCTAGCCTTGAAGAAATCAACCCGGCTGAAATCTTCGACCACCAGACGCGCGTCACCAGATTAGGCGAGGGCGGCATCGGCTCAATGGACGCCATCCCTGCCGAGTCGCGGAGCGTCCAGCCTAGCCACTTAGGCTTTATCGACTACCTGCGCACGCCAGAAAGCGGCAAGGTAGGCGTCGACATGCGGTTTGCTCGTGGCGCCAAAAAGGGCTCCGACGGCAAGATTTACACACCAGTCATTAATATCAAAACGGGCCAGACGGAATATAAGACGCCGCAGGAACTAGCCGAGACGCCGCTGGTTTTCCCCGGCGAAGATAAGAGCGACATGCCCATGGTGTCAGCCCTCGTTAACGGGAAGTTTGCGTATGTGCCAAAAGCCAAGGCGCAGTATCTTGTCCCGAACATGGACGACACGTTTTCGTCGCTGACCAACATGGTGCCGATGAAAAGCATGGTTAAGGGCCAGCGCGTTATCATGGGTAGCCGAATGTTCACACAGGCGCTGCCCCTTGAGAACGCCGAGGCCCCACATGTGCAGTCGGCTCGCGCCGAAGACCCGCTGTCTTCGCACGAAGACCAGATGGGCGAGAATCTAGGCGCCATTAAATCTCAAGTTGGCGGCAAAGTTGAGTCTGTCACGCCGGACGAGATGGTGATTCGGGATCAGGACGGGCAGAAACACACAGTCGATTTGTACAACGATATGCCGTTCAACCGAAAAACGTTCTGGACACAGAACCCGACTGTCAAGCCGGGCGACGTTGTTCAACCGGGGCAGTTACTCGCAACAAGCAATTTCACTGACAAACAAGGCACCGCCGCGCTTGGTTTAAATCTTCGCGTCGGGTACATGCCATTCCGCGGGCGTAACTATGAAGACGCCGTGGTGATATCTGAGTCAGCCGCGAAGCGTCTCACGTCGCAGCATATGTATCAGCATGAAGCCGAGTGGGACGACAATACCCACGTCGGTAAGAAAGCGTTCACGAGTCTGTTTCCCGGCGAATACGACAAGAAGATGCTGGATCAATTTGACGACAATGGCGCAATTCAAAAAGGCGCGATCGTCAATTACGGCGACCCACTTGTACTCGTGGCGAAAAAGCGTGACCAAGTGTACGGCCGCGTCCATCGGGGTCGTGCCGGTAGTTTTGCCAACGAGACATTAACGTGGGACCACCATTCGCCCGGCGTTGTCACCGATGTTGAGCACACGAAAAAAGGCGTAAGCGTTGTTGTCAAATCAACCTCCCAGATGGAAGTGGGCGATAAGATCACTGGCCGTTTTGGCGATAAAGGCGTCGTCGCCGAGATTGTGCCAGATCATCATATGCCGCAAGACAATGGCGGTAATCCTCTTGAAATTCTGGTCAGCCCGCTTGGTCTTATCAGCCGTGTAAATCCAGCGCAGATAGTAGAGGCGGCGCTGGGTAAAGTTGCCGCCAAGACCGGCAAACCGTTTAAGATCAAAGACTTCGAAAGCGACAAAGACTTGATTGAGTATGCAACGCAGGAACTCGCCAAGCACGGCATGACGGACAAAGAAGACGTCACGGACCCAGAAACCGGCCGGAAGATTCGCGGCATTCTGACTGGCTCGCGTTTTTTTATGAAACTGCACCACACGGCTGAGTCTAAGGGGCAAGGTCGTTCAACCGGCAGTTACACTGCTGAAGGTACGCCAGCCAAAGGCGGCTCCGAGGGCGCCAAACGCGTCGGCATGCTTGATCTGGGCGCGCTGCTTTCTCACGGCGCTGGCAAAGTTATCCGTGACGCCAAGATGGTGCGTGGGCAGGCTAACCCCGAGTACTGGGCGCAGTTCATGGCTGGCTATGACCCGCCGCTCCCCAAGGTTCCGCACGTCTACGAGAAGTTTGTGAATCAACTCAAAGCCGCGGGTGTAAACACTGTGCGTACTGGTACGAAGACGCACATTATGGCGCTGACCGATAAAGATATCAATGAACTCGCTGGCGACCGTGAAATACAGAACACCGAAACCGTCGATTGGAAGGGTAACTTAAAACCAATCAAGGGTGGCCTGTTCGACGAGACTTTAACTGGCGGGCACAACGGAAACCGCTGGTCGAAAATCACGCTTCACGAACCGATGCCCAACCCAGTGATGGAAGAACCGATCCGTCGCACGCTTGGTCTTACTGAAAAACAGTTCCGGGCTGTGCTTGCTGGCCAAGAAAAGATCGGTGACAACACGGGCCCGAAAGCCATTCACGACGCGCTGGCCAAGATAAATGTACCCAAGGCAATCGACCAAGCCCGCGAAGATATCAAATCGGGTCGCAAGACTCTGCGCGACGCCGCTGTTCGCAGACTGTCTTTTTTAAAGGGCGCAGAAGCAACTGGCGTACACCCCAAAGACTGGATGCTGACAAAAGTCGGCGTCCTTCCGCCCGCGTTCCGTCCAGTGTCGACGATGGGCGCCAAGAAGATGCAACTCGTCGATGACGCGAATTATCTTTACAAAGAACTCATTGATTCGAACAACGCGATGAAGGAAGCCACGGCGGCGTTCGGCACAGCAGGCGATGAGCGGTTATCTACCTATGACGCCATGAAAGCCGTCACGGGACTAGGCGACCCGACGCACCCAAAAAACGTCGAGCGTAATGTCCGGGGTTATTTATCCAAGATTTTTGGTGACAGCCCGAAGTTTGGCACGATGCAGCGCAAACTGTTATCGAGCACTGTCGATCTCGTCGGCCGCGCTGTGATCACGCCAAATCCAGATTTAGATATGGATGAAGTGGCATTACCGGAAGACAAGGCGTGGGATATTTATAAGCCGCTCGTCGTCCGTGGTTTAACTCGCCGCGGCATGCCACGAATGAACGCGCTGCAGGCTGTTGAAGAAAAGAACAAGGCTGCATTTGATGAACTGCACACCCAGATGTCGTCAAAGCCGATTATTATCAACCGCGCGCCCGTACTTCATCGCTACGGCGTTATGGCGTTCTACCCGCGACTGACCAAGAACAAAGTCATGGAAGTAAACCCGGTTATTACCAAGGGTTTCGGCGCTGACTTTGACGGCGATGCCATGCAGTACCACGTGCCCAGTACAGAAGACGCCGCACGCGAAGCCGTTGAAAAAATGCTGCCGAGCAAAAACTTGTTCTCGGCGGCTAACTTTAAAGCGCATTACGTCCCGAATAAAGACTACCAGACTGGCGTATATGTTGCGTCGAGCCGCACGAATAAAAAGTCTAAACCCAGAGTCTACAGGAGTAAGAAAGACGCCCTTGCGGCCTACCGTCGTGGCGAAATAGATGTAGACACCCCAGTACATATTGTGGAAGATAGTAACTGAATTTCGCCATACACGGAGGTATCCATGGCTACTGTAAACCCTGAATTATTCGCGCTGGCTAAGCAGGCCCTCGCCGCCCAAGCCGCGTTATTTGAAAAAGTTTCGGTTGTCCCGCCCGGTGGTGGCATGGACCCAGCCGCAGCCGCGCAAGGCGCTGTCCCGCCCGCTGACCCCATGCAGGCCGCGATGGGCGCAGCCCCGCCGCCGGGTGGCGCGCCAGCAGCGCCCCCAGCCGCCCCAGCCGGCATGACAGACCCCTCGATGATGGGCGGGCTTCCGCCGGCCCAACCGCAGCCAGCGGCGCAACCGCAGGGTCAGAAAATTAAGCCCGAGCAGATGATGCAAATGCTCGATTACCGGCTTTACAACATGCAGCAGCAACTTACAGCGATTATGAACGCGATGGGCGTACAGGTTGCGCCAGAGTCGCTGGTTCTGCCGCCCGGCACGACCGGCGCCCCGCCGGCCGAGACAGCCCTTCCGGGCGGTCCGATGGCGCCGCCGCCGCAAGACCCCGCCGCGGCGCAGGGTGGCGCAGCCCCGCCGCAAGACCCGACTGCTGCAGGCGGCATGCCGCCCGACGCGGCAAAGCAAGCCGACTGGTGGCAGTTAATTGAAGAACGGTCTGCGTCGCGAATCGGCACGCCGATTAGCAAAGAATTGCAGTCGATTGACGAGCCTATTTCGTTGCAGATGAAGGCCGCGGCTATTTCTGCGTTACGTAAGAACATGGAAGAAAATGCTAATTAGGTCCCAAAAAAATCTGGTGGACACAACGACCGGAGCGCACAGTGTTGTCATTGAAGACGACATGCGCAATCCGATTTTTGTGGCCATTCATATTGCGGACGGGATTGCCTACTCGATGGTCGGTGACATCGACTTCAAAGAAGTATTAAAACTCGTCGGTATCGACAAAATACCGACGGTACTAGAAATACCGCCACCACCAAAGTGATACGCCGTGTTAAAAACAACGCTTGGCCAGTTAATGATCAACGAAGCGCTCCCCGAAGACATGCGCGACTACGAGCGCGTGTTGGACAAGAAAAATATGGGCGCGCTTTCGACGCAACTGGCAAAGAAGTATCCGGACAAGTACCGCGAGGTGATGAAAAAGATTCACGACGTTTCCCGCGACGCTGCCTATACGAGCGGTGGGCTGTCGATGGGTCTGCAAGATATTAAGCCGACGTTTGCCAGCCAACACGCGCAAATCAAGGTTAAAAAACAGTTACGGCAGATATTAGCCGATACAAACTTGTCTGACGACGAACGAAAACTGCGCGTATTAAAGTTAGCCTCTGAGACGCAAAAGCAACTCATTGAAGACGTCTACAACGAGGCGAAAGACGCCGACAATCCGCTATTCCATCAGGTCGTCGGTGGCGGTGGCGGTAACAAGTTTTCGCTGAATTCATTGATCGGCGCTGACTTGCAATACGTCGATCACAAAGACGACCCGATTCCACTTCCGGTTGTGCGATCTTACAGTCGCGGTTTAACGCCTGCTGAATACTTCGCTGCTTCTTTCGGAACGCGAAAGGGCGTCATCGACGTAAAAACAGCCACCGCAGATGCGGGCTTCTACGGTAAACAACTTACTCAGATGGCCCACCGCCTGCTTGTGACTGCGGACGACGATGACGACGAAGAGCGGCAGGCGGCCGCGCACAATCGCGGGCTGCCCTCCGATGTCGACGACCCCGACAACGAGGGCGCATTTCTGGCACGGCCCGTTGGGCCATACAAACGCAACACGTTATTAACACCAAAGATTTTGCGTGATCTGAAAGACTCGGGGGTTAAAGACCTACTCGTACGCAGCCCGCTTGTCGGCGGGCCAGATGACGGCGGCGTGTACGCTAAAGACGTCGGCTATCGCGAAAAAGGGCGGGTACCGCCAGTCGGTGATTATGTCGGCATTGCTGCCGCGCAGGCTTTGAGCGAACCAGTTTCGCAGTCGCAGTTATCGTCGAAGCACTCTGGCGGCGTCGGCGGCGCGAAGTCTATTTCGGGGTTCAAGGCTATTAACGCGCTAGTCCAAGTGCCCAAAACATATCCTGACGGCGCGACACACACGCAGCGTGAGGGCCGCGTGCAGGAAATCCGACCGGCCGCGCAGGGTGGGTTTTACGTTCAGGTGGGCGGTGAAGACCATTACGTCCCGGCCGACCGTGAGATTACAGTTAAACAGGGCGACCAACTCGAAGCCGGCGACGTGCTGTCCGACGGCATGCCAAACCCATCTGAAATTGTTAAACACAAAGGCGTTGGCGAAGGCCGTCGTTATTTTATGCAAGCAATGCGTAACGTGCTTGGAAATAGCGGTATTTCAGCCCATCGGCGGAATATTGAACTCGTGGCGCGCGGTCTTGTAAATCACGTCCGCATGACAGACGAATATGGCGACTACGCCCCGGACGAAGTCGTGCCGTACTCTATGATTGAGCGCACATGGAAACCAAGACCGGGCGCTGTCAGTGGCGCGCCTACGACTCTTTCAAATCATTACCTAGAAGAACCGGTCTTGCATTATTCCGTCGGCACAAAGATAACTAAAAGCGTGACCGACAATTTAAAAAAATACGGCATTACGAATATACAGGCCCACAAAAATGCTCCGCCGTTTCAACCGGAGATGGTCCGCGGCATGGCCAACATTTCGCATGACCAAGACTGGATGACGCGCATGCTCGGTTCGTATCAGGAAAAAGGATTTTTAAACAGCGTCCAGCGCGGCTTAACAAGCGATTCCGCCGGGAGCAGTTATGTGCCGGCTTTGGCCCGCGGCGAGAATTTTGGTGTTTCAGGCGTAACCAGCGGGTGGAAACCAGAAACGACCCCGCAAGTACCCCTTAAGTACCCTGCAAGTCCGCTAGGCTCGCCGCCAAAAACACTGTAAATTAGTAGTGGTCATTCGTTCCGTAAATGCCGCATGGAGGTGGCTGTGTATAACAAACGACGCAAAGAGGCTTCTTGGAAGCACTGGTTAGACGTTGTCCGCTCGCACGACCGTAGTCAGGTCAAAGCCGCTGAAATCGGCGGCCGTGGAGATGACGCAGCGTTTGAACAGGCTTTTTCAAACTTAGCCCACGCCTACCTCCGCGACTCGGCGCCTAAATTATTAGAGCACGAAATCGGGTTCCAACTTCTCGACCGGAACCGCGAGAACACTAAGGCAGTCGGCGTGTTTGCGTTCAAAGTCGGCTCGCAGTGGTTGTACGCCCCCGTGTTCTTTTTAAACGGCGACCTTAAGGGCCACGAACTCCTGTACATCAAGAATCAGGATATG
>Ga0007796_10000299_pt1 | contig 14900 bp, 8 predicted proteins | sample CryBogmetaGMA0M_FD_60373 | JGI IMG/M metagenome (GOLD analysis project Ga0007796, IMG submission 60373) | Freshwater microbial communities from Crystal Bog, Wisconsin, USA - MA0M | ecosystem: Environmental > Aquatic > Freshwater > Lake | place: Crystal Bog, Wisconsin, USA | collected 2009-07-06 | reverse complement strand
TCGCACCACTGCGCCGCGGGGCGACGCTCGGCCGTCGCCGCTTCGAGCGAGCGGATGATCGCCAGGATCCGGGCCAGCTTCGCTACCGGCGCGACATCCTCGGGATCGAGCTCGGCGGCGTTGTGCCACTGACCGAGCTCGATCCCGAGGATGTCGCGCCGGTAGCGAAGCTGGCCCGGATCCTGGCGATCATCCGCTCGCTCGAAGCGGCGACGGCCGAGCGTCGCCCCGCGGCGCAGTGGTGCGATGTGATCGAGGGGGCGCTTCTGGATCTCTGCGGCGAAGAGTGCCCGGGGCTGGCCGAGCCGCTGGGCCTGATCAGGCGTCTGCGCGCGGCCGCCGCAGGCACCGCCGGCGAGCATGTCGCAGTGCCCTTTGAGGACGTGCGGCGACTGCTCGTCGCCTGGCTTGAGGAGAAATCTGGCCGTCAGCCGCTCCGCACTGGTGCGATCACGGCGACGTCGACGGTGCCGCTACGAGGGGTGCCGTTCCGGATCGTGGCGGTGATCGGCTACGACGACGGCGCGGTGGGGGCCGGTGAGCCCGACGGCGCTGATCTCACCGGCCGGCAGCGGCTCGTGGGGGATCTCGACCCGCGGATCGACCAGCGTCGGGCTCTGCTCGACTGCCTCCTCGCCGCCGGCGACCGATTCGTCGTCACCTGCAACGGCCGTAACGTGAAGTCGAACAAGCGGGTGCCAATGGTGACACCGCTCGCTGAGCTCGTCGATTTCGCGGTGCGCCATGGCGTGCCGCGCGGTTCCCACGACTCCTCCAGCGCCATCGAGATCGAACACCCACGCCATCACCTCGACCGCCGGAACTTCGAGGAGAATGGCGTCGTCGCCGGTGCCGTCTGGAGCCACGACCGGCTCGCGGCGGATGTCCTCACCCGCGCCGAGACCGCGCCCGAACCGCCGGACGCGTCGCCTCTGCCCGTCGCCGGCACGCCGACGGCCAGCGAGCACCCGAGCCAACCGGCCGAGCCGGCCATCGTCGAACTCTCGCTTCTCGAGCGGTTCGCGAAGGACCCTCTGAGCCTCTATCTCGATGACACCCTCGGCATCGATACCTGGCGCGGCGACGCGGCCACCGTGGCCGCCACCATCCCGCTCGATGTCTCGAAAACGCGTGCCGCGAAACTGACCCTCGAACTCCTCGACGAACTCGTCCGCGATTCCGACTCTTGCGAGGCGTGGCTCGAGGCGCGGCAGCGGAGCGGCGATCTGCCGATCGTGTCACGACACTTGCCGGCCATCGAGGAGATTGCGCTCCTCGCCGCCGGCCTAGCGGAAGGAGCCCGAGCCGAGGACATCCCGCTCGGGGGCCTCGTCACCATTCCCCTTGACGACGTTTCCCTGGGCAAACACTGTCTCGTCGGCACGCTCGCCGGCGTGCATCGGGAGGCAAACGCGGTCGTGAGGGTGATCGCCGGAACTGCCGGGACACAAGACTACGGTCGCCCTCTCCATCTGGCTTCCCTCCATCTCCTCGCCGCCCGCGCCGCAGGCATCGACGTCGATCGGGCCGTCGTTCTCAGCCGGCGGAACGACTGGAAGCCGGGGCAGCTGAAGAAACCCACGAAGAAATCCCCCGGCCCGACCCTCGCCGACTCTTGGCAGGTGCGGGTGGTCCGGCTTGACGCTTCTCTGATGGGGCAGGCCGAGGCCGTCGACCGCCTCGAAGCCATTGCATCGCTGGCCCGGGAGGCCGAGCGCGCCCCTCGGCCGGGCTTTGGAAAGGTGCTGACGGGGACTGCCGAGAGCCGCCGGGCGAGCTTTGAGCAATTCATCGATGGCGATGCCTACAGCTGGTCGTCGGAGCGAATCTTTTTCGGTCCGAGCCCCGGCTACACGGAGGTTTTCGAGAGGGAGCCAGAGCGCCTGGCCTTCATCGACGCCTTCCAGAGACTTCTCACGCCCGTATACGTCCATGGGACGAAGTACACCCTCGCATGACACGCCCCTTCGACATCACCGCCGGCCCGCTCCCCAACGGCACCCTCGTGGAAGCGAGCGCCGGCACAGGCAAGACCCACGCCGTCGCCGCCGCCGTGACCAAGGCGCTCGCCATGGACAACGACCTCCGCATCGGCGAGATCCTGGTCACCACCTACACCCGGAACGCCGCCGCCGAACTGTGCGAGCGAATCCGCGGCCGGCTCATCGTGACTGCGGCGTTGCTCCGCGGCGACGCTCCACCGCACGGCTATGGCCCCGACGAACTCGATCGCCATCTACTCGCCGCAGATCCGGCCGGCAGGGCGATGATGGCCCGTCGCCTCGAGCGGGCGGCGGCAGAGTTCGACACGGCGATCATCGGCACGATTCATGCGATCTGCGCCCGGGTGCTGCGGCTGGCGGGCATCGAGGCGACCGAGCATGGCGACGAGGATCTTTACGAATGTGTACTTGACGAGGTGGTCAACGACACGATCGTCACCGAGACGCTCGCCGGTAGGAACTGGAGCGCCTCCCACCTCCACGATCTCCTCCGCCATCATTTGGCCGATCCGTTCCTGGAGAACAGCGTCGATTCCGACGCGATCCCGGAGGCCGGAAGGGACTTGATCGAGGTGCTTCCCGATCTCCTCGAGGGCTGCGTACGTCGTGTCCGGGACCGGCTCCGCGTTAGCCCCAGTTTCGACGAATTGCTCGTGCGAACGCGGGAGGAACTCACGGCTTCCGACGACGACTCAACGAGCACGCGGGACCGCAAGGCGACGCTCTTGGAGACGTTGCGGAAACGCTTCAAGCTGGCAATCGTGGACGAGGCCCAAGACACCAACCGCCTCCAGTGGGAGATCTTCCACGCGATCTTCCCCCCCACAGGCGCGGGCGTGCTTGTGTCGGTTGGCGATCCCAAGCAGGCGATCTACGGTTTTCGGGGCGCCGACGTCACCGCTTACCTCGAGCATGCCCAAGACGGCGTGCCGGATGAGGATGGAAAGCCACCGCGGCGAACGCTCTCCGTCAATCGGCGCTCGGATGGCCCGCTCCTCGCTGGCCTGAATGCGCTCATGGAGGGGGCCGAATTCGGCGACGGCATACCTTACCGCAACGTCGAGCCAGCGCCCGGCCGCGATCGGGCGCGCGTGCAGGGCTTAGCGCCTGTGGAGATGCTCGACACGGACGACACGCCACTCGACGAAGCGACGGCGAGGAAGGTCTTCGAACTCCTCACCCGCCCCTGCTTCACCCCAGAGTCCCCCGCCGCGTCTGACCAGGCCCAGATGCGTCCCTTCCGCCCAGAGGAAGTCTGTGTCCTCGTACGCGTTAACAGGATAGGAGACGCGGTCGCCCGACGACTGCTCGCTCTCGGGATCCCGACGGTGACGGGGGGAACAGCGAGCGTGATGGAGAGCCGGATGGCCGACGACATCCGGACGCTCCTGGAATCAATGGAGCGGCCCAGCAACGTCGGCCGGACCAGGCGGGCAGCGGCGACGGTCTTCTTCGGCGAACGATTGACCGACGTGGCAACGCTTCCGGAGGAGCGCGTGCTCGCGATCCAATCGACGATCGCGTCGCTACACGGTCTCCTCAATCGCGAGGGAGTCGCGGCGTTCACCACCGCAATTCAAGCCGACGCCGAGATGGCCCGGCGGATCGGCACCGGCCCCGGCGGCGATCGGCGGCTGGTCGACTTCGCCCACGTGACAGAACTGCTCGAAGGCGCCTGCGGCGGCCGCGGCTGCCACGCCCGCGAAGTGCTCGGGCATATCGGGACGCTTGCCGCGCGGGACGATAAATCGGAGCTCGTCAGCCGGCGCGTGGAGAGCGACGCCGCCGCCGTGACCGTGATGACGGTCCACACTGCAAAGGGGCTCCAGTTCCCCTGCGTCGTCGTCGTCGACAAGTGGACCCCGGCAAAGGCGCCGACTGGCGTGATTCTCTACCACAAGGACGGGGAGCGGCGGGCCGACGCCGGAAAGACGATTCCCGGCGGTGATGCGACCGCGGAGGCGAAGGAGGCGGCGAAGCTCGCCAACAACGACGAACTCCGCCGCCTCGTCTACGTGGCGCTGACCCGCCCCGAGCACCATCTCTGCATCGTGCGCGGCAGGGAATGGCAGGACTCTGTCCTCGGAATGGTCGTGCGCGATGCCGACCGTACCAGTGGGGCGAGCGTTGCGGTTCGGTCGGCGGCCGACTTGCCCGAGGCAACACGGTGGATTCCGTCACCGCGTACGAAGGCGATCGCCAACGCACCGGTGCCTACGGCGGTGGTGCAGACCTACCAGCGGACATCTTTCACCGACATCAAGAGCCGGTCGGAGCGGCGCTCGCCGGTCGTCGATGATCCCGCCGGCCGCGGGGACGACGAGGACCATCCCAGCACCGACATCTCCTCACCCGAAACCGATGTGAAACCCAGCACGACGCCCATGGTCTCCCCATTGCCGGACGTATCCCACCTTGAGATCGCTCCGCTGCCGGCGGGCACGGCGTTCGGGAGTATGGTCCACACGATTTTCGAGAGGATCAAAACCGGAACGGCCGTCTCCGAAGCCTCGCCGCGTGAAAGGGTCGAGCGGGTGATCGGCGACGTGGTGAAACGTCCCCGGTTCCTCGCGGAGCATCGCGAGTCACTCGCAGATATGATCGGCGACGCTCTGCTCACACCGTTCGGCGGCCCCGCTGACTCGCCCTACCGCGGCCTCCGCTTCGCCGACTTTTCGCCCGCCGACCGCCTCACCGAGCTGAACTTCGAGATGGCGCTGGCTGGTTTTCGTGGTGGGGTGCAGGCGAGGCACGTGGGGGCATTGCTGCAGAGCCTCCTCTCGGCTCACGATCCGCTCGCTTCCTACGCTGATCGGCTGGCAGCACTTCCCGCGAAGGTGCCCCTTTCCGGAATCGCCACCGGCTCGATCGACGCCCTGCTCCGCCTGCCCGGCTCCCCTGCCGACGCCCCCCGCCTCATCATCGCTGACTACAAGACAAACCGACTCCACGATCGCGAACAGACGAGCCCCATGGAGGCCTACTCCCCCGCTCGGCTCGCCTCGGCGATGGCCGAAGGCCATTACCCCCTCCAAGCCCTCCTCTATGGCACGGCCGTCTGGCGCATGCTGCGTTGGCGGCTCGGCCCCCGAAAACCTGCCGGCTGGGATCCGGGGGAGTGCATCGCCGGGGTGGTCTACGCGTTTCTCCGCGGCATGAAGGGCGCGGATACACCAACCGACGCCGAAGGCCGGAGATACGGAGTCTTCACCTGGCAGCCGCCACGGGCGATCTGGCGGCAACTGAGCGATCTGCTGGCAGGCGATCTTGAGGGAGTGGCGCGATGAGCACGATGCCGACGGAAATGCCGAGAGAAGCACCTCGCAGCGGTCCGGCGAGGGGTCCGGAAGCACCTCCGGCCTCCCTGGCCCCTTACGTGGCGGCGCGGGTCGTCGCAGCGGAAGACGTCGCCGCCACGGCCGTCCTCGTGGGGATCGCTCGCCGTGAGGTGCCAGCGATCGAACCCGATCTCCTTGCCTGGCTGGCGATGGCGCTCGCGCTGCGGGCTCCGCGCGATGGCCACACCTGCGTCGATCTGGCCTCGATCGCCGACTGGCGCGGTGCGATCGATCCGGCGACCGCTGGCCATCCCAACTGGCCCCTCGATCCGGCAGTCTGGAAAACCTCGATCACAACCGCTGGGCCGCTCGTGGGAACTCCCGGCGCCCGCAGCCCGTTCATCCTCGATGGCGAGCGGATCTACCTCGCGAGGTCGCTCGACGAGGAGGAGCAGATCGCCGCCCGCATCGGCCGGGAGGGCGAGGGGGCCGTGCATGTCCTCCTCGGCGGGCCGGGCACCGGCAAGACGACACTCGTTTCAAAGCTGCTGGTGGACGAACTCCGCGACAGGCCCGAAGCACGCATCGCCCTAGCAGCCTCGACTGGCAAGGCCGCGGCGCGGATGGGGGAGGCGCTCCGGTCAAGGCTCCAGGACGTGCATGCCCCGGAAGAGGTCCGGTTTGCGGCGCCCGACACCCGGGCCAAGATCGGGGCGATTACGCCAGTCACGGTCCATAGGCTGCTTGGGGTCCGGCCTTCCGGGAGCCGTCGCTACAAGCATGGCCCGGACAACCGGCTGGCCCTCGATCTGGTGGTGGTCGACGAGGCCTCGATGCTCTCGAGCACACTCATGCACCGGCTGCTCGAGGCGCTGGGTGACACAACGCGGCTGGTCTTGGTGGGCGATCCCTTCCAACTGGCGAGCGTCGAGGCGGGGTCGGTCCTCGGAGACATCGCAAGGGCCGCGGCCTTACCGGGCTCGGCGCTCGCAAAACGCACAACCACGCTTGCTGTCCGCCACCGCTTCGGGAAACAGATCGGTGAACTTGCCGACGCGGTCCTCGCCGGCGGCGATTTCGGCGTGGCTCGCGCGTTTGAGATCCTACGAGGGGCAGGTGAGGGTTCGCCCGACACTCCGCCTCCTGCCGCAGATACCGGCGACTACTCGGACACGTCGTCCGCCGTCATCCGCTGGGTGGAGCCGGGCAGCGTTGCCTATCGGGAGATCCTGGCCGAGGCGAGGGCCCATGCCGACCGCCTGCGCGGGCTCGCCGAAGCGGGTCAGGTGGCGGAAGCCCTGGCGGCCCATCGCGAAATGCAGGTGCTCTGCGCGCACCGAGCCGGATCATCGGGCGTATCTGGGTGGAACTCGCGGCTGTCCGGCCGGAAAGGTGGTGGCCAAGTCACCTCGGCGCCAATCGAGTGGCACGCCGGGCTACCTGTGATGGTGACTCAAAACAACGCCGCCCTGGACCTCTTCAATGGCGACGTCGGGCTCGTTGTCCCCGGCGCCGTCGCGGGGCAGTTCGACGTGGCCTTTCCTGTCGTGGGGGCGGAATCGGTGCGGCGCGTGCCAGCTTCTCGGCTCGAGGAGATGGCGGTCGTCCACGCCCTCACGATCCACAAAAGCCAGGGCTCGGAGTACGGCCACGCGGTCGTCGTGCTCCCCGATCGGCCCAGCCGGATCCTCACGCGTGAGCTGCTCTATACGGGGATCACGCGTGCGGTCACGAGGGTCACGCTCGTCGGCTCAGGCGATGTGATCGAAGCCGCCATCCGCACCCCCATCCGCCGTGCGACGGGACTGGCGGAAAGACTCACGCCACATCGTTGATCCTTGGATAACCTCTGTCCTCCCCCAACCTTTCCAGCTCGCAAACCCCTCCATGAGCACGCTCACATTCCTCCACGCTGCCGACATTCACCTCGATAGCCCGCTCCGCCGACTTCAACAGTACGACGATGCCACGGCGACCCGCTTGCGTGCCGCGACACGCGTCGCACTCGCGAATCTCGTCGATCTTGCGATCGCGGAAAACGTCGCCTTCGTGGTTATCGCGGGTGATCTATACGACGGCGACTGGGATGACGTACGAACTGGCCTCTATTTCGTGCAGCAAATGCGTCGGCTCAAGGATGCGGAAATCGCCGTATTCGCGATCGCCGGCAACCACGACGCAGCCACCAAGATGACCTACAACGTGCCACTTCCCGACAACGTCACTGTCTTCGGCCATCGTGTTGCAGAAACTGTCCGTCTCGACGACATCGGCGTCGCCATCCACGGCAGGAGCTTCGCCACGCAGTCTGTGACGGAGAACCTCGCGGTGTCCTATCCAACCGCGATTCCCGACCTCTTCAACATCGGCATCCTCCACACGAGCCTTGATGGACGGGAAGGGCACGCAAACTACGCGCCATGCACCGTTTCGGATCTCCGGCACAAGGGTTTCGACTACTGGGCTCTCGGGCATGTCCACACGCGAGAGATCGTCAATACAGACCCGTGGATTGTGTATCCCGGCAACCCTCAGGGCCGCAGCATTCGCGAGACCGACGAACGAGGAGCGATGCTCGTGACCGTCGATCGGGCTGCGGGGGCCGGCTACGCGATTCGAGCAGATTTTCATCCGCTCGACGACTGCCGATGGCTGCGAATCGAGATCGACGTGTCTCATCTGGAGTCTCGCGACTCGCTCATCGAGATCGTTCGCTCCCAACTCATCGACGCACTGAGCCGACACGCTCCGCGAGCTCTGGCGATCCGACTCGACATCGTGGGAGTTTCCGCGTTTAGCGATGACTGGCACGGGAACGACAAGAAATGGCGAGCAGACATCCTGGCCGTTGCCGAGGGCATCAGTGCCGACGTCACGATCGACAAGGTCCGCTTTTTCACGAGGCCCGCACACGGTCGCGGCGACCATGCGGCTGACGACGACCCATTGGCTGCTGTCGACGAGGTCGTGAGTCAGATCCTCGCAGACGACCGCCAGCTTCAAGAGTTGGCAGCCGACATGGGGAGGCACATCGGCCAGAGACTCCCACACGAACTCGAATCCGCTACAGAGCCCCTTCGGGCCGAGTCCGCAGAGTTCATCAAACAACTGCTCGAAAATTGCCGCCCGCTCCTTGGCCAGCGACTCACACAGTCTCGCGACACGCATACCAAAGGTGGAAAATGAGGCTCGAAGAACTCCGTTTGCTCGCTTTCGGCCCCTTTTCCGGCCAACGCCTGACATTCGCGAGCAAAGGCAACAAGGTCCACGTGGTCTATGGACCCAATGAAGCCGGCAAAAGCTCGACCCTGCGTGCGCTGCGAGACGCGCTCTACGGCATACCCCATTCGTCCCGAGACAACTTCCAGCATGAATACCAATCCATGCGGATTGGAATCACGCTTCGCGGTTCCGACGGTAGCAGACTTGCCTTCACCCGAAAAAAGGGCAACCGCAACACCCTCCTACACCCGGAGTCGGAAGAACCCATCGCCGATGCTCTTCTCGAGCAACTGCTGTCCGGCATAACCCGTGACACGTACGAACGCATGTTCGGCCTTGACCATGCCATGCTTACCGAAGGCGGTCGGGAACTCGCGGCGATGGAGGGACACGTGGGCGAAACCCTGTTCTCGGCTGCGACCGGAGTGTCGTGCCTAAGAACACTCCAACAGGATTTGGAAACAGAGGCGGCCGCGCTGTTCGCGCCAAGGGGCCAACGTGCTTTGAACAAGGCGCTGACCGAGCACTCCGACCTCAAGAAACGCCTCCGAAGCGAACAGCTGTCGTCCAGGGACTACGCGACGAAACACACCGCTCTCAGAACTCTCGAAAGCGAGCTGGATCAACTCACTCGCAAGATCGCCCAACTCAGTGCGGACGCCGATCGGTGCCGGAGGCTCAAGGACAGCCTTCCGTTGTTGACGCTACTCCAACGCACCACGGACGAATTGAACGCACACCAGTCGACGCGTCTTCTTCGCCCAAGTTTCGGCGACGATGTGCGCCGTGCGCTTGAAGCGTTCACGAGAGCCGAAGTCCAACTCTCCTCCGACAAACGGGTCCTCCACGAAGTCGACCGCACGCTCGCCGAGTGTCCACAACCGACCGTTCAAAGGGAGTCGTGGCACCTGGCGACCGGGCTTGCCGACAAGGTCGGTGCCCACCGGAAGGCACTCAGCGATCAGATTGCCCTTCGACGCCGAGCAGAAGCTAAAAAGCAGGATATCGAGTCGCACTTTCAGCGACTGCGTCCGCAAGTGGCTGTTCACGAATACCATCGACTCCGGGTCGATGCCCCGACGTCCATGCTGATTCAGGAGATAGGGAACCGGCTGACAGCCGAACGGGTCCGGCGAGACGACGACCTCGCCGATCTGTCGAAGGCACAAAAAGCATCTCGAGATGCCGAGACTGCCCTGGCCACCGCTCCACTGCCGCTCGATACGACGGCATTGCAACTGGCGATCGATCATGCCGGTTCCCGGGGCGATAGCGACTCGCAGATTCGCCAGCTCAAGAAGAACTCAAAGCTCAGGCTGGAAGGAATTACATCTGACCTCGCACGGGCAGGCCGATGGTCGGGGGCTGCCGAGTCGATGGCCGCATTGCCCTTGCCAACCGCTGAGACCATCACCCTCCACGACACACGGCTTTCCCAATCGGCCACCAGGGTCTTGCAGGCGCGCCAGGCCGTGTCGGATCTCGAAGCGGAGCTAAAACGCGCAAGCGATGCCCTTGACTCGCTTCTGGCGACCGAGGGGGAACTGCCGACAGAGGCTGACATCAGCGTGACGAGGCAGCAACGCGACGAGCTCTGGCAGTCTATTCGGGATTCCTGGCTCCATGGTGTTGATGTGCGACCTCCGCTCGACGGACTCGCTACGGAATACCCGACTGATCGCCCAAGCGTCGGGTCGGCCTACGAGAACAAGGTGCGGATGGCAGACGAAGTTGCCGACCGGGTCCGCCTCGCGCACACACGCGTCGCACAGCGGGCCAGGCTTTGCATTGACCAGGAAAAGTTGAAGCGGGATATCGCGGCAGCCCGGACGTTTCTCGAGCAGGCTGTCCGCGATGACTCCCAACACACACGCGAATGGGAGGCGATTTGGGGCTCGGTCGGAGTCACTCCGGGGTCTCCTGGAGAGATGCGAGAGTGGCTCTCGGGGATCCGCGACGTACGAAGCGCGCTGACAGCGTTGACCGCCATGCGTTCCGACCTCGAAGAGCTCGAATCCTTTGTCCGTGCTGCGCAAAAGCGGATCGCCGCGCAGATTACGACACTCGACCCTGCCGTGGCCGAGATTCCCGAGTCCCTCACCGATGCCATCGCTATAGGTCGGGCGCTGATCACGGAACAAACACGGCGAAAGGAGCACAGAACCGGCCTTGCTTCAACCGTGTCATCGGCGAAACACCAGGAAAAGGAACTCAAGGATTCCCTCGACTCGCTGAATGGCTCGCTGGCTGACCTGGAAGCAGAATGGGGAGCCGCTGTGGCCCTGCTCGGCCTACCGCCGAAGTCTTCGGTCGCCGAAGCGAACGCGGTCATCACGGCATGGAATGAAGCCTATTCACTCGCCCACGAACTCCACGGCACCGAGGGCCAATACCAGCGCATTCGTCACATCGAGGAGGACCTAGGGCGCTTCGTCGCTGACGTGACTCGCGCGGCCGAGCAAGTCCGACGCCCCCATGCCGTGATCGTTGCCGAGAGTGCTGCTGATGTCGCCGGTGAAATCATCGACAGCATCCAGGACTCAAGGCTCGCCAACGAGCGGACACAGGATGCCCAAAAGCAGAAGCAGGCTGCAGAGGAAAAGGTTCGCGACAGTGACTCGGAACTCAACACTGCCAAAACGCGACTGTCAGTCCTGATGACGGAAGCGGGAGTGGAGTCGCGCGACGATCTTCTCAAGCAATTTGACGCCTCAGAGGACCGGCGGCGTATTGAAAAGCAACGCAATGACATCGAGACGGCCTTGCTCGCATTGGCGGCTGACACCCCCGTTGAAAAATGGGCTGCGGAAGCCGGCGACCACACCTCCGAAGGCCTTACTGGCCGGCTTTCCGAGCTCGAGGCAGACATTCGACAGCGGGATCAACAACGGCAGCAATTTGCGACGGACAAGGGGCGTCTAACAAATGAGCTCAACCAATTCGGCTCCGGCGACGATGCCATCACGATCACGTCGCGAATAGAGGCCGAGCTGGCAAACATCGAGTCGCTCTTCCGTGAGTTCGCTCAACTTCGGGTGTCGGCGGCAGTTCTTCGAAAGGCGATCGAGAGGTTCGGTGACCAGAACAAGGGGGAACTCCTCGGGAAAGCGGGAGAGTTCTTCGCCATCCTGACCAAGGGCTCCTATTCAGGGCTCGTGATCGACTACGACGACAACCAGCCATTGATCGCCGGCCGAAGTGCCGGCGCTGCTGCGCCGCGCCGTGTTGAGGCGATGAGCGATGGGACCGCAGACCAGCTCTACCTCGCCCTCCGCTTGGCTTATTTGTCATCCTGGGCGGAAAAACACGAGCCGCTCCCGCTCATCCTGGATGACGTGCTCATGGCGTTCGATGACGATCGCGCTGCGGCTGCGATGCATGCCTTCGCAAGTCTGGCCCCCAAGACCCAGATCATCCTCTTCACCCATCACAGGCATATCGTCGACCTGGCTCGTGCCCATCTACCAGAGAGCCTGTTGGATGTTCTCGAGTTGAATGCCTGAGCCTTTGCGACTACGAACCCTCCTGGCCCCAGTGCCGGATCGCTCACTGAACAGGACACCGCCACGCCATGCCTTGCCTACGTCGGCATACGCCGCCAGGACAGTATTCACGACGGGCCCTGAGGATCAACCGGCACTGATCGTAGTGACGTGCCGAGACGACCTCGCTTGTGCCCAGCACGCCTCCCTCCGCAGGAACCCGGACATGCCCACAACCTCCCATGACGATCCGACCGGGCCATGGCGACTGTCACCGGAAGAAGCGATCACACGAGCAGTGCCTGGGCCGACCCAGGCATACGATTCGCTCCTGCAGCGCCTCAGAACGTCGCGAGTCCTCTACTATCCCGGAGCCGGAAGCGACGCGAGTCCCGCCCTACGGTTTGCCAGAACCGGGGCCATCGACACCGTGGTGTACTGCGATTACCTGGATCATCCAGCCGAGATGGTGTTCGAACTGATTTGCGCCCAGCTCGACAACGACTCGGACCGCCGCCTTCCAGAACTTGGAGATCGCCTGCCACGTGATCTCGATCCGCTGCGGCATCCGGTTCGTCATCCGGACGGTACCGCCATGCGCGACATCCTCGCTTCGGAACTTGGCCAACATTCTCGAGCCGACTTCTTTCCATCAGCGCGGGGGATCCTCGGTCGCCGCGGAGAACGCGATTCGAATCCCCAGATCGGACGGATCGGTGAGATTCGACTCCCCGGGGCACCGGGTGAAAGACTGACATTCCTGTATCTCGACACCGAAGCGATCCAGACCTTCATCCATGTCTGGGGAATAGCCGGCTGCGCCCCGCTGGTCGTGGTCGTGCAGAACCACGGAAAAGGCGGCCTCTGGACCTCGCTCGGCGGAGACTGCCTCATGTACACCGCGTCGCCACGACTGCCGAGGTATCTCTACGTGGGCGACGACATGGGCAGCGAACCATGGCCAAACTACCGGCGGATCTCACGCGAGGTCGTCGACAGCCACAGTCTCCACAGAAGCAGCCGCAGCCTCTGGGAGTGCACATGCGAAGACCGCTTCAATCCCGACTCTCCACTGGGCTTCCTCGCATCCCCTGATCGAGACCGCTCGGACAACGCTCGGGCCGCGCGACTCCAACCGTTCATCATGCCGGACGACATTCGCCAGAGAGCGGGCGTTCCACCACGATCCACTTGAACCGCGGTCCAATCGACCCAGCTGGACAGGCTTCGGGAGGGGAGCGTCTCAACCGTTCGGGGGTCTTTGCTATGCTGCGTAATGGGGGCGCACGCAGAGTACTCCTGGCGTTCGCCCCAGTCGTTGATGACGCATGACGGTACGGCCACAGGGTTTGGATGGTGTTCTTCTTCGAACGCTTTGGACTCCGCAGGAACCATAGACATGACCGAACCACACGCTGAATCACTCGCCCGCCGCCCTGCCAATCACTAGACACCCCGCTTTCGACTCATCACAGAACACCCGACTCTCCCCGCGGTGCGAATCCGTAATACACCCCGAAGAAAGACGGGGACGGGGAATAACAGGCTATCTTCACTGCGTCCGGTATGGTCACCATCGACGTCAAGGCGTCCCACCCATCCGCGTCGCGTGCTCGACAATCAGGCTCAGCCGACTGATCATCCGGCAAGCCCATGTGCTTGCTGAAGGTACTCGATCGATACTCGAAGCCGTAGTCCGTAGCGCAAAAAAGCAAATGTTCGCACGCGCAGGACTTTGAATCGAAACACCAATCCTCTGCACCATCCTTGTCACCTGGGGACACGCAAAACCCACAGAAGGGACAGCACACGGCCTCGCCGGAGTCTTGCTCGCGAACCTGAATTGACATCTTGCCTTTCATGTGACCTCCGAAACATCCAAATAGCTTTGGTGAGTGGACGACCTCCGACACCGGGCTCCGACTGGTCGCCGCTATCCAAATCTACGGCGCGCATGAACCTCCGTCTATCACAACCTTTCACTTCGACTTGCATGCGGATCACATTGCTACACCCTCACGGTCCAGGGGGGGGAATCACATTTCTTTCCGTCTATTCTGGACTCACTTCCGATATATGCCCCGAGCTTGCAGCACGACCTGCGCGGCCCCCCCCGCCCTTCGCGGGCGGCCGATGCCGACAGACTTGACTGAAGCCGCTATCTCACCAACTCGCTATCTGCAATCGCCACCTAATATTCCCTACTACCCGATGTTTCCGTGCGGAGTTCCATATGCCGAGAGATCCCCTCAACTCGCTGATGCTGATGATGGTCGCGCAGAAGCCTTTCTCCCCACAAGGAGATACGTTCTGCAAACTCGCCCCGGTAGCCTTTCTCAAGGCTCTTCGGCGATTTCGGTGGCACGCCGCGGCCGATTTATGGGCGGATGCCGATTGGGTAGAGTGCCGAAATGGACACACTTCAATCGCATTACGCCCGTTTGCTCGGCCTCGATGACTCCTGGCGGGTGGAGTCTGTTGACCTCCAGATCGAGGATCGGCGCGTCGAGATCCGCCGGGCCTGCCTTGGAAATCCTGATCCAGTCGGTATCAAGGTCTATGCCCCTGCGGGGCAGGAGACTTTCGATGACATCAAAACGACAGAAGAAGCACAAGCCGGAGCAGATCGTCGTGAAGCTGCGTGACGCAGACGCGATGTTGAACGCCGGGAAGGACCTGGTGGCTGTGCTGCAGGCCCTTGAGATCAGCGAGGCGACGCTGCACCGCTAGCGAGCGCAGTACGGCGGGATGAAGTCCGAGGAGGCGAAGCGGTTGAAGGCCCATCAAGCACATCGGCATCGACGAGAAGAGCTTCGGGAGAGGCCAGGACTACATTACCGTCCTCACCGATCTCGACGGCTCCCGTGTCCTCGATGTCGCTCCGGAACGTACGCAGGCGGCCGCTGAAAGCGTCC
>Ga0007796_10000298_pt1 | contig 14902 bp, 14 predicted proteins | sample CryBogmetaGMA0M_FD_60373 | JGI IMG/M metagenome (GOLD analysis project Ga0007796, IMG submission 60373) | Freshwater microbial communities from Crystal Bog, Wisconsin, USA - MA0M | ecosystem: Environmental > Aquatic > Freshwater > Lake | place: Crystal Bog, Wisconsin, USA | collected 2009-07-06 | reverse complement strand
GTTCTCAAACCAGTTGGCTACCGCAGCAAACCTGTCGCAGACCTCGCTTGAGCAGATGCTCATCCAGATCCGTCAGTCGGTGGACAACAACGGCAAGAAGATTCGTCTGGTTCCACGTCAACTGGTGGTTGCACCGGGCAACGTGTTCCAAGCGGAAGTTCTGCTGAAGTCGGTTCTGCGTGCAGGCACGGCTAACAACGACATCAACCCCGTCAAGTCAATTGGCTTGTTGGATGAGGGTGCCGCTGTTCTGTCGCGTCTGACTAACCAGACCGCATGGTGGGTTCAGACCGATGCGCCTGAGGGCCTGAAGTTGCTGATGCGTCGCAAACTCGAAAAGACCATGGAAGGTGATTTCGAGACCGACTCTATGCGCTACAAGGCAACCGAGCGTTATCAGGTGGGTTGGACCGATCCGCGTGCTCTCTTTGGTACGCCGGGCGTCTAATCCGGTGGGGGGTTAACAGCCCCCCTTTTTCGTTTATTTGTCAGGCTTTTCATGGAGAAGACAAATGCCTCAGTTTTCAGATGACCTGTTTCTAGGTCCGGCGATTAGTTACGCTGGTATCAATACCTTCAGTAACCTTCAAAACCCAGCCCCTATGTCCATTGGTTTTGGTCCAATGGGTCGGGTCTATTCCTACGACATTCTTCCGGCTGCCGTCAGTCTGACTTGCGTGTTGGCGGCTGTTACGCCTACGGTTGCTACGACCTATAGCGGAACTTCACTTGCGGCCACCTCGGCTACGGCAGGAACGACTAACACAACTCGCACCGATGGTACGGTTGTTGTTCAGTTTGACTACCCTCGTGCGGTTTGTTTGCGCGTCGGTGCAGGCTCGCCAACCAACTCGGTTGTGACCATCTCTGGTTACGACTACTACGGTCAGGCAATGACCGAGATCATTCAGACGGGCACGTCGCAAAGCACCACCGTAAACGGCCGCAAGGCATTCATGCAGGTGTCGAGCGTTGCGTTCTCTGCTGCTACGGCCGTTGCGGTTTCGGTTGGCACGACCAAGATTTTTGGTTTGCCTGCCAAAATCACTGACTTGACCTACATCATTGGCGTTAACACCAACAACACGCTGGCTCGTGATACTGGCACAGCACTGGCTGGCTATAGCGGTGGTAACACCTTCTATAGTACGCAAGCAACGACCAGTTTCACCGCAGCCACTCCCGGCGTGATGACGGTTGCTTACTCTCCTCCGAGCGGTACGCTGGTTCAGTTGACCGGTGCGCTAGGCACGCTGACTGGTGTGGCATTGAATACCACTTACTGGTGGACCAATGCTTCCAGCACGACTGGCAGCCTTTCTACGACCCAAGCCAACTATTTGGCCGGTACGTTGATTGCGACGGGCGGCACGACTATCACCTCTGGTATGAACTTGGTGACGGTTAGCACCTCGTCCGGCACGACGCCTGATGTTCGCGGAACTTACGCCCCATCTTCCACGCCTGATGGTACGCAACGTCTTGTGGTTAGTTTGGGTCTGAACGCAATTCAAGTTGGTCCAAACGCTACCCGCGCTGGCCTGCTTGGCATTGATCAAGCCTAAAGGAGGCTGAGATGGGACAGTTCAAGCCAATGGTCAAGATGGAGACCACAGAACCATCCGTTGAGTTAAAGTTGAAGAAAGGCGGATCGGTCAAGAAAATGGCCGATGGTGGTATGCCGATGGGTGCGATGACCGGTCCTGCTCGTGGCGGGATGGGGCCATCGTCTTCTCCCGGCTTGCCGGCGCTTGCCGCACGTCGCCGTGCTATGAAGGCTATGGGTGCTGCGCAATCGGCTCCTGTAGGCTCTGCTGCAAAGATGATGGGCATGAAAGAAGGCGGCAAATCTGACACGGCGCAAGACAAGGCCATGATCAAAAAAGCCTTTAAACAGCACGATAGCCAAGAGCACAAGGGTGGTAAAGGCACAGATCTGAAACTGAAGAAGGGTGGCAAAGGTTATGCAACCGGCGGTGCTATTCCTTCGGAGTCAATTCGTGGTACGCCTGCGACGACGATTGTTGACACTGCCAAAGCCGACAACGCTCCTGCTAACACGGGTGGCGTGAAGAACGGCAACGCTGGTGGCTTCAAGAAGGGCGGGGCAATGAAGAAGTACGCCAAGGGCGGTTCTATTGTGTCTGAGACCACTTCTAATTCGTTTGCCGACACCCAAATGCACTCTGCAAAGCCTGATAATGCTCCGGCTAAGAACGGCGAAGTGAAGAAGGGTAATGCTGGTGGCTTTGCTACTGGTGGTGTTGCAAAAGCCAACAGCGGTGGATACCGCACAGGCGGTGCTGCAAAAAAGTTTGCTGAGGGCGGCCGCGTACAAAACGACGGCGGTCCGGAGCAGATGCCACAGGGACGCAAGCCTATGCCTTCACCAGTATCAATCAATATGCTTTCCGGCACTTACAAGAAAGGTGGTTCGGTAAGTAAATTGCAAAAGGTAAATGAGGTTGAGTTTGCGCCAACCATGAAGGCGGCAAAGAAGGACAGTAACGAAAGGTACGGTCCACAAGCGGACTTTATGAGGCCGAAACGGTAATGGACGGGGGCTTCGGCCCCTGTCTTCATTGGAGATTTAGATGCGCCCTTTCGTAACGACTGTGAACAACGTGACGACAACGTCGCCTGTTTACCCGACAGATATTTACACTGCGCCAACGAACATTGCGTTGAGCGTAGTTGTCACTGGTACAATCAACTATACGGTGCAGTATACATTTGATGATGTGTTTGCTAGTGGGTACACCCCGTCATCGGGTAACTGGACTGACCATCCTACGTTGACTGGCCAGACCACTTCAAAAGACTCAAACATTTCTTACCCAGTGCGTGGCATTCGGATTAAATCGAATAGCGGCACCGGATCTGCCTTGTTTACAGCTATTCAGGCTGGAGGAAGTGTCTCGTGATTTCTTACAACATTGATGGTAGTTCACAGAACCAACTACTTGATTTTCTGTCAGTTATTGCCAATCCGGACGTTTATGCGACTAAACTGAAGGAACTTCAGGCGGCAACCGAAGAGAACAAGAAGTACGTTGAAGCAGTTGCACCTGTATCCGATATTATTGCGTTGAGGGAGAGTTTGTATCGGCAGAACGCTGATGCGGCAGATTCTCTTGATGCTGCCAAGGCGCAAGCGGCGCAGATTGTCAGTGATGCGCGAGCATCTGCGGCAAGTATTGTGTCTGATGCTCAGGCTCAAGCTCAAGCAATCGTATCGCAGGCCACGGCAACCAAGGAAAGTGCTGACGCATTGTCTGCACAAGTGACGGCGGCTCTTGCTGACGCCAAGAAAGCCGAGAAGGAATCTAAGGCGGCTACTGCCGCGGCCAAGGTTCAAGCGGATAGTTTAGCAACAGCACAAGCGGCAACTGAAGCCCTTCAGGCAGAAGTAGCAGGTATCAAAGCAGCTTTATTGGCAAAGACAAAAGCCTTCGTTGAAGGGTTGTAATGTCAATTGTCCTACTCACAGAGCCTTTCTCTGGTGGGGGTGGTGGTTCGGGCACGGTAACGTCAGTTGATGTTTCTGGAGGTACTACCGGACTAACCACATCCGGTGGTCCTGTCACGACCACTGGTGTTATCACATTAGGTGGGACGCTCAGTGTTGGAAATGGTGGCACGGGCGCTACGACGCTCACAGGTATCTTAAAGGGTACAGGTACAACCCCAATCACGATTGCCACGGCGGGGACAGACTATCAGTCCCCCATAACGCTGACTACGACCGGTACAAGCGGGGCTGCTACATTTGTAGGCAACACGCTCAACATCCCGCAATATTCTGGGGGTGGTGGATCTGGTACGGTCACCAGCGTAGCGTTGACAGCTCCATCAATATTTACGGTTTCCGGCTCGCCTATTACAACGTCTGGGACGTTGGCTCTTTCGTATTCTGGTACGGCGTTGCCTGTTGCCAATGGCGGCACTGGAGTTACAGTTTCTTCTGGCGCAAGTTCAGTTGTACTGCGAGATTCAAATAGCAACATTACCGTTAATTCAACATTTAATGGTTTTACAAGTGTTGCGGCATCTGGCACTACAATTACGCTGACCGCTGCGTCAACGCCGGTTTATTTAATAACCGGGTCTGGCGGCCAAATTATTCAATTGCCGAATGCCACGACCCTGCCACTAGGAATTATTTTTTCGTTCAATAACAACCAGTCTAGCGGTGCAATTACTGTAAACAACGCATCGACTACGTTAGTTGTATCTGTTCCTGCTGGCGGGTATACAACTGTTGTTTTGACTGCAAATGGAACATCTGCTGGAACTTGGGATAGACATGATCAGACGCCAGCCAATGTATCTTGGTCAACAAACACGCTTGATTATGCTGGTTCAATTACGTCAGCAACGTGGAATGGGGCAACTGTATCGGTAAATAGGGGTGGCACTGGGGCAACGACGCTGACTGGACTGCTCAAAGGCAACGGTACTAGCGCATTTACTGCTGCTGTTGCCGGAACGGATTACCAAGCTCCAATTACGCTGACCACTACTGGAACTTCTGGCGCTGCTACGTTTATTGGCAATACGCTTAATATTCCAAATTACGCTACTGGAGGCGGGTCTGGAACGGTTACGAGCGTTGGCGGCACTGGTACAGTTAATGGTATTACGCTGACCGGAACGGTCACTACATCAGGTAATTTGACGCTTGGTGGAACGCTATCTGGTGTTAGCCTTGCTACTCAAGTTACCGGCAATTTACCAGTAACTAATCTTAATAGCGGAACGTCTGCATCTAGCACTACGTTTTGGAGAGGCGACGGCACTTGGGCTACGCCTTCTGGCGGCAGCGGCAGTCCAAACCTTGACGGCGGAACGCCAACAAGTAACTATGGCGGGATTACCGCGATTGACGGAGGGACGCCATAATGGCTGTTCAGATTCAGATTAGAAACGGGACTGCCTCGGCTTGGACTAGCGCCAACCCTACCCTTGCTGCTGGCGAGATGGGTGCTGAGACTGATACCGGCAGATTTAAAATTGGAACCGGGTCAACGGCTTGGAACAGTCTTGGCTATTCTCTTGGGGTTGCATCTAAGGGGGCATATTCCGGTGCAACGCAATATTATGTAAACGACATTGTTTCGTACAATAGTTCAAGCTACATCTGTATTCTTGCTTCGCTTGGAAACCTTCCGACAAACACAACCTATTGGAATCTTCTTGTCCAAGCTGGTTCTGTTTCTTCGGTAGGCCAGACATTTACTGGCGGTATTGTTTCTGTTGCCGGTTCTCCAATTACAGGATCAGGAACGCTGGCTTTGACGGTCGCTGGTACTAGCGGCGGTGTTCCTTACTTTTCAAGCAGTAGTGCTTGGGCATCTTCGGCTGCGTTGGCGGCTAATGCTTTGGTTATTGGCGGTGGTGCTGGCGCGGCTCCTGCAACGACTACAACTGGAACTGGAGTTCTTACGTTTCTAGGTACTCCGTCAAGCGCAAACTTACTCGCCGCACTCACGGACGAAACCGGAAGTGGTTTGGCAGTTTTTAACAGTGCCCCTGCGTTGACTAACCCCACGGTCACGAACTACGTTGAAACGCTGTACTCGGCCAACACTAGCACGGCAATCACGGTGGATTTAGCCAACGGTACGGTTCAGAACCTGACGTTGTCCGCTACAGCAACAATCACAATGCCAACTGCTGTGGCAGGCAAGTCGTTTATTATTATTCTTACTCAAAATGGTGGGTTTACTGTAAATTGGTCTACGGTATCTTGGCCTTCTGGTACGCCCCCTACGCTTACTTCAACTGCCGCTAGAAAAGATATTTTTTCGTTCTTCTCTAACGGTACAAGCTGGTTTGGAACCACTATCGGCCAGAACTACACATAATGTTTGCTGCATCTAAATCAGGCCGCGCGGCTTCTGCCGCTGCTACGGACCCGTACTTTCCATATGTTCCTTTGTTGCTGGAGACAACCAGTACCAACGGGCAGCAGAACAATACGTTCTTAGATTCTTCAGCCTCTCCTAATACACTAACTCGCAACGGCACCCCAACGCAGGGGGCTGTAACTCCGTATTGGCCTGCTGGATATTGGAGCGTATATTTTTCTAGTAGTTATTTAAGCGTTGCCGATAGTGCTAGTTTAAGATTTGGCGCTGGAAATTTTACAATACAGGTTTGGGTTTATAGGACTGCATCTGGTGCAACGCAAACTATTGCTTGCAAAGGAGCGGCAACTCCAACTGGATGGGTATTTCAAATTAGTTCTGCTGACAAGTTGGTGTTTATTGATACATCAACAAGCATTACTGGCTCAACAAGTATCCCTGCAAATACTTGGACATATGTTGCAGTTGTTAGGGCTGGGACCGGGGCTAGTCAAACAACTTTGTATGTAAATGGTGCATCTGACGGGTCGGGAACGTCTGCAACCACATTTAGTCAAACTGATCCCATGAGAATTGGCACAGATAGGTCTGCTACCAATTCTTTTTCCGGTTATATATCTAATTTAAGGTTGTCAAATACAAATTTGACAATAACCAGTCAAACGACTCCCTTGTCCGTAATTGGCAGCACAATATTTTATTCTTTGGGGTACAACAGATTTGTAGATGGGTCCACTCTTGCTAGTGTAATTACAACCGGATCTGGCACTCCAATTATTCAAGCATTCCAGCCGTTCTCACCGGCAGCTTCGTACACTACTGCGGCGTATGGGGGGAGTGGGTATTTCAATGGCAGTACGGATTATCTTTCAACCGCGTCAAGTTCTGCGTTTACGTTTGGAACTGCTGATTTTACTGTTGAGTATTGGGCTTATTGCCCGTCTTTGCCCGGACCGTTTACCATTCTTTGTGGTGGCAATTTAAGCTCTGCCACAGATATTGGTTTTGGATTTAACCCAAGCTCTCCGTATTGTACGCATAATGCAAACTGGCCGGTGTATACAACCACGCCAATGCCCACAAATGCGTGGACGCATCTTGCTTTTACAAGAACAAGCGGGACTTGGAAGTTGTACATGAACGGGGTCGATGTAACAACCGCATCCCAATCAAACCCCAATGTCACAACAGCAACTTTAGGGATTGGTGCTACAAGTTCAGGGGGGTCCAAGTTTATTGGTTACATAAGTAATCTTCGCGTTATTAAAAATCAAGCGTTAAATTCAACCGGGAATTTTACTCCGCCAACAAGCCCTGTCACTGCTACTACCGTTGGATGGACCGGAGCAAACGTAGCTAGTTCTATTACGGGAACGGTCAGTCTACTGACCAACTTCACCAACGCGGGGATCTATGACGCTGCGGTGCAGAACAATACAATTACGGTAGGAGATGCCCAAGCGTCAACCACAATATCAAAGTGGTCGCCCACCAGTATGAAATATGACGGTACTGGTGATTGGCTGACGGCTATTGACAGTCCGCAGCTTCAGCTCGGCACGGGCGATTTTACAATTGAAGGATGGGTTTATTTGTCAGCAATTAGCGTTGCTTATGGAATCATAAGTAAAGGCACGGCAACAACCGGATGGTCAGTAAACGTAACAGCCTTAAACAAACTTCAGTTTAGCTACACCGCATCTAATTTGACTGGCTCTACAAGTTTGGCTACTGGAACTTGGTATTATTTTGCTATTGTCAGATCCGGAAGCGCAACTGGAAACCTAAAGATTTATCTTAACGGCACAGTAGATGCAACCAGCGGCGGCGCGGTAACAGATGCTTTTACTCAAACCAATACTTTGTATGTTGGTGCAGATCGAATTGGCACTAGTGCTTTAAACGGGTACTTGCAAGACGTTCGTATCACTAAATACGCTCGCACTATCACAACGCCAACGGCAGCATTCCCAACGAGGTAATTGTGCAGCTTGCTAACTTAGAACTTATCATCAAGGACCACACAGAGTGGTTCCCCAACACCTCGTTTGGTGACCGTGGGCCGACGCTTGATTGGATTGCCGAACAGGGCTACTACGTTATCACGGTGTGGAAACCCTACAACCACAACACAGAGAAGCTGATATCTGCCGCCCCGCATCTGTATGACGGGATGTGCTGCATCGTTGACGTTGCGCCGCTGACTGCTGAAGAACTTCAGTCACGGATTGATATTCAATGGGCTGCGATTCGCGCTCAGCGCAATCAGATGCTAAAAGACACGGATTGGACGCAGGTAGCTGACGCTCCGGTTGACAAAGCAGCATGGGCAACGTACCGTCAGGCGTTGCGAGATATTACAACTCAGGCTGACCCGTTCAATATTAATTGGCCAAAGATAAATGCCTAGTAAATCACCAGCCCAACACCGATTGATGGAAGCGGTAGCGCACAGTCCAAAGTTTGCTAAAAAAGTTGGTATTCCTACGTCTGTTGGAAAAGAATTTGCCAAAGCCGATGAGGCGAAGATGAAGGGCGGCGGCTTGTACGCAAACATTGCGGCCAAAAGGAAAAGGATAGCTGAGGGCAGCGACGAGAGGATGCGCAAACCGGGATCTCCGGGGGCTCCTACTGCCGAGGCATTCCGTGAGTCTGCAAAGACCGCAAAGATGAAGAATGGAGGCCCAAGTTTGGCGATTGGCCGAGGTGAAAAATTACCGGCGGATCAGGGAGCGGGGCTTACGGCAAAGGGCAGAGCAAAGTACAATAGCGAGACTGGATCTCATCTCAAAGCACCTCAACCACAAGGCGGAGCAAGACGTGATTCGTTTTGCGCTCGTATGGGTCCTGTGGCTGAGAAGAGCGAGAAAGGCAGTCGGTCTCGGGCCTCAATGAAGCGTTGGAATTGTCCGGGGTGGTAAATGGCGTATTCAGGGACTGTTGGCACCACGGTCATCAATGTTCAGCAGTTGATCGACCACGGGGCACGTCGAGCCGGTAAGCTGGCGGAGGAACTCACGTCTGAGCAGGTAACGTCTGCTCGTGAATCTTTGTTCTTTCTGTTGTCTAACCTAATCAACTTAGGGATTCAGTATTGGGCAATCGACAAGAAAGTGTACGGCATGAAGGCCGACCAGTACATTTACAACCTTCCGCTTGGCGGAAACGACGTATTGCAAGCCTTGTATCGGAAGATGGCAAGGCCGAGTGGCTCATACTCCAGCAGCGCTGGCGGGACGATCTCAAACGTCTATGACGGTGATGTAGATACCATTTGCACCCAAACGAGCCCCGGCGGAAACATTTCGGTCAACTATGGGTCTTCGGTCTACATCGGGTCTATTGGCATCCTGCCGGGCGTTTCTGGCACATTCAATGTGGTATTTGAGTGCTCCTCTGACGGAACCACATGGAAGACCATTGCGGCTCCGGGATCGACTGTTTGGGTTGACAACGAGTGGCTGTGGTATGACATTGATCCGGGATATACGGTTCCGTACTACCGCATCCGGGCTATCTCCGGTACGTTGAGTCTTCGGGAGTTGTTCTTTGGGAATAACTCAACCGAAATTACAATGGCGCGTCTGAATCGGGATGACTACACCAATCTGCCGAACAAGAACTTTACGGCCAATCAGCCCTTCCAATACTGGTTTAACCGCACGATCCCGCAGTCCAAGATCTATCTGTGGCCAGTTCCGAGCGATCCGTTCATTCAAATGACGGTTTGGTACTCGCGTCAGATTGACGACGTTGGTGCGTTAACGGATGAGTTGGAAGTGCCGCAGCGCTGGTATGAGGCGACGGTTATGATGCTGGCTCACCGCATGAGCCTAGAGTTGCCGGGCGTCGGAATGGATCGTATTCAATACCTAGAGGGACAGGCCGAGAAGTATCTGGGTCAGGCTGAGGCGGAAGAGCGCGACAAGTCGCCAATTTACTTCGCACCAAATATTGCGGTTTACACAAGATAATGGCCAAATTTCTTGACACTCGTGGTTACTCTGATATTGCAATCGCAATTTGCGATAGATGCAAGATGAAGTATCCGCATTCGGTTCTGAGACCGGATCCGAACTTTCCGGGTCTACAGGTTTGCGATACTGGTTGCGCTGACCAGTTTGACCCGTATCGTTTGCCTGCGAGGAAGACGGAACGGATTACGATCAGGTTCCCGCGTCCTGATGTAAGCGTGGCCGCAAACGATGATTATTTATTGACCGAGGGTAGCAATCAGTTTCAAATCTCGACGGAAGGCAACACACAGACGCCTACATTTACGGGGAATGAAGACACGATTGCACCCAACCCACCGAGCCAAGAGTAATGTCAGCACAAGTTACTATCACGCAATTGCCCGTCGCTGGAGCCATTACTGGCACGGAGGCGGTTCCGGTTGTTCAGAACGGGGTTACAAAGCAGACGACGGCAGCGGCACTTGCCGGATCTCCGGTGCAGACGCAGACATTTATTACGGTCAACCAAGAGCCTACGCTGGCAAATAGCCGGTATTTAGGGGCTACCAATGGGTTGACGTTGTCAGCTAGCAGTCCGCAGGGGGTGCTCAATATAACCACTACTGGGGTTTTGTCTACTTTAGGTTCTGGTGGTGTTTTAACCGTTCCAAACGGGGGGACTGGTGCTTCGTCTCTTACCGGTATATTGAAGGGTACGGGGGCTACCCCTGTCACGATTGCGACGGCAGGAACTGATTATCAAGCACCTATAACGCTGACTACAACTGGAACAAGTGGTGTTGCCACTTTTGCTGGCAATACGCTTAATATTCCTAATTATGCTGCGGGAATGACATCAGGGACGGTAACTCAAGTTTCGGTAGTTTCTGCGAATGGACTAGCGGGTACGGTTGCTACTGACACGACGACTCCCGCGATCACGTTGTCCACCAGTGTAACTGGGGTGTTGAAGGGCAATGGAACCGCAATCAGTGCGGCTGCAGCGGGGACGGATTATCAAGCACCCATCACACTGACTACAATCGGAACATCCGGCGCTGCTACTTTAATTAGCAACACGCTTAACATTCCTCAGTATTCGGGAGGCGGTGGTGGCGTAACAACCATCACGTTTGGATCGACTGGCCTTACCCCGTCAACAGCGACGAGCGGGGCGGTCACAGTCGCGGGGACATTGGCGGTAGCAAACGGCGGGACTGGTGTCACAACGTCATCTGGTGCTAATTCTGTTGTCTTGCGAGATGCGAACAACAACATCACCGCAAACGCTTTTTTCAACAGTTTCAATAGCATCACAGCGTCTGGTACGACAGTAACTCTGACGGTGGCGTCTGCTCCTGTTCAGTACGTCTCCGGATCAGGTGGACAAACGATCAAGTTGCCAGACGCAACCACGCTTGCAAACGGAACGATTTTTTCGTTTAACAACAATCAATCCAGCGGTGCAATCACCGTCAACAACAACTCAAACACGCTTGTTGTTTCGGTTCCTTCTGGGGCTTATGTAACGGTTGTTCTGCTTAGTAATGCTACGGCTGCTGGAAGTTGGGACAGGCACGACCAGACACCATCAAATACGTCTTGGTCAACGAATACACTTGACTACCCCGGTTCAATCACTAGTGCAACATGGAATGGAACGGCTGTAGCGGTTAACAGGGGCGGGACGGGAGCAACGACTTTAACTGGAATTCTCAAAGGGAATGGCACTAGCGCATTTACTGCGGCGACTGCTGGAACCGACTACCAAGCACCCATCACACTAACCACGACCGGAACATCTGGCGCTGCTACTTTAATCAGCAATACGCTAAATATTCCTCAATATACAGGTGGCGGCGGGTCATCTACTATAACTATTTCCAACAAAACTGCTAATTACACGGTTGTTTCTGGAGACCTTGGCTATGTAATTAACTGCACAGCCAATTCATTCACTGTTTCTTTGACCGCCGCAGCAACTCTTGGGGCTGGATTTAATGTAACTATTTGGAACACATCAGCCACTTCTGCTGATGTAATTACAATTACCCCCAATGGCGCTGAGACTATTGACGGGAAAGCCAGCATAACACTTCAAAGGGGAGGTGGAGTCAATATTGTTTGTGATGGAACAAACTGGCAAGTTAATACTCAAAGGTATTTGAAAGCATTTGCTAGTAACCCGGCTCCTGCAAACAATTACCCAATTGCTACTGGTACAAATTCATTAGCCTTTGGGATGGGAACCACCTCCTCTGGTGATACTTCAATTGCTATTGGAGGCGCTGCTGTTTCATCAGGTACGCTTTCTTTTGCAACACAGGGAAGCACTGCGTCTGCAACAAGATCAACAGCAATTGGTCAAAATTCATCTTCTGGAGGGTCTCAAGCCGTAACAGGCACGGGAGCAATGGCTCTTGGCGGTTCATACGCATCTGGAGTTGATTCATTTGCGGCTGCTATTGGAAACAATACGAGTAGTTATGGTGCTACTGGAGCCAATTGTGTTGCTATTGGGTATTTGGCAAAGGCTACGGCTTCTGGAGGATTAGCACTTGGATCACAAGCCACATCAACCAATTCTAGCATTGCAATTTCGGTTAATGGTCTTAGAAGTGTAGGTGCGACTGCTTCATCAAATGGTGGGTGTATTGCTATAGGTGGAAATGTCAATGCGTCAGAATTTTCAGCAATTGCTCTTGGGCAAGATGCTGTGGCTGCAGGCGCTGGAAAATTAGTATTTTCGCCTGTTAGATTAAGTGCAAATGGTGATGCCCAAACAGGGACTACCGTTCTTTCTGCATCTACGACAAACGCCACTGCTAAAGCATTAACTACTGGAGATTTTGGAACAGGAACGGCGTCTTATCAATTAATTCTTCAAAATAATTCTGCGTTTTCATTTACTGGAACAGTAATTGCCAGACAAAGTGCTGCTGGCGGTACGGCGTCTGCGGCGTGGAAAGTAGAAGGATTAATTCGCAGAGAAGCAAATGCCGGAACAACTACGCTAGTTACGTCAACGGTAACTGCAATCAGCAATGTGCCGGGATGGACACTGGCTCTGTCTGCTGATACAACCAATGGCTGTCTTGCAGTTACAGCCACTGGCGCTGCCGCAACGAATATTAGATGGGTTGCGACTCTAAACACATCAGAAGTTACTTACGCCTAAAGGAGCAACCCTTGGCAGCAACTGGCTACACTCCAATCTCGTTGTACTACAGCACAACGGCATCAACTGCCCCAATAGCAGGAAATCTAGTTAACGGTGAGTTGGCAATTAACATCACTGACGGTAAGTTGTTCTACAAGGACAATAGCGGAGTTGTTCAAACCATAGCCAGCAAAGCCACTGCAACGCTTGTTGGCGTAGCTAACGGCGGGACTGGCACGACAACACCGGCATTAGTAGCCGGGACAAACGTCACAATCACCGGAACGTGGCCTAACCAGACCATCAATGCCTCTGGTGGTGGCTCTGGCACGGTCACAAGTGTTTCTGTTACGTCGGGGAATGGGCTTGCAGGCACTATAACTAACCCTACAACCACCCCAGCAATCAGTCTTTCTACAACCGTTACTGGGCTATTAAAGGGCAATGGCACCGCAATTAGTGCGGCATCATCAGGAACGGATTATGCACCTGCAACATCTGGTACGTCGATCCTTTATGGTAACGGGGCTGGCGGATTCTCTAGTGTAACGGTTGGTTCTGGCCTTAGTTTTTCTACTGGGACGCTATCGGCTACGGGCGGCGGCGGGGGTTCTGCGCAACCATTTATTACGATGGCGACTGGAGGCAATCAGCCCCCCAGTTCATTCAATCCTTCTGATTCTTTTGCACTCATTTAAGGAATAATAATGTCAACCTCTGCGCAATACGCATCTACCCCAAAAGTAGGTTCGGCTTTATTAACTACAGCGGATACTTCGCTGACAGCCCCAACTACCGTAGGTACAGTTTTTACCGCGGGGTCTAGCGGCTCGCGTATCGATTATATTGAGGTAATGGGGGTTGCCACCACCGTAGCAAGTTTGATTAACTTGTTTATTTATGATGGTACCAATTACATTTTGTGGCAACAGATCCCTGTTTTGGCTATTACAACCAGCACAACAACTCCTTCTTTTGTATCGGGGTTGTCTAGTAATAGCAATGCAAACATAATGCCTTTGACTATCCCAACTGGGTATTCGTTGCGCGCTACAACAACAGTCGCGCAAACTGGCGTTAGAGTAATTGCCTATGGCGGAGATTTCTGATGAATAAAGGTATGTATGGGTTTGGTCTGCCGCCCAATATGGCAACCCGAGTAGCTCCTCCAAGATGGACAAACGCCAAGCAAATTATTTCTACTACATCTACAGAAACTGTACCTCAAAACGTCTTTCAGATCGGCGTTGCTGTTTTTGGTGGCGGTGGTAATGCGGCTTCGGCTGGCGGTGGCGGTGGCGGCTTTGCCTTTGGAATTGTTGATGTAGTACCCGGCCAGTTATTGCCAACCATTACAGTTGGCGCTCAGGGCGGAACCTCATCTTTTGGCACTTTGTTGTCTGCAACGGGAGGAACAAACGCAGTCACAACTACGGCTGGAACTGGTGGATCTGGAACCGCCGCTGCTGGATTGCGTGGGGCTTTAACATATTCTGGCGGCAGCGGTGGGACTAGCGGGTCTTCAAGCCAGTATTCGGGCGGTGGAGGCGCTGGATCGTTTTACGGAACTGGTGGAACGGGCGGTGCAGGAAGTAGTACTACTGGATATGCCGGTGGTGGTGGAATGGGCGGAAACGGCGGCGCTAGTATTTGCGGCGGCGGCGGGGGTGCTGGAACTAACAGCAAAGGTGGAAGTGGTAGTGGTGGCGGTGGTGGAACTGCGGGTCCCGGATTAAATGCTGGCGCTGGCGGCGCTGGATTAGGTGCGGTAGGAGGAACTGGCGGCGTATCCTCAGCGGGTGGTTCTGGTTCAGGACAAGCATCGCCAGACAATCCGTTTATTCAAATGTTTTACTGCACTCTTAATGGCTCAGGGGGCGGTGGCGATAATGGTACTAGCGTCAACGGTGGCTCGG
>Ga0007796_10000290_pt1 | contig 15039 bp, 12 predicted proteins | sample CryBogmetaGMA0M_FD_60373 | JGI IMG/M metagenome (GOLD analysis project Ga0007796, IMG submission 60373) | Freshwater microbial communities from Crystal Bog, Wisconsin, USA - MA0M | ecosystem: Environmental > Aquatic > Freshwater > Lake | place: Crystal Bog, Wisconsin, USA | collected 2009-07-06 | reverse complement strand
CCAGTTGCCCCCGCTGCCTCATCTGGTGCTGCGCCAACGCCGCCCAAGCCAGTCGAAAAATCACCCGCTGCCGCACCCGCCGCCGTGGCCGTGCCCGCGCCCGCGGTGGCAGCCAGCGCCAGCGACGCCGCCAAGGCGCAAGCGCTGCTCGACGGCAAATCGGTGGACAAAGCGCCCGCTGTAGCCGACGCGCTGCGCTTTGTGGTGCAGTTCGGCGCTTACAGCGACGCCGGCAAGGCGCACGAAGCCCGCGTCAAGGTCGAGAAGGCCGGGCTCAAAACCTACTCGCAGATGGTGCAGGGGCCGGACGGCAAGGTGTACCGCGTCCGGGTCGGACCGCTGGCCAGCCGCGCCGAAGCTGAAAAAGTCGCGGAAAAAATCAAGAAGCTGAACCTCCCGGCCTCCATCCTGGAGCTCTAGAAGCGCAGCCACGGCATGCCGACGCTTGACTGGATCTTCACGGCGGTATTGCTGGCCTCGTTGCTGCTAGGCGCCTGGCGCGGCCTCGTCTACGAAGTGCTGTCGCTGGCCGGCTGGGTGGCCGCCTTTGTGCTGGCGCAGTGGTTTGCGCCCGACGTGGCAGTCTGGCTGCCCATGTCGGGGGCTGGCGAGCAACTGCGTTACGCCGCAGGCTTTGTGCTGGTGTTTGTGGCGGCCGTGTTTGCCGCAGGGCTGTTGGCGTTTTTGATGGGCAAGCTCATGTCCGCCGTGGGCTTGCGGCCCATGGACCGCATGCTCGGCGCCGTGTTTGGCGTGGTGCGCGGCGCGGTGCTGATTCTGGCCTGCGCCCTGGTGGTGGGCATGACGCCGCTGCAGGAAGCCGCCGAATGGCAGGCCTCGGCCGGCGCCCGGGTGGCCCGGCAGGTGCTGGTGGGCCTCAAACCATCCCTGCCCCAGGATTTCGGAAAATATTTACCTTCATGAGCGAACTCCTATGTGTGGAATAGTCGGCGTTGTCAGCAACGCACCCGTCAACCAGTTGATCTACGACGCACTGCTGCTGCTGCAGCACCGCGGCCAGGATGCCGCCGGCATCGTCACCCAGCAGGAGCGCAAGTTTTTCATGCACAAGGCCAAGGGCATGGTGCGCGACGTGTTTCGCACCCGCAATATGCGCTCCCTGCCCGGCAACTGCGGCCTGGGCCAGGTGCGCTACCCCACGGCAGGCAACGCGTTCAGCGAAGAAGAGGCGCAGCCGTTCTACGTCAATGCGCCCTTTGGCATTGTGCTGGTGCACAACGGCAACCTGACCAACGCGCACGCACTCAAGAGCGAGTTGTTCCTCACCGACCACCGCCACATCAACACCGAGAGCGACTCCGAGGTGCTGCTCAATGTGCTGGCCCACGAAATCGAAAAAACCACGCGCGGCCTGCCGCTGCAGCCGGCCGACCTGTTTGCCTCGGTGCGCAATGTGCACCGGCGCGTGCGCGGCTCGTATGCCGTGATTGCGCTGATTGCCGGCCACGGCGTGCTGGCCTTTCGCGACCCCTTTGGCATCCGGCCCTTGTGCCTGGGCCGCAGCGAGGGCACTGTGGTGGTGGCCAGCGAGTCGGTGGCGCTCGAGGGCACCTCGCACCGGTTCGAGCGCAACATCGACCCCGGCGAGGCCGTGTTCATCGACCTGCAGGGCCAGGTGCATGCGCAGCAATGCGCCGACGGCCCGGTGCTCAAGCCCTGTATTTTCGAGTTTGTCTATTTGGCGCGGCCCGATTCGGTCATGGACGGCATCTCGGTCTACCAGGCGCGCCTGAATCTGGGCGAGGCCCTGGCCAAGCGGGTGATCTCCACCGTGCCGCCCAACGAGATCGATGTGGTCATCCCCATTCCTGAGTCCAGCCGGCCCAGCGCTGCGCAGCTCGCCCAACTGCTGGGCTTGCCGTACCGCGAGGGCTTTGTCAAAAACCGCTACGTCGGGCGCACCTTCATCATGCCGGGGCAGGCGGTGCGCAAAAAATCAGTGCGGCAAAAGCTCAACGTGATTGCCAGCGAATTCAAGGGCCGCAACGTGCTGCTGGTGGACGACTCCATCGTGCGTGGCACCACCAGCCGCGAGATCGTGCAAATGGCGCGCGACGCCGGCGCGCGCAAGGTGTACATGGCCAGCGCCGCGCCGCCGGTGCGTTACCCCAATGTGTATGGCATCGACATGCCCACCAGCAACGAGCTGGTGGCGCACAACCGCAGCGTGGAAGAAATCCGCCAGATCATCGGCTGCGACGCGCTGATTTACCAGGACGTTGACGGCATGAAAAAAGCCATCGGCTCGCTCAGCGACAAGCTCGCCGGTTTTGATGCCTCCTGCTTTGACGGCGTGTACGTCACCGGTGACATTACCGCCGAAGACATTGCCCGCCTCAACGCCCACCGCGTGGGCGGCGAAGAGGGCCAAGAAGACAGCTCCCGCCTGGCGCTGCCCAATTCGGTCGACTGAAAGTGCCCCACTGAATCCCATGTCCCAGAAAAAACTCCCCCCCGGCCTGCACCCCGACACCCTGGCCCTGCGCGTGGCGCAGGCGCCCAGCCAGTACGGCGAAAACTCCGAAGCCCTGTACCTCACCAGCGGCTATGTGCAGCCCTCGGCCGAGGCCGCCGCGCGCCGCTTTGCCGGCGACGAAGAGGGCTACACCTATGGCCGCTACGGCAACCCCACGGTGAGCAGCTTTGATCAACGTCTGGCCGCGATGGAGGGCACCGAGGCCGCTATTGGCACCGCCTCGGGCATGTCCGCCATTTTGATGATGTGCCTGGCCCTGCTCAAGGCCGGCGACCACATCGTGTGTTCGCGCTCGATGTTCGGCTCCACCATCCGCCTCATTGGCACCGACCTGGCCCGCTTTGGCGTGGAATCCACCTTTGTGGCGCAAGCCGATACCGCCGCCTGGCAGGCGGCGATGCGCAGCAACACCCGGCTGCTGTTTGCCGAGACCCCCACCAACCCGCTGACCGAGGTGTGCGACATCGCCGCGCTGGCCCGCATTGCGCACGACGCCGGTGCCCTGCTGGCCGTGGACAACTGTTTTGCCACGCCGGCGCTGCAGCGACCGGTGCTGTTCGGGGCCGACATCATCATGCACTCGGGCACCAAGTACCTGGACGGCCAGGGCCGCGTCATGGCCGGCGCCCTGTGCGCCAGCCAGGCGCTGGTGACTGAGAAGTTTTTGCCGGTGCTCAAGAGCGGCGGCATGTCGCTGGCGCCGTTCAACGCCTGGGTCGTGCTCAAGGGCCTGGAGACGCTGGACCTGCGCATGCGCGCCCAGTCGGCCCAAGCGCTGGCCCTGGCGCAGTGGCTGCAAGCGCACGCGGCCGTGGGCCGCGTGTACTACCCGGGGCTGCCCAGCCACCCGCAGCATGCGCTGGCCATGGCGCAGCAGTCGGGTGTGGGGGGTCCGGTGCTGTCATTTGACGTAAAGGCTGCCAGCCCCGAGCAGGCCCGCGCGCGCGCCTTTGCTGTGCTCGATGCCATGCAGGTGCTGTCGCTGTCCACCAACCTGGGCGACACCAAAACCCTGGCCGCCCACCCAGCCAGCACCTCGCACGGCCGCCTCACCGAGCCGCAGCGCCAGGCCGCCGGCATTGGCCAGGGCCTGATCCGCGTAGCCGTGGGGCTGGAACACATCGGCGATATTCAGGCCGATCTGGCCCTTGGCCTCGACCGCCTGAAAGACCTTGCATGAGCACCACACCCGCCAAAACGCGCACGCGCTTTGCGCCGTCGCCCACCGGCTTCATCCACCTGGGCAACATCCGCTCGGCCCTGTACCCCTGGGCCTTTGCCCGCGCCACCAGTGGCGACTTTATTCTGCGCATTGAAGACACCGATGTGGAGCGCTCCACCCAGGCGGCAGTGGACGTCATCCTCGAAGGCATGGCCTGGCTGGGGCTCAACCACGACGAGGGCCCGTTCTACCAGATGCAGCGCATGGACCGCTACAAGCAAGTGCTGGCGCAGATGCTCGCTGCCGGCCAGGTCTACCACTGCTACATGGCCATGGCCGAACTCGACGCGCTGCGCGAGCGCCAGATGGCAGCCAAGCAAAAGCCGCGCTACGACGGCACCTGGCGCCCCGAGCCCGGCAAAGTGCTGCCGCCGGTGCCCGCCGGCGTGCAGCCGGTGCTGCGCTTTCGCAATCCGCAGGGCGGCGTGGTGGCGTGGGACGACAAGGTCAAGGGTCGGGTGGAGTTCAGCAACGATGAACTCGACGACCTGGTCATCGCCCGGCCGGCCGCACCGGGTGAGCTGGTGGGCACGCCCACCTACAACTTCTGCGTGGTGGTAGACGACATGGACATGCGCATCACCCATGTGATCCGTGGTGATGACCACGTCAACAACACACCGCGCCAGATCAACATCTTCCGCGCCCTGGGGCACGAGCCACCGGTGTACGCGCACCTGCCCACCGTGCTCAATGAGCAGGGCGAGAAGATGAGCAAGCGCAATGGCGCCAAGCCTGTAACCCAGTACGCCGCCGAGGGCTACCTTCCCGAGGCCATGGTGAACTACCTCGCCCGCCTGGGCTGGAGCCATGGCGATGATGAAATCTTTTCGCGCGCCCAGTTCCTGCAGTGGTTCAACCTGGACCACCTGGGCCGCAGTGCAGCGCAGTTCGACGAAGCCAAGCTGCGCTGGGTCAACGCCCAGCATCTCAAGGCCATGGCGGGCGATGCGCTGGCGCCGCTGGTGGCAAGCCAACTCTCCGCGCGCGGCATTGCGCCCGACGAGCGGCTTGCGCGCCTGTGCGATTTGCTCAAAGACCGCTGCGACACCACCGTATTGCTGGCCGACTGGGTCGCCCGCTTTTATGCCGATGTGCAGCCCGAAGCCGCCGCACTGGCGCAGCACGTCACCGCGGCCGTGCAGCCGGCCCTGGCAGCGCTGGCCAAGCGCCTGGCCGCGTGCGTGTGGGACAAGGCCGGCATTGCCGCCGCCATCAAGGAAACGCTGGCCGAGTCCGGCCTGAAGATGCCGCAGCTGGCCATGCCGGTGCGCGTGCTGGTGCTGGGAACCCCGCAGACGCCATCGCTGGACGCCGTGCTGGAACTGCTGGACAGAGAAATAGTGTTGCAGCGGCTCGGCCAGGCGTAAATATTGACGCTATAATCTGAGGCTCGCAAGCGACGAAGGCTGTAAAAAGCCCTGTTACTTGCGGCGAAGTAAGTGGGGGTATAGCTCAGCTGGGAGAGCGCTTGCATGGCATGCAAGAGGTCAGCGGTTCGATCCCGCTTACCTCCACCAAAGTTTGTCGAAGATTGATTTGTCAGCGGATTAGTCCAAGGTTTTGACCCCATCGTCTAGAGGCCTAGGACATCACCCTTTCACGGTGAGTACCGGGGTTCGAATCCCCGTGGGGTCGCCAGATTTTGTTGCAAGACAAAACGGCACAAGCAGGCAGCCACTTTTTCGCAAGAAGAAGCTTGACTCGCAAGAGTGAACGGTTGCCACTACCAGGAGTGGTAGTTCAGTTGGTTAGAATACCGGCCTGTCACGCCGGGGGTCGCGGGTTCGAGTCCCGTCCGCTCCGCCAAAAAAGGTAAAGCCGTTGTAAGTCTATGATTTACAACGGCTTTTTCCATTGTGCTACACAAGTTACGGTTTTGCAGTGCTACACAGGATTCCCTTTTGTGTAGCAGTAATGTGTAGCAGTTGGCCAGAAAACGGGTAGCAGATGTGTAGCACTCACAAATATTTGTGTTGCACCTGCGGCTACTCTGCCAGTGCACGTTGGTGCTGCGCTCTTGGGGGTTCGTCATGAACCTTGACCGGAGTAACACGCAATGTTGTCGCTAGCCCCTTCCCCGAACACCCTGGCGCGTCTCAAACCCGCCAGGCAGCCGCTACCCAAGTACCTGCACCAGCGCGGGAAAAACTTCTACTTCAAACGACGCATTCCAACCGACGTGTCGGATGCATTTCCAACTTTCAATGGACAGGTCTGGAAGTCACTGGAAACCGCCAGCCTGGCTACCGCACTTGTCTTCCTCGCGGTGGAAGTCACGGAGTTTGACCACACGGTGGCAGAGTCGCGCCGCGCAAAAGCAGCAGACAGGGCCCAGGCCATGGCGGCCCAGGATTGCAAGCCCGTTTTCACCATAGTGAGAAAGGCTGCTAAGCCCATACAGGACCACGTGAGCCCACCAGGCGGGGTGACACCAGAACAAGTCACCCAAGTACCCGCTGGGCTTGCTCATGGCCCCTCAGCAGAACCACCAGCTGCCCGCGGTACCCCAGCAGTGCCGGGTGTAGTCCAGCTTAGCATCAAGCCAAACACCACGAAGCCCAAACCGACGCTGGCGACCAAGGCCAAACAGGACTGTCCGAGTGCACGTGATGTTGGCAGTCGCATCACGATGCAACATCTGTTTGAAGATTGGAAACGAAAGCAGACCCGACTGCGCAGCATCAATTCGGTACGCACGGCGGTGATGGAATTCCGCACTGTCACGGGCATGGTGCCGGTAGAAGAGCTGACCAAGCAGCATGCGCGCCAGTACCGTGATGAGCTCATCCAACGTCGACTGTCCAAGCTCACAGTGGAAAACCGTTTGGGCTTCCTCTCAACCCTGATGCGCCATGGGATGAGAGAGCTGGTGGAGCACCTCCATTTCAATCCCTTTGAACACATCGATGTGGTGGGCGCCACCGGCCTACGCCAGCCAAAAGACCGCCGCGCATATCGCATCTCAGAGCTCAATCAAATTTTTGCGAGTCGCTTGTACACAGACGGGTATCGGCCAGAGGGGCAGGCAGCTGACGCCTCGTATTGGGTTCCGATACTCGGTCCCTTCCTTGGCGCCCGCATTGAAGAGGTGTGCCAATTGCGAATTGAAGATGTGCAACGGGTCAACGGCGTGTGGTGCGTGCGCATTTGCGACTTGGACGAAGAGCAGAAATTGAAGACTGGAAGCAGCTTCAGGCGGGTTCCGCTGCATGACGCTGTGATTCAGTGCGGCTTCCTGCTGTACGTGGCAAAGATAGCCAGGGCCGGCCACGTGATGGTGTTCCCGACGCTCACCAATGACAACGCCAACAAGATTTATTCCAACTCGGTGGGCAAGTGGTTCGCTCGGTACCTGGAGAGCATTGGACTGACCGACCACCGGTTGGACTACCACTCATACCGGTACACGTTTCGCCAGCAGTGCTCCCTTTGCGGCATTGAAAACGAGGTGCGTGACGCACTCACAGGGCACTGGGTCAGCAAGAATGACTCGGGCCGCACGTACATGAAAGGCGAAAACCGCCAATATCCGTTCCCGAAGCTGACCACGGCAATTCAACAGTTGCGATACGACGAACTGAAGATATCGCATATCTTTGTCGCCGACCCCCTGCGTGGTGTTGAGGAGGCACTGGTTCGCTAGCCCACTCATCAATTGACTCGAGCCACAAATGGGGTCCTGTTGCACAGCAGGTCCTCATTTGCTTGTTGTAGAGCAAAGGGAAGGTGAACAGGGTCTGGTTGCCACAAATTTGCCAATCACAAGGGCACAATCCAGTAACACCTCGCAAAACAAAAAGTGGTTCATTTGATACTTGGCGCGGGTGTTCAGGGACGCAGATGAAACGCAAAGACAATGCAACGCACACGGTGGCGAATGCCGCAAATGTGGGGGGTGACGTGGTTGAGGGCGATAGCGCCAAAAAGCCGAAGTACCTGAAAGAGCGAAACGGCACCTATTATTTCGTGCGTCGAATACCTGCAAAGGTCGTAGATGCTCTTGGTCTGAAACGTAAGCAGATGTGGCGCTCCCTGCACACCACGAATCGCGCAGAGGCTATCAGGAAACTGCCCGAAGGTTTGCACGACTTCAATGAACTCCTTGCGTCAGTAAAGCCTAAGGTTGAAAAGTTTGGTGGGAGAAAAGTGCCCGATAGGTCACAAGTAGAAGAAACAGCTACAGGCAAATACCTGCACGAGGCTCACATACCCGCCCTGTTGGCAAATTATGAATGGGCTTTACTCGACACGGATGACGAAGAGCGAAGCGTTATGACACGTGACGACCGCGCAGAAAGAAGGGAAATGCTGGAGGAAGGCCTGGAAGGGTTATATGAGCTCGCAGCAGCGGAGGACTACTCCACCATGCCAGAAATCGCTGCGCAGCTCTTGAATATGTGTAAGCTCATAGCTCCCCCAGGCTCCAATGCACACACGCAACTTCTCAAGCAGCTCCTGCAAAAAGAGATTGAAGTCATGGAAATTCAGCGAGACCGGTTGCGAGGGAAAAGATACCCCACTCCCACCGAAGCTCCTCAAGCGCCGCGTGACATGCCAACGCTTTTGACCCTACTAAAAAACTGGAGCAGAAAGCAGACCGAAGTTCGGACCATCGAAACGTATACATCCAATGTTGCCGAGTTTGAAGCAGTCTTAGGGGCGCTGCCAGTGGTGGCAATTACTAAGGCCCATGTCAACGGCTATCGCGACCACCTCAAGGAAGACGACCTCTCACGTTCTACTGTGAAGAACAGAATTGGAGGACTTGCAACATTGGTTCGTCACGGAATTGCCAAAGAGATGTTTAAGGCGATGCAAAACCCCTTCGAAAATATTGACTTGGACAGCGTACCTAAGCGCCCCACATACGAAAACCGCCGGGCATATGAAATTGGCGAATTGAAAACCCTTTTCCCTTCGGCGAAATATACCCGTGGACTACAGACTCGTGGTCAAACAAAAGAGTCCTCGTACTGGGCTCCACTTCTGGGGCCATTTATGGGCGCACGCATTGAGGAAATTGCCCAACTCAGAATGGAAGATGTCCAGTGCATCAATGGTGTATGGGCGATACGCATAGCAAACCTTGACGCCGAGCAGCATCTGAAAACAGATTCCAGCTATCGGCTCGTTCCATTGCACGATGAAGTCATTCGTTGTGGCTTCCTGGCCTACTGCGCTGAAGTGAAAAAGGAAGGTCATGCACGGGTGTTCCCGTCACATAGCAATAAGAACAAATACTCGCGGTGGTCCAACGCATTGGGGAAATGGTACTCGGCGTATCTTTCCAAAATTGAATTGACGGACGTGCGACTCTGCTATCACTCATTTCGATATACGTTTAAGCAGCGCTGCACCCAAAGTGGCATCGAGATGGAAGTTCGCGATGCCTTGTGCGGACACTGGATTCCAAAAAATGCATCTGGAAGTGTGTATATGAAGACGGAGTATGGTCAATATCCATTTCCTGCCCTCCATGCGGCAATACAAAAGCTTCGCTACGATGAGCTTGACCTTTCATACCTATATGTGGCGGACCCAATGAAGGGTGTTGAAGCGGCCTTCTTGTCATGATTATTGGGCGAGGTACCCACCATGGATGCAACTGACCTGGGCCTGGAGCGGTTTGTGGAGGCTCAGCACCGCGTGTACGACGGTGTACTCGATGAACTTGCCATGGGGCACAAGACTAGCCACTGGATGTGGTTCATTTTTCCGCAGTTGCGGGCCCTTGGTCGCAGCGCAATGGCAAAGCGTTTCGGGATTGAGTCCAGGGCTGAGGCCATCGAATACATGGCCCATCCCGTGCTGGGTCGGCGTCTGGTCGAATGCGTGAACCTGCTACTGGCTCAGCGAAACTCCGACCCTCATGACATCTTCGGGTCACCCGACGATATGAAATTTCGGTCCTGCTTGACTCTGTTTTCTGCGGTGTCATTTGACCCATGCTTCAAAGCCGCGCTGGAGCGCTTCTACGCCGGAAAGCCGGACCAAAGTACCTTGCAAATGCTGTAACCGTATCGGAAGTGGCTAGCCGAGCAAGGCTTAATGCCAATGAAGGGGCCACGAGCGTTTGCCGCTGCCTTTATATGGACGAACGTCATTCCAACGCCAAAATCGGCTTCAACAGAGGCGACAACGGAGCATGCCAATTGGATTCACCGGGCCCCCTCCGATACGGCAGGTAGTTCTCCCCAAACCACCCGGATACGGAGTGCGTGTTGCTTGCATCAATGCGGACCTTGGGCAACCAAATTGGAAGCAACTGCACATTCACGCGGCCAACCAGCCTGTCAACAAATTCTGTGCGGCCGTCCGATGCCGCGGTTTCGACGGCTGCCCAGACCTCATAAACGCCGTCTTCAACCATACGGAAGTGACGCCTGCCGTTGATAAGCATCTCGGCATTGTTGGCACTGGCGAGCTCGGCCAGGACAAAGGCTGCTCTCTTGCGTATCCGTTCGGTCTTGCAGAAGACCACAACCCGCCCAAGCGAGGTGCCATCCCTGAGCGTGCGGCCCATGGCGTTGCACAGTGCGTACAACGAGGACAGGCGGTCGGCGCCCCGAAGGCTTCGGTCGATTTCGCACCAGGTGGTTGAGCCATCGTCTTCCCTGCAGATGGCGTCTGGCCGCAATTGGATTGACCTAGCCACTTTGCCGCGCATCGTTTCTACGGTCAGGTAACCTTGAACGAGCGTCTGCCCAAACTTGGTGTCGCGGTTCAGGTATTGCAGCAACTCTTGCTCAGTCATTGCGACCAATCCACGTGCTTCACAAGCCAGCGTCCAGAATCCTGCCCAGAGGCGATGCTCGGGGTTTGTCATGTCGCTTACCCGCCTCACTGAAGACGATGCCTCGTGGCCAGCATCTTCTAGCCAGTCTGCCCCAGGCTTTGACAGCCCATACATGGTTTGAAATCTGTCACTACGATATCTTTTGAGGAGCCCAGCCTTGACCATGCCGCGGACTGCGCGCTGTGCCGCAGTCAACGAGGCTTTGAACCCGTCCCTGTCAGGAAAGCAGTGCGCCGCGATATCCAGAGTTCTGATAACCCGGAACCGATTTGCCAAAAACAATGAGCGCGTCCAAATTCGGTCCTTCAAAACTTTTGTGGACAATGTTGCCGCCAATCCGCGGGTGACTTTCTTCTGTGGTTCCGGTGCTGGCGGTGGCGCCAGAGATGGTGCTGCCGGTGGTGGTGTAGTGGTCCACGGTGCTGGCACTGCCACGGAAGCCTGTAACTCAACAGGTGCCGGCGATGGTAGTTCCTTGGTGCCTTGCGGCGCAACGGCTGCTACCGGCGATGGCACCTCGGCTGCTTCCGGTGCAACTGGTGCACTCCCTTTCTTGCCACCTGGTACCGCCGTTTTTGCCACCGTGGCACGTGCCTTGGCAACAGCTGTCGTAGGCGGCGGTGCAGCTGTGGGTTCGGCGCTGGTGTCAGTTGGTGTCGTCTCTGGTTCTCTCGTTTTTTTGGTCATGTCGCAGGCTCCGTGATGGTGATGGTTCGGGACCGGATTGCGACGTTTACCGACGGCGCAATCCGGTCGCTCAAAACGTGTAGCCAATGCCAAATAAGTCGTGCAACCAATGGCCAATATCCAGCGCACCACGTCCATCCAAGGGAAAATTCCGCGTTCATCAAGGGCTGCATGAACGGCCATCTGAAGGTGTAGGGCAGATGTACTTTCCCTTCAGATAGCCTCGCCCGAAAGAGTTCGGGCGTCATGCGCGTTTTCGGCGAGACGTACACCAAAGGGGACGTGTTTGCGGCCGACTTTCAGTCGGTGCAAAACAGCCGCCGTCCAGTAAGACGTTTCTTCTACGGTGAATGTTTCTTCCTGGCCGGCTTGCGCAACTGTTCTTCCTGCGTGCCGCGCTTTCGTGTCTACCCCAAATCTCACATCAATCGTTTCGTCGGTGAGTTCCGGGGACCCCGAGCCACTGCCTGTGTGGCGCCAGGGCGCCACACACGTGCTTCCAATGGCTGCACGCGCACAGGACGGCGGCTGTTTTGCAACGCCTTCATCCGTCCCAGTCTCGCGCAATCGTCTCCTCCTCACCGTGCTTCCAACGGTCACCGTGCCCCTGTTACGCAGCAAAAGTGTCACCGATGGACGCGGCTGGACACCGCGCGGCATGGCGGCTAGTCCACCGAGGGACAAACGTTTGGTGTCAACGGAGGAGGGCGTACAAAAACTGTTGGGACCAATGGGGCCGTCTCGTCACCGCCAATGAAAACAGTTTTCTCGATGGTGTCTATACGTACTGCGCCATCAAGGCGTTCAACAAGGCCATATGAAATGAACCAGTTCAATAAAACACCAGGGGCGGCTGACGTCCAGTCCAATATGAGGACACCATCTTCACACTACTTCGCACGGCTGCTGAGCCCAGCGGAGGTGGTCGAAGCTACCGCGAACCAACCCGCAGCTGTGCAGTCCATGACCAACGAACGTTGGGTTCTTTGCGGTGACACTTCCGAGCAGATGTTTTCAATGATGCAGGGAAGTTCTGAAAAGACGTTTGTAACAAGGCTGAGTGGAATGTCGACAAAAGAGGGTGCCCACTATGCCGTCATTTCTCACCAGATTTTCAATTGTCAGCATCGGTTTCTGCTGCCGCTCTATGACGAACGAGTTCAGGCTTTCATCAGAGATGCAACGACTGGAAGGATTGCGTACATGGTTGGAAATGATGGCGCGAGTGAGGCCATCGTTTTTGACAACCTCATCACAGCAAGGAGCTTTGTCCCGGTCGCGGCGATGTGCAAACTAATGGACGAAGTAGCGCAGGAGGATGCGATGCTTGAAATGTCCTTCATCATCGACGAGTTGTCCCACCCTGGGAAAATTCCAACTCTTCTAGTGCAGCATCCGGTGAAGTACGTCAGCGTCTCGGCCATCATGCCGCAGGTACTTACAAGGGTTCTACATGATGTGTTGTTTGGAATGCGGCAATGACCGACGAGTGCCAGGGCGATGCGTCATCAGCGTTCAGCTGTCAGGGAACAATCTTTGCCGCCATAGACCCCACCTCGAATGAGGCGGCGTTTTCAGTTGAGGCAGCGGATGCCGAGGAAGCAGAGCTTCTATCTCAGATTATTGGCCCTTACCTTGGGTTCAAGTTTGGGCAAGCTTTTAGCATGAAGCAGGTAGACATTCAGCCGTTGAGTCTGCCGTTTTTTATGGCGACCTTTTTCACTGCGGCTGACAGAGCACTACATCGACGTGCGACAGTCGACGGAAAGTTTCCGCTGCAATAGGTCATCATCTTTTATTCCGAGCCCACCTTGCGTGGGCTCTTTTCTTGCTGAGTACAGCACATGCGATTTCCGTTGACGGTTGCTATACGTCAGTGCGCATCACGCGCGATAAGGAAATTGAAATGGGAAAGTCAAAGGGAATTGGAAATGTTCTGGCAAGCCTTAAGCGAGACAGGCCGAACCAAGTCTGCATCGCGGAATTGATGAATCCGGATGAAGTCGAGTCTCAACTTCATCGTTGCCAGAACGGGGATGAAGATGCCTTGCGCGGTCGATGGCTTCTAAATGGAGTGGTCAGTGACAAATTCTTTAGAGTACTGGAGCGCACTTGTCCATCAAAAATCGCGGGTGAGTTCATCTACACGGTAACGGACATCGGTGCGGATTATGGGCAAATTGTTACCCAAGTAGGTAGTGCGCAGCACAGATTCCTAATGCCGCTGTACTCAGCTAGGGTGAGAGATTTTTTCGCAACATCTTCTGTCAGTGAGCTCAACATCTTTTATGAAAATCATTCGGAGGAGGGATTTGGTTTGAACTATGAGTGCGCAATATCGAATGATGAGTTTGCTGATGTGGAGCGGCGCTTGCGTCGAGTCGGTTTCGACCAATTGGTACCATTCTTGGCTGAACTTGCCGATGTCATCAGCCATTTTGGACGTCCGTCTAGCGTTGCCAGTCTTTTGGGTGGGGTGGCCGTGAAATCAGTCGACTTGTCAGTTTTGTTGCCGTTTGAAGATATGACAGCTTTGCTTGGATTTACTGCGCTAGATGTCGCTTCATTGAAGCAGCTGAACTAAACAGACTGTTCCTCGAATTTGAGTTCATTATGAAAAACCATTGATTTCAAGAGCCCTCAAGTAGGGCTCTTTTTTTCCGGTGGCCGCAACACGGTTCCAAAGGTTTCGGAGTTCAAGTTGACCGAAAGTTCGACCAAGCTCATGTGGTGAGCCAGGAGCCCGCTAAGGTGCACTCATCTTTCCTCATTTGTGAGCTGTGCCATGGCCTTGAAAAAACTTGTGTTTCAAACCAACTTGTCGATGCCGGCATTTTTCAAACACGACGGCATCCTGGCACTTTGTGACCATTCTCTGAAGACCTTCTGCGCGAGATATGACGTCTCCCTACAGAAGATGAACTGTGCGCTCGGCTCGATTGCAACAGGGTGCCGGTTGACCTGTATCAGCCTGCGTCGGCATTACGGAGCCCAGAATGGTCTGATTGAAGGCGGCAGAAGTTCGCCTCTGACGCTAGAACGTCAATCCTCAGGGGGTCTCCAATGATTTATTCCAGAACAGCTCTTGTTGCTTGCCTCATTGCTGGCAGCGCGTTGCTTGGCGCCTGTGGCGGCGGCGGCGGTGGTTCACCTCCCGCGGGCGTACTGCCCGACGTCGCATCGGTAGCCCTCAGCGGTACTGCTGCTGGCGGCCTGGCGATTGCAGGCGCGACCGTCAACGCGAAGTGCCAGAGTGGAAGCGGAACTGCCACGACTGCGTCTGATGGCAGCTACCAGCTCAACATTTCTGGCGGTAGCCTGCCCTGTGTGCTGGAGGTTGCTAACCCAACAGACAGTAAAAAGCTGCATAGTTTGGCGGTGGGAGGTGGCGTGACGGCAAATATCACCCCTCTGACAGAGATGTTGACCGCAAGGGTCCTAGGAAGTGAGCCTTCAACCTTCTTTGCTGCCTTTGACGCAGTAACGGCCGCCCGTGCAATTACCACAAGCTCCGTGCAGGGTGCCCAAGCCGAAGTGACTTTGGTATTGAGCGGCACTGTAGACACAAGCGGCATTGGCAGCTTCACCAGCACGGCGCTTACAGCTGCTACCAGCTCTAATTCCGCAGGAGGGGATGCTCAGGACAAACTGCTTGACGCGCTGAAGACAAAGCTCAACAGTACCCAGTTGACCCAGGTGGTCACTGCGCTGGCCCAGACAAGTGCCACTGGGACCGTCAAGCAAATGGTGGTGGACCGAGTTGCTGCCAACCAGAGTCAGCTCACCTCCACGGTGAACCTCAGTACCAACACGGTGTTGCTTCAGTGGTTAGAC
>Ga0007796_10000289_pt1 | contig 15049 bp, 24 predicted proteins | sample CryBogmetaGMA0M_FD_60373 | JGI IMG/M metagenome (GOLD analysis project Ga0007796, IMG submission 60373) | Freshwater microbial communities from Crystal Bog, Wisconsin, USA - MA0M | ecosystem: Environmental > Aquatic > Freshwater > Lake | place: Crystal Bog, Wisconsin, USA | collected 2009-07-06 | reverse complement strand
ATTCGCGGCGTGGAGTGTTTCCAGCGCGAAGCGGGCGCGGGACAGCAGGCCTGGATCACGGGCGGTCGCCAGCACCCGCTTCAGTGCCTCGACGGCCCGGCGGTCGAAGGGCTGGAGTCCGAGCTGGTGGGCGGCCACGCGGCGCACCCGGGGGCTCGGATCGTCCGTGACGCGTTCGATCAGCGCCCCCACGATGTCGATGCCCAGCGGCCGCGGCTTGCACCGCTGGCAGCCGATCGCGTGCACGGCGTGGCGGCGGACCAGCGGGGACGGGTCGCGAAGTGCCGTCAGGAGCGTGTCGTCGCAGCGTTCGTCGGCCAGATGATCCAGGAGCGCGATGCACGCCGCCCGCACCCTCGGCCTGGGGTGCGTGGCTCCGGCGATCAGTGTCTCGAGCGACGAGGCACCCTGGGCAAGCAGGTCTTGGAAGGCCCGGTGGCGAATCGGCCACGAAGCCGCATCCAGGTCGAGAAGCCGATCCTCAGCGTGGGGATTCACGAGTACCGACCTCTCAGCCCGCACTGGCCACGGATGGCAGTGTGGGCGTGACTGGCCTCCTCAGCCCGCACTGGCCACGGATGGCAGTGCGGGCGTGACTGGCTTCCTCAGCCCGCAGTGGCCATGGATGGCACTGCGGGCGTGTAGACAGCGGGCGAAGGGACTCGAACCCTCGACATCCAGCTTGGGAAGCTAGCGCTCTACCAACTGAGCTACGCCCGCGATGCCCGTTTTCACGGCTGAAAACGGCGGTTTTGAAATCGTAAACTTTCGGCGCAAGAGTTGCAATCGGTGCGTTTTCCCCGCCTTCCCGGGGAAAGAAAATGGACGCCGGGGGCCATCCAGCGCAGCCGTCTAGCGCCTCAACGTCAGACACACTTGGTCGTCAGACTCAATGTCGAAAGCAAGCATGGCGGCGATTGACTCAGCCACGGCGTAGCCCAGGTCATCAAGCGATTCGGCCGACGCAGAAAGACCGTCTGCCCACCGCGGAAGTTGCGCGATCGCCAGTGCGTTTTCTGCGAACTTCCTCCAGCCCTTTTTGCCGGGCACAAGAATGTGCTCGTTGGTGGCCTTGCCGCTTAGGTACGACGGCCGGTCAATCATCACGCAGATAAATCCACGGCCGGAATCGTCCGGTTCATGCAGCAGCCGGCGGCCATATCGCAGCGGCTGAAAGACCATTGCTGGGTCTGCGGACAGCATCCGACGCAGTTTCTGCTTGCCGTAGATCAACGTCGCGGCCTGCTCCAGTGCCTTTCCAACCTCGATCTCTTCTTGGTGAAAGGTGCCGTATCCCTGATTGAACTTGGCTGGTGCAGCCTTTCCGGAACGGATTGCAGTAGCCATTTCCGAACTCCCTGCGAACGAGAAAACAAAGGCCGGCACAGTGCCAGCCAACGGCGGCATTTTTCCGACCTCGGAAATGTCTTGGCAAGACCATTTCCGAAAATGCCCTAAAACGAGGGATTCGTGCACGCCCGGTGCCGGCGTGCAGTGTGCTATCGCTGCTTTGCAGGCTTTTTGCGACCAGCGGCCTTCTTGGCCTTGGTGGGCCGACCCATGCCGGGGACTCGCTGAAACGACTGTGCCGACGACCGCAGCACCATCCAGACGTGCCCCACCTTTGTCGCCTCAATGCGGCCATCCTTGATGGCATTTCGCACTTGGCGATCACTGACGCCGGCCAACTCGGCGGCTTGGGCTACGTGGCAATACAGAGACAGATTCACGGTCGCGGTCCTCAGCAGCGGCACAACTGGCTGCGTCGGAAACATATGCAAGCCGCGATGTTCCCGGCTACGCCACGCATGGGGAACCCAATACCACGCCCCAGGATCGTCGCTGGCGGCCGTTCGCACTGCCCGGCTCACGGTCGGACGTTGCCGCCAACCGGCCCGCTACGCCTCAACTGCGAACGTCTCATCAACGTAGTCGGGGCAGCACCGGGCGATCCGCCCGGCCTCACGCAACGTCATCGCCGGCACGACGGCCACGGTGAGCCAGAGCCGCCCGGCATCGGCACGCTCGGCCACGACGACGGCCCCCGGCTCAGCGTCGAGGTGCTCGGCCACGGCGGCGGCTTGCTTGCGTTGCGTCTTAGGGCCGCTCGCCCACCGCACGGCAAACGTGAACCGCGAAACGCTCTGGCGCGCGCAGGCGGGGCCGGCAGTAACGGTGGAGGTGCGATCCGCACCGCCAGCCCCGCCGCGCTGCACCGGTTCACGATGTCTGCGATCTGCAATCACGTTGCCCTCACTGCCTTTGACCGCTTGCCCTCACCGACGGCGTTGACCGCACTGACTGCGTACAACTGGCCCGGTCCCGGCGTGAACCATTGCGTTTGATCGCCCGGCGTCACGTCGGTCAACGAGTTGTTTTCGTAGATGCGGTATTCGTTGATCTTGGCACCGTTGCAGGCGGGTTTCGTCCATGTCAGCCCCGCCGTCTGATTCGCCGTCAAGATGCGTGGCGCGTCGGGCGGCTTCCTCTGCGGTCGCATCGTGCGGTTGTTCATGGGTGGCACAGATCGCCCCCACGCTGGTGAGCGATTGCCCTCGTGCGAGACTCCACCCACGTATCGGCGTCATCGAATAGATGCGGATGATTCAATAGCAGCTCGATGCGGCGGTTGCCCGTGGCGTGCATCGCTTCACGGCACGCAGCCAGATCACGACGCCACGCAAACAGCGGCAGCCCTAGGTGACGCAGTGCCTTGCGAGCATCGGCAGCAACGTCGGCATCGAGCCACTCACCACGGGCGGCGCGGGCCACGTAGTTGCGGTACGCCTTCAACCGCTCGGTGAGCCGCTCGGTGAGCAATGACGCAACGCTCGTTTTGCAGACGGTAGCCATACGCACCTCAATAGCAGCAGTGAACCATCGTCATCGGCCGCCCTGGCGGGCCTTCATCCGCGAAGTAAGTCGCCGGGAATCCTGCGTCACGCCACCGCAGATAGGCACGCCACTCGCGGCCGTCCACAACACCCAACTCGCGCAGGTGCTCGGCTTGGCACTTCTGAAACGGTGGGCCGCAGTACCAGTGCTTCACGCCGTCAACGACCAGGTGCTCGCGCTGGTCAATGTGATCCGGCGGCAGCGGCTTTAGCAGCGGCAACGGCGGAAACTCGCCCAGTGCATAGCGATAGCCCGGCCGGCATCCCGGCATCGCTTCCGCAACCTTCGCGTTGATGCGGTCGCCGTGAGCACGGGCCACGCCAGACCAGAATCGGCGGGTCTGCCACTCAGCCGTTTTGAACCAGCCGTAGAGCATCCCGGCCGCTGCTATTTCAGTGCCGACGCAGAGCGATGCCCCGGCATCACTACGCAGAGCGATGGTGGAGCGGCGGCGCGTCATTCGTGCAGACCTTGCTCGTCGGGATACGTGAACCCGCCATCACGTCGCCACGCTCGCCAGCGTTTACGCTCGGCAGCGTCAACGATGCCAAGGTCGGACAAGTACTCCGTCTCGCACTGCATGAACGGCTCGGGATAGTAGCAATGCCACTCACCGGCACCGTTCACGCCCGGCACGTAGACCTTGAAGTAGTGGTGAGTCAGCGGCGGCTGACGCAGCACGGGCCGCGTGGGGATCTCGCCCGTCACGTAGCACGCCAGCGGCCTAGTGCCGGGGCAGTGCTCCAGTGCCTTTGGCATGATCGTGTCGCGCCATCGTGCCCAGTGCCGTTTCCAATCGTCCAGCGTCCGCAGCTCGATGGCCGTGCCAATGCAGCCGTAGCCGTTCAACAACGACCGCTCTAGTTCGTAGTGCAGCACTTCGGTGCCTTCACTCCAACGCTTGCGGATGCGTGCGGGGGCGCGTGGCATTAGTCCTGGCCCTCCATGCGGGCGGCTAACTTCTCCAACTGGCGAGCCGCCAGCCCGCGAAAGTCTTTTTCGATGCCGACGGCAGGGTGGGCGCGGATCGCCCCGAACCGGTCGCGGAAAGTCGCCCCCTCTTTCGTCACTTGCTCTGCGGCTTGCGCGGCTCGCTCTAACGACTCGCACGCATTGCGGAGAATGTTTTCGCTAGTCGCCTCCAGGGCGAACTTGCTACGCACGTCGTTCCACAACTTCAGCCGCTCGCCCGTAAGCACGATTGGCTCAGGCCCGTCTGCGTTGACGCCGGGCAGCGGCATTGGCTGCATCGCGTCAAGGTGCTTGGCTCTGGCGTTGGGCTTACGGGACATCGCTTTTCCTCGTGCTGTGCCTAGTGCCACTCTTCAAACTGGCGCACCCCGTTCGTGCGTCTCGAAGGAAACCACGGGGTTTGGGGGGCGTTTTGTGCCCCATTTCCAATGCCCCCCTTGCGGGGGGTGCTATTGCCGGGGGCGTCAGTCAGCCCATCCGGCCTTCAGCACCGCCGTGTTGGCCTCAACGCCGGCCCGTCGCATCGCTCGACGCACGCCAGCCTTGTCGTGCTCAAACGCTGCATACGCCTTGGCTGACGAGTAGCACGCCTTGCCGTGATCGGCTGGACGCCAGAGCGCGGCCACCGCACGCAGATCGACCTCGTGAATCAGCCGCAGGCTGCGGCCCTTACGCTTCACGATTTCCATCCGATGCGGAACCATGCTCACGCTCAGGCCCAACTTGCCCGCCATAGCGTGAGCGATCATCTCGCTATTGGCACGGCAGACCTTCACGCGGGCCACCATCATCAACCCGGTGCCCGTGCCACGTAGAAACTCCAGCGTGCCATCGGACGTTGACGCCAGCGTGTCGCCACCATGCCCGGCCTCTAGGACAACTTCCGTTGCCCGTGCCTTGATGCACCGCAGCGTATGGTCAAACGCCGTGGGTGCGATTTCCTCTGGAACACGCAGCCCGTCGGTTGCCGCAACAACTGGCGACGAACGACCGGGGCAGCACGCTCCCACAATGACGACGTGCTGACTACGCACGGCTTCGGATCGTCGCTCAGGCAGCGGCAGTGCCGAACGGCCCTCTGCCTTACGCTGGCGGTTGATGCCACGAATCACCCACGCTGGGGCGTTGCGTGTAGCGGCTCGCACCGTCTGCTCGCGCCGCTCGTCGGAATACCATGCCTCTAGCGTTGCCATTGCTCAGGTGCTCCACGATGCCAGCGTCTTGCCCTCAGCCAACTGCGGCCGATGCTTCAGCCCGTCCAGTGTGCTGCGGCCCAGTGCCTTATCCTGCCGTGCGATTTCACCAACGACGTGCTCGATGTCGCCCCAGACCATCGGGTTCTGATTGCGATGGTGGCCGGCGGCAGACAGCGTTTCGGCCATGCTGCTCTGCGCCACGATGGCGAGATTCAACTTGGCCCGCAGATCAAGTAGCCGCTGCTCGGTGGCCTTGATCTCCGCGACCAGCTGCGGCTTGGTCGCCTGCACTTCCGCGGCCTCACGCTTGAACCGCTCGGCTACGCCGTCGAGTTCTGCGGCTCGCTTGATGGCAGTTGTGGCAATCGCAACGGAGTCTGCCGGCAGACGCAACCGGTGAGCGATCGCGCCGATGTCGCGGATGTCGGCCGCGCTCGGCTCACGGCCGGCGGCCACGGCGTTCACGATTTCACGCCACCGAACAACGTCCGCACGCACCTCGTCGCGCCGGGCCTCGACGGTCGCCTGCTCCACGCGGGCCGCGATGTCGCTCGGGTTCCCGGTCGCCTCAATGACGGCGGTGCCGCCGTCGTCCTTCGCTCGTCTCACCATGCTTGCACCTCGCTACGAATCATCGAACCGTGCCACGGCCTGCCCGTGGCGTTGTCTTGTTTGCGGCCAGCCATGCGGCCAGATCAGCAGCCGAATAGATCGCCTTACCCTTCACGGCACCCGTGCGGCTGTAGGCCGGGCCACGGCCCTCGATGGCCCAACGCTTCAGCGTGCTCGTCGCAACGCCCAGACGGGCGGCGGCTTCGGCACGCGAATAGGTTTCCAGTTCCGGCAGCATCGTCGGCATGGGCTTGGCTCTCCTTCCCGTACCGTAGCGGCTGCGTCCACAAACCTTGCAGATACGAATCTGGTGCCATTGGCGAGCCATGCGGTGACGTTGCTTTCAGCGTCACGGCGGCGGCTCACCGGCAAGATGCGCGCCCTTGATGCCCGGTAGGGGAGGGGCGCGCATCTTGCGCACCTTGGTGGCCGGCATGGGGGAAGATGTACGGGTGGGGTGTCGGGGTGTGCATGTTGGGTTGGTGCCTAAAAAAGAGATATATTCTCTCTCTCTTGCGCAAGATGCACACCCCACACCCTCCCCCCGGTTAGGCGCGCATCTTGAACATGCACGGTCGGGCCTCCACCCGCGCATCTTGAAATGCGTTCTCACTGGTCTGCTCGCTCCCCACGCCCACGGGCGGGACGTTTGATTTTTCGCGCCGGCGCGAAAAACTGCCGTCCTGTCCCCACGCCCACGGGCGGGACATCAGCAGGAGGCGAAAAAAGGTGACAGCCACCGTCCTGTCCCCACGCCCACGGGCGGGACAGGCAAGGTTGCAGGCTGCAACCTTGGTTGATCGTCCTGTCCCCACGCCCACGGGCGGGACACTGGAAAACGTCGGGCGAGACGCTGCCTATCGGCTCCAGGGGCGGCGCATGTCTCAATCGACTACCGCCATCGGTCAAGCACACCAGCGTCATCGGTTGGAGCGAACGCTGCAAAGTCATCGTGCGGCTCGACGTGGCTAGACGTTAGCGGTGACTCACGCTCAGGCAGTCGCCACACCCAGCCGTCACGCTGGCGGGTTTTCACGACGTTGAGAGATTCGCACGCGTGCTCAATCTGACGACGGCCGAATCCGGCATCCTTCATGGCCGTGCTTACCGCAGCTGCGGATGCGGGGCCGTCTGCTAGGTGGCGACGCAACGCATCCACGGCCTCAGTCCTACGCTCGTCGTGCTCGCGTCCACCGTTGGGCTTGCGGGCCAGAGCATCGGCGTCCATCGACAACGTTCCGGCGATCCACTCTAGGCACACGTCGCCGTTGCTACGCTTTCGCAGACGGTAGCCCTGGCCCACGGCCTTCTCACCGTAGTTGTTCTTCGCCACCAGCATGACACGACGACGATCAGCGTCGGCTGCGTCATCCTCTGGATGATCTCCAATCGCGAGCACCGTGCGAGCAATCTGCGCGAATGCTCCAGATCCGCCGATACGCTGCACCGCAGTCAGGTCGTTTTTCTTGTTCTGGTGCAGCACCGCCAGCACGGCCACGTTTTTCTCTTGTGCAAGCCGGGCCAGCGGCATCAACGCGGCTCTGACTTCAGCAGAGTTGTTTTCATCGGCGGCCACGTAGTCAGGCAGCGGGTCGAACACGATCAGCCGGCAGTCAGGCTTCGTGTCGAGCGCCGCGCGTAGCAAGTCAATGTTGTGCTCCAGCACCACGGCTGCGGCATCGGCGTCGTCCCCTGCGGTCTGGCCTTGGCACACCATCACGCTCTTGAGATTCGCCCCTGCGCCTTCAAGTCGCGGAATCACAATCTTGTCTGCGGCATCCTCTGCACCAAACAGAATCACCGATCCTTGTGGAGCGTGTCCGGTGCCGTCGGGCCACGCAGAACCGAGCGAGACACGGGCAGCCATGTCGATGGTGAGTAGCGATTTCGTGTTGCCGACGGGGCCGGTCACGATGGTCAGCCCGTCGCCAACGATTCGCTGCGGCCAGAGCCAGTTGACGGGGCTGCGTTTGATCTCGCTTGCCGGCACGAGCACAAGCCGGCGTTGCGGGCCACCACGACGATGCAGCACGTCACGCAGCTGCTCGGCTTCATGGCACACCAGATCAATGTCGGACTCGTCTAATCCGACTTGCCCTACCTTTTCAACAAGGGCCGCAGCGTGAGCCGCCAACCGCCGTTGCCGATACGCGGCCTCGACCTCGTTGATGTATCGGTGCAGGCCCAGACGATACGCCTGCGGCTGCGACGCGACTTGCTTCACGCAGTCCAGGAGAAGATGGTCGGCAGCCTCGACGCCGGCGGTGCCGATCTGTTTCTGACGGCTGCGAATATGTGCTCGAACGTCCGCAAACTTTGGAGCGGTCAACGCCGTGCATGCGATAACGGACGTCACTACATCGGCGGCGGCTGGAATGGTCAGCCACTCGCAGTCAAACGTGCTCAACGCGGCCTTCGCGGCCTGCGGATCGTTTTGCAGTTCATCGAACGCCCCCGCGAGCAATGACTTCTCGCAGTCCGGCACGGACAACACGGATGGCTTCGTGCGTCGTGATGTCTTTGCGGCCATTAGCACCTCCGTGCAATCAATCACTCAATCTGCTTTTGCGTAGTTGGTTTTGGTGTCGCGGCGCGGGCCTACCATCCCTGCGGCCGGCGTCGATCAAAACGGAATGTCGTCGTCTGCCCCGTACTGAGGCGGCGCGTTGCGGCTCACCTTCGGCGGGGCTGATTTGGTTGGCGATGCCGATGGCTCACGCTTCCAATCGTTGATCGCGTCAACGAGCGTGGGCGACTCACCGCTACGCTGAGCCTGCACTTGCTTGGCTCTAGGCACCCACTTCGCCACACTGGCCCGCGTGCTGCCGTCCTTTGCTTGATAATGCTTTAGCACCACACGGGCACGCTGGCCCGTGAACTCCTCGGGCACCATGTCGCCGCTCACGCCCGTGGCAGCACGGACGGCATCAAGCATCCGGGTCCAATCGAGCGGCACGTCGGCAAACACGAACCCGTAATCCCGCCCGGCCGACAGCCTGAGCCGCAGGCACTCCCCGCGTGGGTTATCTGTGCTGGCTTTCCATGCCACCTCGCCAATCGACGCGGCCACGATTTCGACCTCGACCTCGCCTGCGGGAACCAACTGGTAGTTGCTGCTCACGTTCGTGGCCTCCAGGTTGTTGACGTGCTCGTTGCCGTGCACAACGACAACGCCCAAGTGATCCGATTCACCGGCAACGCCGGCGGCTGCGTGGCCCTCGCCAGCGTCACCAGAAACGCCCGACGCAATCGCTCGGTTTCTGGATCGACGCAGCCGACTTGACGGCATCGCGATAGTTCATGGCACACGGCGACCTCCATCGTTGTGTCGTGCGTGGCGTCGGGTTCCAGCCGATGGCACGCGAAGGGTTTGGGCAATCGCACGACGGCCCCGGTCGGCTCACGCTGGCCGGGGTCGCTTCGTTTCACCGACGGGGCTTTCGTCGGCGTCCTTTCGGCCGCTGCTCGCGACTAGCCACCCACCGACGCAGTTCTGCCGGCGCGTAACGCACCGAACGAGCACCGCAGCGCACAAAGGCCGGCTGATCCCGCTCGGGATAGCACCGCCAGATCGCCAACGTGATCGGTGACAACCCAAGCAATGCTGCGGCGGCCTTGGTGTCGATCAGCGGCTCGTCATCGACTGTCGCATGCGTCATCAAAAAAACTCCTGAAGTGACTGCCTATTTCTGATGCTATGTGGACGCATCGCGATCCTTGCAGTTGTTTTCCGGTCGCCTTGCCACTCAGCCCGCCTTCACTCAGCGGCCAGCGGCCCCGCCTGCAATCGCCCCCTGAGCCGTTAGTCGAATCGTGCGGCCACGCTTGTGGGTCGAGCTCAGGAATCCCTTGCGGCTCAACGCAGCCACGTGCAGCCAGAATCCGTGGGGCGATCTCAACCGGAACGCGGCTTGCCCCTCGCGAATCGTTGGGCTGTAGCCGTGCCGCTCGATGTGCTCCGCGATCCACACGAGCACGTCACGTTGCCGTGGCGTCAGTTGCGGTTGTGGCGTGGCGTCCATACTCAGCCCTCGTCGTCGTCCTGGCCGTCGTCGTCAACGAGCACATGCCATAACTGGTGCAACTCCTCGTTGATGGCATATAGGGCACTGGCCGCGTCACTGGCGTGATCGTGATCGTCGTGCCGGCTGGCGTCACCGAACGCCGTAGCCTCAATGCCATCGAGCGCCAGTAGGGCCGCGTGCATGTGCCGGCGCAGGTCGCCCGTGGCCCAGTGCCATTCCTCGTCGCCATCATGCCGCGACTCGGTGAAGTAGTTAGCCAATGCCGCCTTGAAACGGCAGCCGGGGCACACTTCGCCGTCCCCGTGATCGTGATCGTCATTTATTGCAACCATCGCTGTAGCCTCCGTGCGGTGAGATACAAAACCGGACTAGTCTTGATTTCCGATCATCGGCCCTAGAGCGGACAGTGCCCGCCGACGTGCAACGTCGATTTCGGCTGCGTCGGCTCGCTCGCGGTCTTGCTCGGCTCGGTATGCGTCCAGATCAAGCACGCTCTCGATGGCGGTGCGGAGCATCGCTTGCAGCTGCTTGGGTGGCACGGCTTCTAGTTCGCACGCAGCGGTGCCGTGCTGTCTCACAAAGCGCCGATAGTTTGTGCTGCTAGGCTTGGCTTCAACGTCGGTTGCTACCTTGAACCGCTTGCACTGCTCGGCCGTGAGAGCGGCGCGAATCGCATGGATTCGATATGACGGGATTGCAAAATCGTCGCGCAGATAGCCCACGAACGAATCCGCGATCATTTCCCCGTCCGGGTCGTGATCGCTCAACACGACGACAACCAACTTGTCTTTTCCTGACGCCCGCCAGCGGTCGTAGATGGCCTTGCGGGGCGGAACCGAACAGAATCCACGCCCGATAGTCAGCGGCAGCGTGTAATCGGCACACACTGGCTTGATGATGGGCAATAGCGTGTTCTTCTCGCCTACAACCTCAATGTGGTGCGGTTGTGACTGCAATAGGTCGCGGTCATAACCCCACAGGAAATCCTTGATTTCCTCGCAGATGTAGTCGCTAGCGCTTCGATGGATGTGCCATGTCGTCGTTGGTCGCGTGGGATCGTGAATCGCTTCCCACGGAATCACACCCTCAAACCTGGCACGGGTACATAGCCCACTCAAATCCTTGTAGCACTGCTTGTTATTCAAATACCGACTTCCGGGCTTTCTGGCGTGCCGCAGCGGCGGGTCGTTCAACAGGTTGTAGTGAACCGTCCGCAGAGACAGCGGCCAAAACTCACGCAGGCCATCGAGCACGGCAATGACGGCATCGAGCATTTGAGACTTAGCGGCCGATATAGCGGCACGCTGCCGCCGGGTCGGCACGTCCATGCAAGATGCACCAGTAACGGCGTCGCGGCTTTTCTTGGCACGATACTGCACCAACTCGCGGTGCGCTTGCTCGCCGGAACGCTGCACGACTTGCTCGGCCAGCAGTTCCGAAATGTTCTTTTGCCGTTGCTGATTGTGAGTCACCAGCAGACGGGGAAACGATGGGTCGTCGCGAGTAATGTTCTCAACGATTGCCGGCACCGTCTTGAGCCCCGCCAGCGTCGCCGCACAATACCGGCGGTGCCCAGACACAATGAACCCGTCGCGCGTCACGGTGAGCGGCTGTAGCACGCCATGCTCACGCATGCTGCGTGCCATCTCTTGAATATCGGGATCGTCCGCAGACGGCGGCCGATACACGCTGTCGTTCAATCGGCTCGGCGTGATTGCCTTCAACGGCAACTCGCGAATCGGGACTAGTCCGGATTTCTGCTTGTGGCGTCGTGCCATTGCCTTGTGCGTCCATGCTCAACGTGCTGGCCCGTCGCACCTCACGACGGGCACCTCGATGTCGCCGGCCCGGATCGAACGGGCACCGCGCCTATCGCGGCGGCGGGCGGTGGTCACTTTGCCGTTGCGGTATCGGCCGTGACTTCGTGAGCGGCGAAGATCAGCGCGCCGTCTGGCATCACTGCCGCTTCACCAACTAGGCCGGGTGCCGACGCCGTGACGGCCTTGCATTTGATCGGCTCCTGCGTGGCCTTGTCCCCCGCAAGGCAAAACGCTGGCGGTGAGCGGCGAGTCGCGCCCTGGACATACACGTAGTCGCGGTGTCCGGGGCCAGTATCGCGTTCGTAAGTGTGCAACCTGTATGTCCGGTTGTGCCGAAACTCACGCAACGCCTCTCCGATCACGACGGTCGCCGTGGGAAACTGCGTCGTAACAATCTCGCGAAAACTCTTTGCCGCATCATCGCCCATGCAGTGGAAATAACTGGTGCGCTCCTTGAATGAACTGCCGTCGCCACCGCAGAGCGAATAGGAGCCAGACGTACTCCATAACGGCTTACTGCTTGTGGCAGATGCAATGTCGTGCCGCATTTGCATGGCATCGCAACCAACTGGCAGCGTTACGTATACCGGAATCGTGGTCGCCATCGTCGTGCTCTCCTGTGTCATCCGCACCTTGCCGCAGCACACGCCACGGTCATCATCCATCCCGTCGGCACCTCACCGCCGGGTTGCTTGTTCAGTCGTCCTCAACGACTACGTGATCGGGCAGCACGCCCAGGTCGCGGCCCAGCTGCTCAACGTCCACGTGCCACGCAACGACTTCGTGCGAGTGAGCCGCGAGCACGCACCAATCGCCACGCTCAGCGTGCCGCGTATCCCACGGCCAGCACCGCCGCAGCAGTTGCTTGTCGCGAGCCAGACGGCGGCGAACACGGGCGGCAACCATCGGCGTCGTGATTGACTGCGTGCCGTTCATCGCGCAGCCCTCCGCGCCTCGTCACGTTCGCTGGCAACACTCAGCCGAGCCAGCAAGCCGTTGATGGTGACGGCGGCGGCCTCCAACAACTCACGGTCCACGTCGTGAACCGAATCACTCCACGCGCGATTCATAAGCCGCTCGCTCAAGGCACGAGGCTCGGGCAGATCGAATGGCAACTCGTCGGCGGTGCTCATGTCGCACCTCCGTTGCCACGGCCGTCGGCCGGCGTGCGAGAAGCACCCTGGCCCCACGAACGACCGAGTATTGTGGAGACGGCATCCGACGCGGCTGTGTCCTGAGTCGCTTCGCCGGCCAGCCCAGCGGCCCCGCCGAACCATTGGAGGACGGCTGAGCGAGCCGTGTAGAGCCGGCCACCAATGCGATGCACCGGGAGACGTTGCCCCCTGGCACCGCGAAGCATCCACCGCGTGATGGTGCTCGGTGACGGCCGCTTGCCCGTCAGGTTCTCGGCCAAGTCTGCAATCTGGCCGGTCGATAGAAACTCAGGCTGTGTCGCCTGAAATCGTCGCTCTTTGCCTTCCCGCTTTTCTCTGGCAGCGGCGCGCCGGTATCCTTCAGAAGCCATTGGCTTCCTCCCTGCTTGCTAGGCGTGGATCAAACTGGTGGCACGGCCCGGGGGCAGACGCTGCAACGTCTCCCCCGGGCACCTTTCTCAGCCGGCCTTTAACTGCTTCTGGCCAGCCGCCGTGAGTCTCCACCCACGGCTAGGGTTTCCTGCGATTGGCTCTGCAAAGCCGTCACGCATGTGGTCGAGCATCAGCGTGCGAACGTAGGACACGCACAACCCAAGGTTGTTCCCCAGGTCGCGATAGTTCGCACCGTGGCCGCTCGTCTTGGCGATCGTGTCGATCGCTTTCAGCAGCTGCCGGCGGCGGTCCTGCATCGTGCCGCCGTTGGTGCTTGGCCTGTTACGGGCCTTAGTTGCCATGAATCACTTCCTCCGTGAAAGGCATCAGCACGACCGTTTCCAAACGGCCATTCGCACACTATCTCCGCTCCATGGAACTTGTAGAAGACCCTCGCCAAAGATTTTTCCGGCGTCGGAAAACAGCGGTTTTCACCGTATTTTTCGCGTCTATACGAGCGCACACTATTCGGTGCCGACAGGTTTCTATCCGCACACGCGGGCCGCCTCGATGGCACGCCCGAGATTGGCTCTGGCGTACCGCTCGGTGGTGCGGGACGTGCTGTGGCCGCCTTGAATCTGCGCAGCGTCCATGCCGCCAACGTCGCGGAACTCTGTTAGGCCAGAGTGGCGCAGGCTGTACGGCGTCCACGTTGCAACGCTGGCGGCCTCGCACGCGATGCGGACGGCACGACGCAGATCGGCAGCCGTGATTGGTAGTTGCTTCCGCCGCGAGCGAAGCCTGATCGTGTTGGCTGACCTTACCCGCTTGATGCAGTCGGTCGTGAACACAACTTCGTTTTCCGGCACGCCAGAAAGCCACGGCTCAAGCGCCTTGATGCAACGTGGGCCCAGTACCAAGGCACGCTCAAGGCCGAACCGCTGCGTCTTGTGCTTCGTTGGCCTCCATACCCAGACGCCAGCGTGGGACGTGTTGTCGATCTCGCCGGGACGCATGGAAAGAACTTCACCAGGGCGAGCCCCGCTATGCCGGCACACCGTGACGATGGCGGCGTAGACGGCCGGCAGCCGGGCAATCGTCTCGCCAATCGTCGCATCGTCCACGGGCCTGCGGATAATGGGGCTCCTGGCTCCAGCCAGCGGCAACCGTTTCACCGACCGCAGGGCTACCAACTTGTCGGCCGTCACGATTTCGCCGGCCACGCACCATTCCACGAACCGCAGCATTTCCGCCACGATTTTCCGGACGTGCGTTGTCGTCCGCGTCACCGACTCACCGGCCCGTTTCTGCGGCATCGGTGACGATGCGACTTCCTCCACCCAGCGGGCGAACATCTTCGGGCCGAAGTCATTGAGCCGCACGGCGGAATACTGGCTCAGCGTGGCGGCGAACGAGCGAGCCAGCCACCAGCGGGCGTGCTTCCGCAGCTGCTCGCCCGTGGCGTTGCCCTTCACCTCAACGAGATACTGAGCGAGCGCGGCGGCAATCGTCGTCGGGCCTGACTGCGGCGGCACGATTGGCGACTCAGCCACGGCCACCGCTTCGGCCGTAGCCTTGGCCCAGCGTGTCACCAGTGCCCTGTAGCGGGCTTCGCACTCAGGCGTGCCGGCACGGCCAAGCCAGTATTCGCGGCCGTCGATCCGGCAGCGTGCGTGGCCGGTCTTCTTGTGAATCCGCAGTGCCGGCGCACTTGATCGAGTCGTACCCATTTGCTCGCCCTCCAGAGTGAAACGGAAGGCTTGGCGGGGAAATCTTCCCCGTTGCAAGCCGTTTTCCGCCGCTCCAAAGGCACGGCCGCAGGTGCGACCGGTAGCGAGATTTAAGGCACACGAGCGTGCTCAGTTGGTCTAACGCAACGACCCGCTTGGGAAGCTAGCGCTCTACCAACTGAGCTACGCCCGCGAATCGCCCGGATTGTAGCAAACCCCGCGACCCCTGCACGGGGCCGCCGCGTAGAATCGGCGTTGCCGGCGGGCGACCTT
>Ga0007796_10000288_pt1 | contig 15094 bp, 15 predicted proteins | sample CryBogmetaGMA0M_FD_60373 | JGI IMG/M metagenome (GOLD analysis project Ga0007796, IMG submission 60373) | Freshwater microbial communities from Crystal Bog, Wisconsin, USA - MA0M | ecosystem: Environmental > Aquatic > Freshwater > Lake | place: Crystal Bog, Wisconsin, USA | collected 2009-07-06 | reverse complement strand
TACACAGGCTCATGAGCCCTATGCTAATGAAAGCCATCAGGACTGTCCGTTGGATGAGGGGCACTGTGCTGACCTTCCATTGTCCAAATATATTCCTTGTCTGATCAGCATTAAGCTTAAATGCAACGCTAGATAAAGCACCCATGTCGAAGACCATGGCAGTGAGGAATCCGATCAGCAAGGCGTCATCTGGTCGTATAAATCGAAGACTGGCTGTCGTCATAGCTGTACCAATTGCGAGTGAGCGAAGCCCCCGCTGGAGATCCCTAAAGCATGCGGGATGTCTCCCTGATCTTTCAAGAAGCATCTCCTTGCAAGCCAGTTGTTGTGATGCTTCCTGCAAACCTCTCTTGGAATCTCTACCTGTTCTGGCTGGCTTCTCAGCCTGGGGGTTGGATTCGGCCAGTTGCTTTTCCATGATTCCCTCACAAAAGCTCTGCCCAGGTTATCTAATTAATTCCTCAGGCGCCATCATGTTATCTACAGTAGTGCAACGATGCTCTGCCGCCGAGGCCCTACGCCCGCTCAAACAAGGCCATCGGCGGTTCCTTGCTGATACATTGACGCACCCTCATTCTAAGCCCGACTGACTCCAGCAGATTGAATCCGCCCAGCACCCGATCGCGATGGTGCTGAGCTGTTCCGATTCCCGCGTCCCTGTCGAGTTGATGTTCGACTCTGGTTTTGGGGATTTGTTCGTGATCCGCAACGCTGGCAATGCATGTACCCCAGGTACCTTGGGGTCTATTGAATATGGGTTGGAGGCTTTGTCGATACCCCTTTTGGTGGTTTTAGGCCACGAGGGTTACGGCGCAGTCACGGCCGCCTGCCGACCCCGCCAACTCCTAAGTTCGAGTTTATACTTCGTGGTGAAGCACATCAGCGAAGGTTTGGATGGGGCTGGAGTGGGCGGCGGCCCGGCCGAGTTTCTTGAGGCCTTTCGGCTCCACTCCCTCCGTACTGCCACCCAGTTAATCGAAGCCAGTTCCTTGATTCGGGACCAGGTCAAGAGCGGCCCGCTCGCAATCGCCTCTGCCTGCTAGAGCCTCGAAAACGCCACAACTGACTGGTTGGAGGATGCCCAGGCATGAAGAGGCAGCTTCCTGGGTCATGGTCCTGACGATCACTCCGCTCTGAAGGGATAGAAAGCAACCATTGCACCATCTGGAGGGCCTATTAGTCTTGGTCAACAAACGATTCCCAAACGCCATGTTCGAACTGGAAACTCTGATTGCTTTCGGGATCGGGGCTGGCCTAGTTGCCCTTGCCCCTGTCGTCGGTCTCATCACTGGGAAGGACAGCAAGCTGACCACCTCCGTGGGCTCTGCTGGTCGCAGTCTCACCAAAAAGGGCCTGAAGGCCGGTCTGTTCGTGACGGATAAGGCCGGCTCAGCAGCCCGATTTATTGGCCACGGCTTCTCCGAGGTCGGTGAGAGCTTCGCCGACATTTTGGCCGAGGCAAAGGCTGACCTCGCCCAATCCAAAGGATCCAACTGACTCCCGAAGCCTTGGAGTCCGCTCACATTTCAGTGGTCGTCCAGCACAGATTAGCCGGACGACTCAGGTTGTCGTTTTCAGAGCCTTTGACAGCTTCCAAGCGCAGTCAGATCAACTGGGCTTTTGAGCACAACAAACCGCTGCTGAAGCATCGGTGGTGTGACCTGGGCCAGGGTTTGGTTGTCGCTGCCAAGGGTGGAGTCGTCAGTCCCGAGGATATCTTTGGTTTGCTTGACCTGGCCCTGAATTCTGCCCCAGTCCAGCTGGTCAGTAAGCCCCCAACAGCTTTAGAGCAGTTCGGAGGTCAAGCCCGCCAGGGTTCCATCAAAGTTTTTTTGGCACTAGCGATTGCTGGCTTTGTGCTGCCTGTCCTTCCAGGCACCCCTTTTCTTTTTCTGGCTTGGTGGCTTGGTTGGAGACCGGCCCCTTCTACGCCCAACCCTGGGGCTTCAGTCGGGGATAAATTCCAAAATCAGATGCCTGCCCTCCTGCCGTGCTCTCCCGCAAGTGAGGTTCCCTAATTCTGGCAATTTCAGCCTTCTGGATTGGCCTGCCAGTTGGAGTACCAAGGTGGTGCCTAGCTGCTTGACCTGGAGCAACTCCCTCCTCAGGCCTGGCAGCAACAGACGAGCCTGAATTGCACCTCCCGCGTCGGGCCCCTCCCATTGAAGGGACTTTTCAGGGCACCATCCCCCCTGAATCCAATCCGCTTGGCTGTTCTCCCTGTCATGAGAGTCATTCTCTCCAAAGCTGCTACTTCGCAGCGCATCACCATGGGACACCCATGGCCCGCCGCCAGTGGGCCAAAACGCTTCCTGCAGCTGCAGGGCCTGGGGCCCCGCTCCAGGACCAACTACCCATAACCGAGTGGGCTGGAAACCTGCCAGGTAGACCCGGCAGAGCCGATCGGCCAGCAGGCTGGAGCCGGTCGGACCGCCATCCAGGGCCAGCCAACAGCGGTGGGCCTCCCCATCCTCAAGGCAGGCGGCCAGTCGCTCCAGTCGCCTTCGCCAGAGGTCAGATAGCACCAGATCTTGACCATCAGGCAGCTCCAACCGCAAGAGCAAATCAAGGCTGGCTAGTTGGCGGCGGGTATTCCGCCACCATTCCAGTAGGGGCTGGGACCACTGCTCAAGCAAAGCAGGACCACTGCGGGCCAGCTCAAGCAGCTGCAAGGCCCCATGCAGGGGAGGCAGGAGTACGACACTATCGCCAGCGGAATCCGGTGGGAACCATTCCGCCAGGGCAAAGCATTGCAACAGGGATTCAATCCCTGGCAGGGTTGGGGCGGCTTCGGGCCTGGCCTCAACGAGCTGCAGCAGCTTCAACCAGTCGCTCACCTCGGGATGGACCCTGTCCCAGGCCTTCGATAGGGCTTGGGGCAATAGGAAGCTTTCACTGGGTTTCCGGACGCTAGCTATCAAACTCTCCCCGGTCAGATCAAGCACCGGTGGGGGCTGGCCATTCTTTGCTAACTGCAAGGACAGCAGGGATTCCAAGGCCAGGCAATCCCCGGGGAGGTCGGCACTTATCACATGCAACATTGGTGGCGACGCTCAGGACATGCCGCAGAAGGTGCTCATATCATCTGCAAAATGCTTCCTATTGGGGTAAAATGGATCGAAATGCATCTTTATAAATGTTTGAACTTGAGACCATTCTCGCCTTCGGTCTTGGAGCTGGTTTGATGGCTCTGGCCCCAATGGTGCGCAAGGCAGGGAACGACAAGCTTGGTGACTCCATGGCCCAGGCTGGCCGTTCCATGGCCAAAGGCGGCGTGAAGCTCGGAGTCACTGTGGCCGGTGCGGCAGGCGGAGCAGCTAATTATGTGGCCCGCCAGGCTGCCGAGGCAGCTGAATCCTTCGTCGATCTGGTGGCCGAAGCCAAGTCCGAGCTTGCCGATGAGCCCCAGGAGGCTGCTGTAGTTGCCAAACAAACCAGCAGCAAGAAATCTAGAAAGGTGACTGTCACGGATGTGACCGTCGAGTGATCCTGGCAAGGACGTTGCCTCAAGCAGGCCAGCGATCTGGCCCCATGTCTACACCTAATTTATTCCCGCTGTGCCGACCCCGTCCCTGCTGAGCGAGCATCCTCCCCAACAGGCCCCCCGGGAGGGATCTGGCCAGTCCAGTGGCATGCTTAGTTTTCTCCGTGCTCCTGGGAGATCCCTGCAGCCTCCGATGGGCCGGGTCCTCCACCACAGTCGCCAGCGGGTGCGGTTCGCGATTGAAGGCGATTCCGAGCAATTGGCCCAGCTCGAGTCCCAGCTTCTCCAGACCGATGGGGTGCGCCGCGTACGCCTCAACCGGCTAGCAGCCTGTTGTGTTGTGGAGTTTTCCACAGACGCCAGCATCCCTCCGCAGTTTGAGGCTGGCGTTGCTGATTGGCTGGCTTCCCTGCCGCCACCAGTTCAAGGCAATAAGGCCGAAAAGCAGGCAGGCTCAAACTCGGCTGAAGGCAATGAAGGGGAGGACGAGGAGCGTTTTGTCCCGACCAGGATCATCATGCCCCTTACTTCCCTGGGCCTTGCCCTGCTGGCAGGGCCCCTTGCCCTGCCCCCTTGGGGTGTAGCGGCCTTCATCCTGGTGGCTGCCCACCTGAGTTTCAAACGCGCCTGGCAGGGCCTGCGCGAGGAGCGCAAAATTAATGTCGATTTCCTCGATGCGCTTGCGGTAGCACTTCACAGCCTGGAGGGCTTCTTGGTGGGTCCGGCCCTCATGATTTCCATGATTGAGGGAGGCGAGGCTGTCCGCGACGCCACCCAGCGCATCGCCCATTCAGCCAACACCGATCTTCTGGCCAGCCTGCAAGCTGACGTGAGGGTCATCATCGATGGAAAGGAGGTGATTCGCCCGAGTACCAGCCTTGTCCCTGGAGATCGTATTCGCCTATTCCCCGGCGACCAAATTCCCGTTGATGGGCTGATTGAGGCCGGGGAGGGATCCTTGGATGTGGTCAAGCTCACCGGCGAATCGGTCCCCCGCCATGCCTGTCCTGGGGATGAAGTTTTAGCCGGCTTTATTCTTTTAGAAGGCAGCTTGACGGTTGAGACCAAGGCCGTCGGCGAGTCGACCAAGGTAGGCCAGATCACGGCAATGATTGAGTCGGCTCCGGTCTTCGACACCCGTGTGGGCAACTATGCAGGCAAGATCGCCAACCGATTTGTCATGCCGACCCTGGCGCTGGCAGGGCTGTCCCTGCTGCTTAGTGGGGGAAACATCGCCCAGGCCGCATCTCTGCTGATGTTTGACCTAGGCACCGGCCTAAGAGTATCTGTACCCACCTCAATCATGGCCGCCTTGTCCAAGGCGGGCAGCCACGGATTGTTGATCCGTAGCGGCCGTTCTCTCGAACTCTTAGCCGAGATCGATGTGGTGGTATTCGACAAGACAGGCACGCTGACCATGGGTCACCCCACGGTCTCCCAATTGGCTGTCCTCAACGGCGGAGACCCCACCAAACTTCTCCGCCTCGCGGCCTCGGCTGAGCAGGGCCTGCGCCATCCGATGGCCGAGGCGATCCTGAGCCACGCTGAGAAGCAAGGGATTAAGACAGTTCCTTGTGACAGCTGGGACTACCGCATCGGTAGAGGGGTCTGCGCCAGCATCGAGGGTCACAGCATCCTTGTCGGTAATTCAAAATTGCTGCGCGAGGAGGGTATTGAACCCGCGGTGGCGAGCAAAGAACCCCTGCTAGCCACCGCTTCCCCCGTTTACCTGGTAGTGGATGGCGACCTGGCCGCCATCTTGTACCTGGCTGACATGATCCGGCCCGATAGCCGCCAACTGATCGCTGAATTGCACCGCCGTGGCATTCAGACCCACATGCTCACCGGAGACATTGCCCCAGTGGCGCATGCAGTCGCCCAAAACTTGGGATTATCCCCCGAAGAGGTGCACGCAGAAGCCCTCCCCGACGAGAAGGCCGAGCTCGTGAAACAACTCGCGGCTAAAGGTCACAAGGTGGCTTTTGTTGGTGACGGCATTAATGACTCCGCCGCTCTGGCTTACGCCGATGTCTCCGTTTCCTTTGCCTCCGGCAGCGACCTGGCTCGGGAAACAGCCGATATCGTTCTGACCAACGACAAAGTCTCTGGTTTTCTGGTGGCACAGGATCTTGCTCTGCGTACCTTCTCCCTGGTTCGCCAGAACATCGGCATTGTGGGAGTACCCAACCTTTCTGCCTTGGTGCTGGGGACCTTTTTGCCGGTTAGCCCCATAGCGGCGGTGATTCTCAATAACGGTTCTGCCATCGTTGCTGCAGCTAACGCCTTGCGGGTTTTGGGATTCAAAGCCAAGAACCTTCCCGAAGCTCCTTCTGCTTCCCAGGCATCTACCCAGCCATCAACCCATGTCCAGCAGGCAACCGGACAAACAGGTGGTTCAACACCAGGCGGAAATGTGACTGCCGTTAACTCCATCAACCTGCTTCAGCTCTCCAGCCGACTGGGTCTAAAACACCAAAGCATTACCGCCCGTCGCAACCGTCCTGACTTCAGTCACTGGGCTGGCCAGTATGACCCCGAGGGGCTTGTCTGGATTTATTGCAGCGAGACCAACAGTTACAAAAGCTGCCCTGCCTGAAGTCCATGGGAACCTCCAGTCCACCACTGGAGCAATGCGTCCAGGTCGTCCATGCCACCCCCTGGCGGCGGCGCTATCGCTTGCGGTCATCGACATCCCTTGACTGGGGAAAGTTTGAGGCGTATTTGAAGGAACACTTTTCCGCCCGCAGGCTCCAATGGAGGATGAATCGTTTTGCCTCTTGCGTTGTTGTTGAGCGTGCTGTTTCTTCGGGGTCGAGGGTGCTTGAGGAATCCTGGTGGCTGCTGATTGGGGCCATGAAAGCAGCTGGGGCTACTCCACCCCCTCTCCCTTTGTCAGTGATACAGGTGCAAGGGCAGACGTTCTGGATCACAAACATGCTCCAGCGAAGCGCTTGGCTTTCCCTCAACATTTTGAGTTTTGGATTATCCCTTTTCGTGATGGGGCTGGCCACTCCGCTCGTGGTCATCGGGCTGGCCTGGATGATTCTGCCGATCCTTCCCGGTGGCGCCATCTTGGTACTCGCATACTTGTTGGTGGAGCTGGCGTTCTGGATGCGGCGCCCCTTCCTTTATCGGGTCATCGACTGATCCCTTCCCATGGAGTCCATTCCTCTCTTGGTCGGGTCAGCTTCGGCTCCAGTCAATGATTCCCCGACGTGGTCCTGAGTGCTCTGCGGAACAACGCTTCCACCTGGTCAAACAACTCCAGGCTCTTGCCCAGGCAGACGTTTCCCTGGGCATAGACATTGACGATGAGATTTTGTTCGTCGAGTCGCTCTGTGATGTCCTACTGGGCACTGACATTTTTTGGAAAGCAAGAATAATCGCTATTGGTAAACGCCTCGAGAGCACAACGAACAGCAACTTTGCGCTGATTGGCAGCACCCATCTGATCCCAGTTGTGGCCACGCTGGCCGGTTGGATCAATCCACTGCAGACGCTCCTACTCAGCGATCTTCCCCTCTGCTTAGCAGAACTGCGCACCCTGTCCATACTCTCCGCACGACCCTCCATAGTGGCAGCTTCTATGGTCTTGCCCCACTGACCCTCCAGCTCGAGCGCTGACCAGCCCGGTCCATTCGCTGGAATCGCAGGCCCATTCGTTCGAAGTGCATGCCGTCATCGGTGCGGATCAGGCTTGGGGGACGGCGCAGTTCGAGGACTTGGCAAAGCTGGGATGTGTCCAGTTCAATGCCTGTGCGCTGCAGGTGCTCAAGTACCTGCAGACGCTCATGAAGAAGCTTCAACCCTGCAAATTGCTCAGCCTTCTCCCACCCCTGGACAACAGGAACGGGGAGGGCTCGATCACCACCGGAATTCTCCAAGACCAGTTCTGCCGTTATCGGCTCTAGGGTCTCTGCCTTGTCGAGGTGGAGTCTCAGGCGCTCAGCATCGGCGCTGCGAAGCAGGGTTCGCATTCCACGGCGGATTAGGTCAATGCCAAGCCGCCGCATCACCAGCAGCAGGTCCACCCGGCTAATTCCCAGTTCGGCCTCTAGCTGGGAAAGCGCAATCAATTCTTCAGTAGCCAACGCTCCCCTTGCCGTTACCTAGCAATTATCCAAGCTGAAGGGAAAATGAGCTCGGGCAGATCAGAGTCTCGCAACAGTGAGGGCCAGCAGGCCCTTGCCTGCTAAGTTCAAATTCTTTGAGTGTCAAGCTAGGTAGGTCCCTCGCTTGTATTGCTGGTCGCCTTATAATTTTCGTCTTTCTGAGTGTGAAGAGAGTTGTAAATATCTTGGCAATGCTTGCTTGTTGTTTGTCCCAGGCCTCCAACGCTTTATTCGCATTTTTGTTCCATCTCAATGAATCTTCCCAGGAGCTGCCTTGCGAATTTTTTGGGGAGCGATAAAAGCCCATTTTAATGTCTCAAGGATTGTGCATTTAAGACTTTTGTATTTGCATCTCTGTGGCTGCTTCGGTATTGTATGCCGGCAGTGCATGATACCTCAACATTGAAGCAGGGCTTTCCTCCTGCTTCAATGTTGAGGTATCATGGGATCGATCATTCCTTGATGCATCGGTGAATTGACCCGTGCTTGAGATTCATCGTTTACGTGCGACTTTCAAATATGGATTGGCAGCTGCATTGGCTGGTGCCTATGCGGTAAGTCGAGGCGATATCTTGTTTATTTGGTATCCCATCCTTGCCGTTGTGATGTGCATGGATGAAACGGACACCCGGGTTATGGCTGCTTCCCGTGCCCGTTTACTTGGCACCATTGTGGCCGGAGTCGTGAGCGTCTTGGTCCATACCATCTTGTCGGGTTGGATTGGATTCACGGTTGCCATGTTGATTGTTGTTCCTCTCCTACGCCTTTTAGGTTGGCAATCAAGTCTCGCGATTGCAATTTTGGTCGGTGCGATGTTGTTTTTGGTGGCAGGCTATGCCTCAATGGATTGGCTGTACGCATTCAATCGTATTCTTGATACCTTGGTCGGGGTTGTTGCAACTTTTGTGGTGAGTTTTCTTTTTTGGCCCGTGAATCGCATGGCCGAGATACGCATCATTGATTCCAAATTGCGATCTACCCTGTCATTGCGCCTGATTGCCATTCGCCAATGGTTGAAAGACGAAGATTCTTCTTGTGTTGAATCTCCCCAGCCGATTGTGGGTGCCCAGTTGGTTGAGAGCCTGCGGCGGTTGGTTGGTGATGAATTGCGCAGTTCCCCCCGGGGCCTTGGCCACCGCCAGTACTGGCGCCAGCGCAGTGAGCTCTGGGATCGGATCAATCACCACAGTCTGCAGCTCCAGCGCCTGGGTCTGCAGTTGCCGCAAGGATCCCTCGCAGAAGCCAGCACCCCGTGGATCGAAGGCTTACCCGACATGCTGCTGGCCGAGGGGCAACGCCAGGTGCCTGCTTTGGTTAAGCGCCAAACTCTCGTGCGTTTGGCAGAGGGCTTGACGATTCCGCCCCTGTTGCTTCTGGCCATCGACGATGAGCTGCAGCGGCTGGTGAAGAGCATCCATAGTCTTTCGCTGGCCAGCGGCAGGGATGGGCTTGACCGGTGACAAGACTTCCTCTGAGAAAACTTCCTCTGGGAAAACTTCCGCCCCCATTGATCACCCGGGCAGATCTGCGCATGGCGCTCACGGCTGGCCTCTCGGCTGGTCTGCTGATCTGTTTGGGGTTGCCCGATCCCATCTATGGGCCGATGGCGGTGGGCTCTGTTCTGGGCGGAACCCTAGGGGCAAGCCGAACGCTTGGGATTCAGAGGATGCAGGGCACCGTCTTGGGGGGATTGATCGTGCTGGTTGGTATTCCAACCATGGGATCGATCGTTCCGCTTCCTATTGCCATTGCCGTGTCTTTGGCCTGTACCCGTTTATTTGGAGGAGCCCTAGGTTTGCATTCGGGTTACAAAGTTGCGGGCTTGGTTGTTACGGTTGGCTGGACCATTCACCAGGCCGAAATTCTCACATGGCTTCCCGCCCGTTTGATCGATACCCTGATAGGTGTGCTCTTGTCTTGGCTTGCCGTAGCCTGCTTTTGGCCTAGTCGGGCTATTCAGCAGCGCGATCTTTTGTCCAAAAAATTATTTCTTTCTTTCGCGTCGGCCTTCCGGCAACGGGCTGGGCTATTAGGGCGAGGTGTTGATATCGATGCGACCAATCGCCGAAATCAGCGCGATCAGTTGCTTGCCCAAATCCTGGTTCTGCAAAGCAACCGTGTCGACGCTCGGACCGAATTGGAATCCGATGCCCTGGGGGTTCGCCTCGGACGCCTTTGGGATTTACAGGAGCAATTGCTGAGTGAACTCATTGCCCATTACCGCACCCTGTTGCGATTGCCGATGGTGCCCATGGACAGCCCAAGTCTCCAGGATCTGTTGACAGCGGAGATCGGGGCTTTAGAAGCAACCGCCGATTGCCTCGACCATTGGAGTAGCCATTGGCCTGAGAACGCCAAGGGGAATGGCAATGCGGCAGACCAGCCCTACAGAGAGGCTGTCCAAGCGGCCGCCTTTGCATTGGAGCAGGCAGAAGCTGCGGTCTTTGACGATCCCGAGGCCAACAGGATCTTGATGACGGCCTCGGGTGGCCGACGGGCGGTGACCTGCCAACAGCTGTTGATCACAATCCAGAGGTTTGAAGCAGCCTGGAAAGCGGTTCCCTAGTTGGTTGCAGAACTGGAACCAAGCTGCAGGGTGGGAGTGATGGCCCTGTTGGGATCCTGGGAGACGGGCAGGAGTTCGCGCAACAATTGGGCGTAGGTGATGTTGACATTCACCGTTGCCGTGAGTCTGTTGACCAAGCTGTTGATCAGCTGGTCCTGGGTGTTGGAGAGCAGCAGTTCGTTGGAGAGGCCGCTCAGATAGCGGAGTTTCACATCGCGGAACGCCTCCAGGGATGCTGAAACGGCGCGGCGGGCCGACGCCAATTTGGCCAGGCTGGCTTCATGGTTGAAGAAGGCCTCTTCCAGTCTCAAGCGGATGTCGTTGCGTTGGGCGGCGTATCGCTGAATAGTGGCTGCTTCCCGTTTGGCCAGGGCCCGGGCTTCACCAGAGGTGGTGCCAGCATCAAACAACAGCCAGTTGATGGTGAGGCCGATCGACCAATCCCAGCCGTTGGTGGTGCTATCGGGAAGTGCTGTGCTTCCGCAACAACCGCCGCCGCCGATCGTGTAATTGGACTGGAGGGCCGTTGAGGTGCCGCTGCCAGCGGAGGCAAACAGCGACAACTTCGGTAGGAGCCCTGCCGCGGTGGCTTGCTTTTGCTGGGCCAGGGCATCCCTGGTGGCCAGGATCGCTTGGAGTTCGGGATTGTCTTGGTAGGCGGCAAGCAGGCTCTGCTCCAGGTTCAGGGGCCAGCGGGCTTGCAGGGCAATCGGATCGCTGGCGCTGGGGTTGATGGTTGGGGGCAGGTTGAGCACCACGGCTAGGCGCCTGCGGGCCACGGCCCGATCGGCCAAGGCTTGGATCAGGTTTTCTTGGTTGCTGGCTTCGATCGATCGCCGGCGCAGCACATCTAGCCTGGGCACCAGGCCAGCCTGCTTGAGATCCAAGGTGTCCTGCAGGATCACCAGATCGCTGCGCACATTGGCATCCTGAATTCTCACCAACTGGTCAGCCTTTTGCAGTTGGTAGTAGGCCTCGCTCACCTGCAGTTGGAGCTTGCGAACCTCATTGGCATAGATGCTGCGGGCATTGGCCAATTGGGCCCGGGCTGATTTGATCCTGGGGGTGCGGGCAAAATCCACCAAGGCGTAGTCCATGGAAAGACCAGCACTAAAACTGCTTGTGCCTGTTAGAAGTCCAACGCTGCCACCGGATGGCACATAGAAAGGGCCTGCAATGTTGTTGATTCCTCCCCCCGGCCCGGGCCCTGATCCGACAATGCCATTGGGCGCTGGGTTGAACAGCGGACCAAAGCCGAGATTGTTATTGGCCTGGTTTGCGGTGGTTGTGGCGCCCTCCTGGCCGTAGGTGCCCGAAGCGAAGGCGCTGATTCGGGGCCAGTAGGTGCCGAGCTGGGCCTGGAGAAGGGCGAGGCTGACAGCCACCTCCTCCCGCTGGGCCTGCAGGCTGGCACTGTTGGCAAAGGCGAGGGCGAGGGATTGCTCCAGGCTGAGACCTTGCACCAGGCCGCCACCCTTGAGCTGGATCGGGGTGGGCAGGCTTAAGGGCGGAGCTGGATTGGCCTGGCTGGGGGAGAGTGCACCCCGGGGGGCTGCGTTGGGCGTCAGCAGGGAAGCCGGCAGGCGGGGTGTTGCGTTCTGGACCTTTGGGGCGGCTTCCCGATCGGGGGGGATCAGGGCATCGAGGGCCTTGAGCTGGGCATCCAGCTGGTTCCAGCTGCGCTGCAGCATGGCAGTGCCTGGATCAATCGCCTTGCCCTCCGGATTGGGACCGATCACCGGAGCGAGGGCCTGGGCCAGGCTTGGCGCACCAGCTAAGGGACCAAGCCAACTTGGCGCGAGGCCGATTGGCGCTAATCCGATGGCGATGAGGAGCCGGCTGATCGCCCGCATGGATCCTGCAGGTGCAGCTCGTTCCAGTTTGCTTGATGGCATCAGCCTGGGGCTTGGTGGGTTAGCCATTCAGTAGGCCGGCCCAGTTTTGCTCCGCTTCCTCGATGGCCCGTTGGGCTTGGCGGCAGAGCACCAGGCGGCTGGCGACCCGCTCCAGTTGCTCGGGCGAGGCTTGATTGCAGCGGGGATCGCTGAACAGGTTTTCAATGCCCATCCAGCTCTGGGGCCAAGCCATGGGGGCCTGGGGAGGAGCTGGTAAGCGCAAGCCGCCCTTGGCAAAAATTTCCGCCCACTGGCCCAATCTGTCCGCGAGCTGCCTGAGAAGGTCGTGCTCGGCCTGGTGGAGTTGCCTCAGGAGGTCGCGATCTCCACTGAAGGCTGGGGGGCGGCGCTCGAGACCGATCACAGTCCCAATCAAGCGGGAATGGGCGTTATCCATCACGTTGACCAGGCGGTAGGCGGGATGGCGTTTGGGATTGCTGCCTAGCTCGGCGAGCAAATCTGGAACGATGCGCCTGACGGCCATCTGGCCCCTGCGCAATGGGGCTGGCTGGTTGGTTTCTTGGGGCCGTTGGGCTGCCCTGGGTTCGCATGGATCGATGCGGCTGGCCAAGTCCTTCAAGTTGGCTTGGACCTGAAGGCTTAACGCCGCCAAGGCCCCCAGGCTTTGGTCGAAGGCGCGACTGGGCCAAAACCATTGCAGGCTCAGTAGGGCAACCAGGATCCCGAAGATGGTCCAAGCCAGGCGCAGGGGAATCCAGCTGGTCAGTTGGCCGCTATGCAGAAGCCAGCCCATGACCAACAGCAAGCCGCCGGCCTTGTAGCCAACCTTTAGCCCCAACAGCCCACCGATCAGGCGCAGGCATCCCATGCTGATGGCCATGGCCACCGGTATGGGGATTCCCTTGAGCCCGTAAAGGCTAACCACGAGCAGTACGGAACCCAGGATGCTCCCCAGGATCCGTTGCCGGCCCAGTTCAATGGAGCCTCCGTAATTACCGGCCAGTACAGCCGGTACGGTCATGGCGGAGTAGTAGCTCTCGGCCAGGCCACTGATGCTGCCAAAGGCATTGACCAGGCCGGTGGTCAAGGCCAGCCTGAGCTCGGAGTGGCTCATTAAGGGCCCCCTGGAGATCTTGGCCCCCTTCGTCCTTAAGGGCATGGTGTGCTGCGGCCCCCCTGGCCCAGACTGCGCAGATTGGCTTGGAGGGGCTTGAGCTCTTCTGCCAAGGCCAACAGCAGCAGCAAGGGCCTGCCGCTGGGTTGGGCCAGGGCGTTCCAGTCGCGACTGGTGGCTAGAGCCCCGGCCCTTTGGCCCACTAGCAGGTTGGCCATCCCCTCAAGGCCCCGGCGCAAGGGATGGTTAACGTCCATCGGCGTGGGTAGGTCAGAGGCTGCCACGAGGCGTTCCCATTGCACCCAATGGAGCCCCACCTGCTGCCAAAGCATGAGCCGCTGGGGCCAGCGCCGGCGGTTCAATTGGTGGGCGGCTGGGCCGGTTTGTTCCAGGGTTACCAGCTGTTGCATGCGTTGCAGGCCTTCGCCGAATTGGACAGGGGAGAGGGGATCGGGTCGGGGTTTCTGGTCCGTCATCCAGGCGCGATAGCCCTGGATCTGGTTGAGGAGCCTTGCCTGCAGGCTGGCTTCAAGGTTCTGGAGCTCTATGTGGTGTTTTTTTGGCCAAAAGAGCACATTCGTGCCGATCCCTACGGCACAACCAAGGGCCGTATCCAGGGTGCGACTGAAGACGTAATCCCAGTTGAGCTCGGTATAGCTCGGGATCATGAGGAACATCAGGCAAATGGTGGCCGCTGTCCCCAGGCCGCTACTCCAGCCGAGTACTCGCAGGACTGGAATCATGAACAGCAGCGATAGCAACACCCCTCCCCAGCCTGAAGCAATCGTGTGCACCCAGAAGGTGATGAGCCCACCTACCACCGTGCCTAGGATCCGGCTCGATCCGGCTTTCCAGGTTTGGTCGTCGTTGTCATCGACAGCGAATAGGGTCCCCGTCAGCGAGTAATAAACAAATTGAATATGAGCAAAATGCTCAGCCAGGGCGGTTGTTAGGAAGATGGCCGTGGCCATCTTGAGACTGTTGCGCAGCAGCAGGGCGTTCAAGGTGGGCTGTCTGCTTGGCGCATGGCAACTATGGCGTTATGCCTGCGCCTGGACAAGGATGGCGGTTGTGAGGCAGATCCCTTGGCCCTAGCCCCTGATTTGGAGGCGGTTGCTCGCATGGGCCTGGCGGTGTTGTGCGGGCTTGCCGTCGGCATGAACCGGGCTCACCACGGGGCCAGGATGCACCCGAACCGGCTGAGGGTGCACGTGTTGGTGGGCCTCAGTGCCTGCTTGATGGTGTTGGCCGCTGGCCCTAGCCTCGATGCCCGCAGCCGCGCGATCCAAGGGGTGGCCACTGGCATTGGTTTTCTGGGGGCGGGGGAAATTCTGGTGCCCAGGTGGCAGCCCAAGCATGCCCTTCCCGAGGTGCGCGGACTAACCAGTGCGGCCTCGATCTGGTTCACCGCTGCCCTGGGGGTCACCGTTGCCGCCTCCACGCCGATCTTGGCTGGGGCCGCCTTGCTGTTGGCCCTCATCACCCTCTCGGCTCGGGACAATGCCGATGGGCAACCACCAAATGATCCGCCCTAGTAGAGGTTGCGGTAGCGGTCGTTCTCGGTGGAGGAGCCATCCGATGCCGATGGGTTGGCGGGCGGCCATTCCGCATCCCAGTAGCTCAGGCCATCGCGGTAAAAGGGGCGACCCCCGAGCCGTTTGGTCTCGAGGTGGGTGGTGCCCATGGCCGTGATCAAACCTCCCAGTTCCATGGGGCCTAGGTCGGTTTTGAGATCTTTGCCGGCCGCACTCAATAGCATCGGTAGGCGCACCAGTTGCTCTGGCCTGGTGAGTTTGTGGAAGAGGGCCTGGAGGGCGAGTTGTTGGCGCTCGATCCGGCCGATGTCGCCCATTTCATCGTGGCGGAAGCGCAGGAATCCCTCAAGTTGGCGGCCTTTGAGGTTTTGAAGCCCAGGTTGCAGGTCGATGTAGAGCCCCTGGCTGTTGTCCACGTAGTACATCC
>Ga0007796_10000287_pt1 | contig 15100 bp, 15 predicted proteins | sample CryBogmetaGMA0M_FD_60373 | JGI IMG/M metagenome (GOLD analysis project Ga0007796, IMG submission 60373) | Freshwater microbial communities from Crystal Bog, Wisconsin, USA - MA0M | ecosystem: Environmental > Aquatic > Freshwater > Lake | place: Crystal Bog, Wisconsin, USA | collected 2009-07-06 | reverse complement strand
ACCCGCGCAAGCTGTTGTTCAAGCGATCCTTCACGACGCCGACATTCGTGGACACGCGCTTCCTATCCTGACCCTCCCTGACTCGATGCTCGCTCAGATCGCAACGCATCACGGCATCAGTGTCTACCGCGAGGCCTTCGCGGATCGTGCCTACACCGACACAGCCCGCCTCGTGCCGCGAACCGAAGCTGGCGCTGTGATTCACGATTCGGCAGCCGTTGAAGCGCGCGTGCTCCAGATGGTGTTGGATTCGAGCATCACAAGCATCAATGGCATCGAGTTCTCTTCCACGATTGACTCCATCTGCATCCACTCCGACACCGATGGTGCGCTAGCCCTAGCCCGACGACTGCGCAGCGCATTGCACGACAATGACATCGAGATGCGTGGTTTCGTTGCGCCAGGTAGCGCATGACGTACGACATCCGGCCGATGGGTGATCGCGCACTCCTAGTAACAACCCCGAACCCGGCCAGCCTTGCCACTGCGATTGGCGCACTCAAGCTAATCGGAGTAATCGAAGCTGTACCTGCGGCGGAGACGGTTCTGGTCAGATTCGATTCCCGTTGCGACCGCAACGACCTTCGGCGAATCATCAACAACCTTGACGACACAGCCATGACCGTCGAAGCCTCGTCGCATGTCGTCATTCCCGTGACGTATGACGGCGAAGATCTCGCCGAAGTGGCCGATCTGTGCGGCCTCGACGTGGCCGACGTAATCGCGCTACATTCCGGCGCTATCTACACCGTTGCCTTCTGCGGTTTTGCGCCTGGCTTTGCGTACTTGAGCGGACTGGATCCACGGCTCACAGTGTCACGCATGAGCACTCCGCGGCCTCGTGTTCCTGCGGGAGCAGTTGCGATCGCTGATCAATGGTCGGCGGTGTACCCACGCGAATCACCGGGCGGCTGGCGACTCCTCGGCACGACGACGATGTCGCTGTTTGACCTTGACCGCCCAAAGCCCGCCACGCTCAAACCCGGTGACACCGTGCAGTTCACACCCACGGCACCTGCTCTTGGAGCTACCGCATGATCGAGGTTTTGGCCGCTGGTCCGCAGAGTTTGATCCAAGACCTTGGCCGACCCGGCTGGGCGAACATCGGCGTCGGCCCCTGCGGAGCATTCGATCGCGGTGCCCTTCAACTAGCTAATCGACTCGTCGGAAACCGTGAATCGACGGCAGGTATTGAGGCCTTGGGTGGAGGGCTTCGACTTCAATTCCGCGAGCCAACGATCGTTTGCGTGACAGGTGCACTGGGGCCGATCACCATCATTGCCGGCGGCGCCTCACGCGAGATGGCACGGAATGCGCCCATCACGGTGGGCCCAAGCGACGTATTGACCATCGGGGCACCCACAGTCGGCCTGCGCTCGTACATCGGCGTTAGGCATGGCCTACGAATCGACCACGTCCTTGGCAGTACGAGCACGGACACCTTGGCTGCCATTGGTCCATTGGCTCTCAAAGCGGGCCAGACGCTCAGTCTGGCGAACGAGGCCGTCGCTCATCCCCCACTCGATCTGGCTGTACCTCGATCGATCACTGGGCCGCTCAACGTTACACCTGGGCCGAGATGGGATTGGTTTACATCCGAATCGCAGGCGGCGTTCCTCCGTCAGACCTGGGAGGTGTCGCCGATCAGCAGTCGCATAGGTATCCGGCTAACAGGAATACCTCTAGAACGCACCGAGCCGTCCCGTGAACTGGCCAGCGAGCCGATGGTGACGGGCGCAATCCAAGCACCGCCGGATGGCTTACCGGTGATCCTCGGCCCGGACCGACCAACAACGGGCGGCTACCCCGTGATCGCCGTCGTCGTGGACGCCCATCTCGATCGGCTTGCACAGTTGGTGCCTGGCACAAGCGTCACATTCCGCGCGGTCGAACTTGGCTAAAGGGTGGACATTGCTCACCCCATCGGCCGATTACTAGATCCGACGTCGCGCCGATACATGAATCACGGCTCGAAAGGAGGTGGTGGCCATGGTGGCTCATGAGGAAGACGTCGTGATGAGGTGGCTACGACAGGGCCTGTCGATCACTCTGCTGATGGATGTGGCTTCACCTGTCCACTCCCATGACTTATACGTCCGAGAGCTGATGGCAGCCTGATTTCACGCTCGCGGAGGCAACTTTGGACGGCGATTTCGACCTGCGACCCTGCTCGGTGTATTCTCATCGGGCACTGCGCGCCGCTAGCTCAACTGGCAGAGCAGCGGACTCTTAATCCGCGGGTTGTAGGTTCAAGTCCTACGCGGCGTACGTGTGCGAAGGCCCGGTCCTCGGACCGGGCCTTCGCCTTGTGACCTGCGGTGATGCTCGGCTCGAGCACCGCAGCGACGCTCCATGCCGGATCGTGCGAGACAAACGCTTCAAGATCAATGGTGCCAGCGTGGTTGCATTTGTGGCCGCGACCGCCTCGCGGTCCCTCAACGACAGTAAGCCGTGGCCATCTTGTCTGCGGAGTCGGTGGGGAGTTCGGGAACGACGTGGCTGTAGGTGCCGAGGGTGAGGCCGATCTGGGAGTGGCCGAGGATGTGCATGAAGACGCGGTGTGGCGAAGCAGGTACGGAACCCGCCAGCTGCCGATATCCGATGCACCGTCATCACCGCGCCCGTCACCAACCCCGGCTCGACGACCCCGCACCGGCGAGGCCTCCTACCAAGAGGTGTGCACGACACGCCGACAACATCGGTCTCGCCCGGAAACTAGTTCTAGAACGAATGACGCCGAACCGGCGAGAACGATGGAAGGTCCTTGAACGAACCGGACGGGACCGACTCGGATCGTCGCGAGGTCGCCCGGGCACTCAGTGCAAGACGAGTGCCGCCTGAGTGCCGCGAGAGTCGGTGCGCCGTGACTCGGACTATTGACGCTCGTCGTTGGCGGATGGGACCCTAGCGGGGGAGGCGACGATGAGCGCTGCTGTTCTAGGACTGCAGGCAAGGGTCTCGAGGTGCACCTTCTTCACGGGAGCGGCCGTCTCGGTACTGGCTGGTGTTCTGCTAGCCATCACATCCGTGAGCCGGACGGTCGGCGCAATCCTCGGGATGCTTTCCCTCGCGCTCATCGGCATCGGACTGGCGTACGAACGAGCAACAACGCGCCAACGGAGCACGATGCTCGTTGCGTGTCTGAGCGTGCTGGTGGTTCTGGCGGCGCTCGGACTCATCACCTTGATCTACGCGCACTTCCTGACGTCGGACACTTCTCAGTAGAAGGCGAGAGTTGCGCGCCCACGACACAGACCAGGCGGGGGAGATTCATGACTCGTTCAATCGACAAGTTGGCGATGTTTACGGTCATCTTGACTACAACGGCGGCCATCTCTGCTGCGGGCGCGAGTCCGTCCGCTTCAGCCGCGCCGGCCATGGCGCCGTTCTCGACAGCACTGTCTTCACCTGCGAAGCCAGGAGATCCGCCAAACCGTCTCACTTAGAGTTCGATAAACTAGCGCTCGGCAAAGATCGAGACTCTCTTGATGACGATCGCCGCGGAGATAGTTCACACGATCTCAGCCTCTGCCAGTCGCCAGACGCTACGGAGGAAGACTTTGACAAGCTCCCGTGAGTCGACGCGCCTAGCCCAGCCAACCTCCTGGGCGACTCGAGGTCTTTTGGCTGCAAGCATCATGCTTGCAGCAGCAGGGGGGATCTGGTGGGGCTGGGATGCAGATCCTGCGCGGGGCAAACTTCTGCTGACATCGGGTACAGCGCTCTTCCTCCTCAGCCTCCCGGTTGTGCGAGGGCGTTTGACCATCCCACGATCCCTCTTGGTCGTCATTGCGGTGGTTATTGGGTTGATAGCGTGCTTTGAGTTTTGGTCGGCCGTCACCACGATACTGACGCAAAGCGCTGGCCGAGCAGCGTGATGCTCGCAACCTCGCAGCAAGAAGAGCATCTCGTCGGTTGCCTCAAGGTTGAAGATCTACGATTCACGTGGCTGAGCGGGACGCCACGTCAAGGGGGCATTGGCACTATAACCTGCCTCGATGACCGTCACGGTCTTCCACGGACGTCGCGCCGGGCCGCGATTAAGCCCCGGGGTATAGGTTCAAGTCCTCTGCGGCGTACGCGTGGTTGGCTCGGCTGTATTTTGGAAGCTGGCACTATGGCTTTTGTCTAAGTCTAGCCACTAGAGAGTCCACGCATATTCCGGCAGTTTCCCACGATGACAGAGTCAATGAGTCGGACCGTCATGCTCATCGGACACTCAGCTGCAGACGATTCCGATCCCGATCTTCAGCCGGTACCGGCCAACGATTCCTAGTCAACAGGAACGATCAAACTTCGTTGAGGCTTATCGAGGCGCTTCGCAACAACTTCTATAGCCCGACCAATACTCGACGCAGCATGAAGACAGTCGGTGGCTGTTCACAGTTACCGGTTGCCACAGCATGAGAGTTCACGATCCCAGTATCCGCAGGTGAGAACGAATCTATCGCTATCTGCGTCTGTACCCTTCGCCGAAGGGGGAATGCATGTGCCACAGCCGTCCCGTGCGTATGCGTGACAAAGTGGGCGGATGAGACGCATTGTCTCCTTCGTCCAGCTAGTAAGATTGACCCACGTAAGAGTAGTTCAGTCGCGCTCGTCGACACCGTCAAGACAAGTCTCTGTCGACGGCCTTGACTGCGTCATTCTCAAGAATGCGCACGCCGTTTCGATCACGTTCTACCTGTACAAGGCAAGCGCCGCTTATCCTTGAGCGTATAACAGCAATCACATCGCTCAGAACGTCGAACGGCCGCCTCATACTTCACAGTTCCAGCCTCACCGGATCGGAAATCATGAACTCTCCCGATGGTACTGAATCAGTTAAAGAAGCCACCGTTGATCTCGATCTCCGCAGGGCAGCTGACCACTGGAACGGGGTGCGCGACCTAGGTAGAACGCGTTGGTGGACCAGTCCACAGGTACACCGGCACATCAATCGCCTCGTGTGCGGAGAAGCAATAGATGGACCTTGGGCGGGCTTTCACAAACAAGTGGCAATTAAAGCTCCCCCAGGCGGTTATCGGCGAGCGATATCCGTCGCCTGCGGCCACGGAGGTAAAGAGCTCGATCTCATATCCAGCGGAGTTGTAGAACATTTTGATCTGTACGAGATTAGCGAGGCGAGAGTCGAATCTGGCATTCAGAAGGCACGAAGTCTTGGGCTCGAGGACCGCATCACTTACCGATTGACCGACGCTTTCGCACAGACCCTAAGAAGCGACTACGACTTGGTTTATTGGAACAACGCAATCCACCACATGATGAATACACCTGAAGCCGTTAAGTGGAGTAGAGACCGATTGAGGGTAGGCGGCGTATTCGCGATGGATGATTTCGTGGGTGCCAAAAGATTTCAGTGGCCCCAGCAGCATCTTGACATGATGTCGCGCGTGCGACAACAGCTGCCTCAACGATACCTCGTAGACCCACGCAATCCTGATCGACAGTTACCCACCATCGTCAGACGCCCCAACGAGGAAAAGCTGATCGAACAAGACCCGACGGAGGCCGCTGACAGTGAACGCATTCTACCGGCAATCCGCCAGTACTTTCCGAACGCAAAAATAACCTTGACGGGCGGGATCATTTACCACACGGGGCTCAACGAAGTTCTTGCGAATTTTGGAGACGACGGCCACGATGCTGAGTTGCTATCGCAAATTCTCTTGGTGGACGAGGCGCTCACAAAAACTGGCGAGACGCAATATGCCGTCGCCATTGCCACGAAAGCGGCTACGCCGAGTAAGCGGAGCCGAATCAAGAATCGAGGCAAGAGATTTTTGAAGAAGTTCTCCTAACGTCCCTTGAGCAGCCGCGTTTTAAACGCGCAACCCTTGAGCGCTGGAAATGTGTTAACCCCAAAGGCGTATGCGCCACCTTCGGATTGTGTGAGGCTCTCAAAGAGCGGGCAGGAGGCCTTAGCGCGTTCAGGCTCGGCGTCCACCGTTCCAATATCTCCATGGAAGCGGAAACACCGGAAGTGTCATCTCCATGTCGGGGGTAGTGGAGTGGGTTGCGCCCTCCCGCCTCGGCAGTTCCTTTCGGTGGTTACTGGGCTCCACATGGGCATCGAACCTTGGTGACGGATTCTCTATCGCCGCTGGCCCGCTGCTGATCGCATCGCTAACGCGCAATCCGTTCCTGGTATCGCTCGCGGCGTTCATGCAGTGGCTACCTGTCTTCATTTTCGGTCTTTACTCAGGTGCCATCGCAGACCGGGTTGATCGCCACAAACTGATCCTGTCGATGAACTGGATCCGCGCTCTAACCCTCGCGATCCTGACGACCACCCTGTTCCTTCATGTGGTCACCGTGCCCATCGTTCTCATCGCACTGTTCGCAATCGGAACGGCCGATACGTTCTCCAACAATGCATACAGCGCGATCGTCCCGTTGCTCGTCGAGAAGAGTGAACTTGGGCTGGCAAACTCGCGGATCAACTTCGGCTGGAATGGCCTGAGCCAGCTCGCAGGACCACCCATCGGTGCAGCCCTGTTCGCGATTGGAATGGCATGGCCATTCGCCGCAGAAACGATCTGCGCGGTGGGGGCAGTCATCATGTTTACCCGCGTCGTCGTACCACCAACACCGAGCCAAGAGCGCGAACCTCAACACATCTGGCACGACATTCGTGATGGGTTGGTGTGGACGAGGCATAGCCCAGCGATGTTGGCGCTGGTGATTCAGATTTTGACCTTCAACATCACGTACGGAGCCTCGTGGGCAGTACTCGTTCTTTTCTCCCAAGAACGTCTGGGCATGGGCAACATCGGGTTTGGTCTTCTGAGCGCTGCCGCGGCCGTGGGAGCACTGCTTGGAAACGCCACCTACCCATGGGTTGAGCGCCACGTGAGCTTGGCAAACATCATGCGCTACGGCCTCGTCCTCGAAACCGTGACGCATCTTGTTTTCGCACTCACCACGAGCCCGATCATCGCGATGATCATCATGTTCTTCTTCGGTATTCACGAGGCCAACTGGGCAACCACCGCGATGAGTGTTCGCCAACGAGCGGTTCCTAATGAACTCCTCGGCCGAGTCAGCGGCGTCTATCAGGTCGCGATGATGGGTGGCCTGGTCATCGGCAGCTTGATTGGCGGAGTGCTCGCAACCCACTTCGGCCTACTGGCCCCCTACTGGTTTGGCTTCTTCGGCTGCGCCATCATGCTCGTCGCTATCTGGGGGCGCCTTGGAGACATCGCCCATGAAGATGCCGCACACTTGGCTGAATCGGCCGAACCGGATCAGTAGGTCGATATCAGCATCGACCTTACGATGCCGCACTCGCCTCGTTTAGTGCCTCAACGAAAGTCTGCGTTTCCTGAGCGCCGGAGATTCCGTACTTACCGTCGATGACGAAGAACGGCACTCCGCTGATTCCATACGCACGCGCCTGAGCCATATCAGCCTTGACGTCAGGCAGGTACTGGCTCGACGTCAGCGCCGCCTCTACCTCAACGGGATCCAGCCCCACGTCGGACGCAAGCTCAACCAGATCCGGGATCCGGCCCACATGCTTGCCCTCGATGAAGTACGCGCGAAGTAGGCGCTCCTTCATCGGCTCTTGCAGCCCGTGCTTTTTCGCAAGATGCAGCAGCTCATGCGCCTTCACCGTATTGGTCTGCTGAGTTGAATCTAAGTGGTAGTCGAGCCCGACGGACGCAGCAATGCTGGCTACACGCTCCTGCATTTCAGCAACCTGCGGAGCCGACATTCCGTACTTATTCATGAGGTACTCAGCCGTTGAACCGGCGTAATCGACGGGCGTATCTGGCGCAAGCTCAAATGAGTGGTACTCCACCTCTACCTCGCCGTCAAAAAGTTCAACTGCGCGCTCGAATTTACGTTTACCGATGTAGCACCAGGGGCATTGCACATCAGACCAGATATCAACTTTGACCACATCACCATGGTCCCACCCGGCCGGCTCAACCCGGCGGCCGGTGCCGAAAAACTTCTCAGACACCTCGATTCCCCCGCCGTGGCCAAACCGTTACCAAGAGTTCTCAGAGTTCTAGGCGAAATGTCAAAGGTTTCTCAGGATTCCCACATATCCGGGGGTTCTTATCAATAGCAGGTACCACTCGCACCATCAGGAAAGAAGGCATTCAGTGAGTCACACTCAGCCAAGTCCCCCGGCCGGCCCGCCCGCATATGACCCGTGGAATTCCCCACTATGGGCCAACCCCGACACCGTCGCCGGTACGTGGGCACCCCAGGCAGCGTCGCAGCCGACCTTCGAAGCCTTCTACGACGAGTCACCCGTCGCAAAGAAGTCACGAGTGTTGCCGATCGTGGCAGGCGTTATGGCCGCTGCGCTCATCGGTGTCGGCGCTATGCAGGCGTTCTCACGCACCGACGACACCTCCGTTGCCTCACCCAGTATCGGGACGAGTTCCCCAACCCCCGTGTCGCCCAACGTGACTCCGACGATTCCGAACCCGAACGCACAGGATCCGAACGCTCAGGATCCGAACGCTCAGGACCCAAATACGCAGGACCCAAACGCACAGGATCCGAACGCTCAAGATCCGAATCAGTTTGATCCCAACCAAATACCGGGAATTGGTGGGCTTCCGGGAGCCGGGAATCTTCCTGGCAACGGCAACGCGAATGGTTCAGGTTCCGGCGCGGCTGATGATCCCGCCGCAGCCGCTCAAACCACCGCAGTCGACAAGGGCCTAGTGAACATCCAGAGCACCATCGGATATGACGGCAGTGCCGCGGCCGGAACCGGTGTCGTCCTCACTTCCGATGGCATTGTTCTGACAAACCATCACGTGATCGCCGGTTCAACATCCCTCTCGGTCGCGGTGGCTGGCACAACAACGAACTACTCGGCCGACGTCATCGGCTATGACGCCTCGCACGACATCGGCGTGATCAAACTTCGCAACGCCTCCGGACTTGCTACTGCTCCCCTCGGCGATTCCAACACCGTGAAGATCGGTGACGCGGTCGTAGGCACAGGTAACGCAGGTGGCGGCAACGGCGCTCCCATCCATGCCGCGGGCAAGGTGACGGGTCTCGGTAAGTCGATCACAGCAATGGACTCGGCAAATGGTGCGTCGGAGGAACTCACGAATCTCATCGAAACGGATGCCAACATCCAGCCAGGTGATTCCGGTGGAGCGTTGGCTAGTTCAGACAAGGTGATCGGAATCAATACGGCTGGTTCAACGTCGAACAACGGGCAGGGAAGCGGCGCGACAGACGGTTTCGCAATCCCGATCAACGATGCGCTCGCAATCGCAAACGACATCCGCGCCGGACGGGCATCAAGCACCATCCACATTGGCGCAAGTGCGTTCCTTGGAATCTCGGTTAGAGCTTCATCTTTCAGCGGAAGTGCTGGCCCTGATGGAGTGTCTGTTGCCCGAGTTCTACCGAACTCCGCCGCTAGCAAAGCCGGACTCGTCGCTGGCGATGTCATCACCGGAATCGGTGGCGCAACCGTCACAGACAACACCGCACTACGTGACCTGATCGCACCTCACCACCCGGGCGACACGGTGTCACTGACCTGGACAGACGTCCGTGGCGCGTCACATAGCCACGACGTGACCTTCGGTTCCGGGCCAGTTGGCTAAGAACAGCCCATCTCCCTAATCGCTTACCTTCCAAGGAGTTTTGACCATGACCTACCCATCAACACCCGAAGCACCGATTCCAGCTCCGCTTAGTGCCCCGCAAAATCCTTACCCCGGAACACAGACGGTAGATGTGCACGCAGACGCGGCTCGACTTCTTCAGGACGCCCTATACCAGGTCAAAAAGGTCGTTGTCGGCCAAGACCGCCTCGTCGAGCGCGTGCTCGTCTGTCTGCTTGCAAACGGGCACTGCTTGATCGAGGGCTACCCGGGCCTTGCCAAGACGCTCACCGCATCCACCACAGCGAAGGCGCTTGGCGGCTCGATGACGCGCATCCAGTTCACCCCTGACCTGGTACCCGCAGACCTCGTTGGCACGCGTATTTGGCGTCCAACCCGCGAGGACTTCGACATCGAGTGGGGTCCGATCTTCGCGAATCTCGTTCTTGCAGACGAGATCAACCGCGCACCAGCAAAGGTGCAGTCAGCTTTGCTCGAGGCAATGTCCGAACGACAGGTCAGCATCGGTGGACACACCCGTCCACTACCGGATCCGTTCATCGTTCTGGCAACGCAGAATCCCATCGAGTCTGAGGGTGTTTATGCACTTCCTGAAGCTCAGCGCGACCGTTTCCTGATGCACGTGTTGGTACCGCAGCCCTCCTACCAAGAGGAGACAGCAATCGCCACGCGCATGGGTGCCTCGCGTCCCGAAGCCGAGACTGTTCTGACTACCGAGCAGTTGCGTGAGCTTCAGAAGATGGTGGATGACGTCTTTGTTCACCACGCAGTTCAGGATTATGCGGTTCGCTTGATCATGTCCACTCGTGATGCGTCACGTTGGGGATTCGAAAACCTCGCGCCATATATCTCCCTTGGCGCGAGCCCTCGTGGAACACTTGGCCTCATCTCCGCAGCCCGCGCCATGGCCGTGCTACGCGGACGTCGGTTCGTGGTTCCACAGGACATCTTCGACGTGGCTCCTGAAGTTCTCCGTCACCGCATCACGTTGACGTATGACGCACTCGCAGACGGCATTACCGCCGACCATGTATTGAACGAGATTCTGTCGCGAGTTCAGGCCCCGCAGATCTCTCCAGCGACGAACGTGGCGTCGCAAGCATCAGCGATGAATCAAACGGTTGTTGAGCCGTTCGGATACCGGAGCGCCGGATGACGACGTTGCGCACGGTTGATTCCGTGCCAGTCTCCGACGTTGCAAGCCGAGCCGACGTGCTGCGTCGACTTGACTTACGCATCCGTCGAAAGATCGATGGACTAAGCAGCGGCGACAACGCATCTCACCGCATTGGACCCGGTAGTGAACGTGCCAACGCACGTCAATACGCACCCGGTGACGATGCGCGGCTCATCGATTGGAATCTGACGGCACGCTCGTCCGAAACCTATGTTCGGCAGACCGAAGCTGAGCATGAGCTCGAAACGTGGATTGTTGCTGACCGTTCCGCAAGCCTCGACTTCGGCACAACCACATGCGAAAAGCGGGATGTGGTTCTCGGGGCTGCCGCAGCGGCCGGCATGCTCCAACTGAGCGGTGGCAACCGCATTGGTGTCGTTATGACAGGTGGCAGCACACTCGAACATCGACCAGCCCGCCAGGGACGCACCGCATTTACCGCGAGCCTGGCATCCATCTTCGATACACCTCGGTACCAACAGACACCAGCCACGGGGGCAGATCTTGCCGCAGGTTTGTCGTGGACGGCAGCTGCCGCGCGTCGGCACGGTCGTGTTGTGGTGATCTCCGATTTCCTCGATTCAGGAAATTGGGCGACGGTCATTCGTCGACTCACGCAACGTCATGAAGTGTTGTGTGTTCACGTCACGGATCCACGCGAATTTGAATTACCCAATGTTGGGATCCTCGGCGTGATCGACACCGAGACCGGACAGCAGCGATACGTCAACACGTCATCGCGAAAGTTTCGTGAGCAATTTCGAACCGCAGCGGCCGAACGCAGCCGCAACGTTGAGCAATCCATTCGTAGCGCGGGCGCGACATATCTCGAACTCTCCACAGAGCGCGATTGGTTGGGCGACATGGTCAATTTCGTCGCCGGCCAGCGATCGCCTGCCACTCGAGCCCGTAACCCCCAACCTTCACTACTGTCAGGACAGGTTCCCCGATGACATTTTTAGCCGGTTGGCGACTCATCCTTCTGATCGCGCCGATCCTTCTCGCCGTTGCCTACGTCCTGATTCAGAAGCGCCGTCACAATGATGTGGCTCGCTTCACTAACGTGTCGATGCTCGACTCCGTCGCGCCGACCCGGTCTGGGTGGCAACGTCACATACCCGCAGCCGGGCTGCTCAGCTCACTGGTCATCTTGACGCTGGCATTCGCGCAGCCCGCCATGGCGATCCCGGTCGCCAAGGATAGAGCGACCATCCTTCTCGCCCTTGATACGTCAGGATCGATGACGGCCACGGACGTGGCACCAAGTCGTCTGGAAGCAGCCGAAAGCCAGGCCCGGACGTTCATCGCCGGATTGCCCGAAGGCGTTCAAGTTGGGCTCGTCACCTTCGATAGTTCTGCGCGACTCATCGTTGCACCCACTGCTGATCGCGCGGCTGTTACCTCCGCACTGAGTTCACTCGGAGTCGGCGGCGGGACCGCAACGGCAGAAGGTATCCGCACCTCTTTGGCTGCGATCGCAGGAATTCCCAAGGGTGATTCCGGTAAGCCAGCACAGGCCGCGATTGTGCTCATGAGCGACGGAACACCCACCGTTGCCGACGGACTTGAATCACCCGTTCAGGCAGCGGCTAACGCAGCTGCCGAAGCCAAGGCAGCCGGTGTTCCGATTGACACGATCGCATTCGGCACGCAGTCCGGCACGGTCAATATTCAAGGTGAAGACATTCCCGTGCCCACTGACGTAGCTGCGATGCAGAGCATCGCTCAGCAAAGTGGTGGACGATCGTTCACCGCCGAAACGGCTGATCAGCTCGGTGCGTCCTACAACAAGATCAGTCACGACTTCGCGTTCGAAATCAAGACTCAGGAGGTCACCGCCCTCTTCGCCGGGCTCGCTCTCCTATTAGCCGTGGCAGCCGCCGTGGCCGCACTCTTCTGGACACAGCGTCTGATCTAGACACCAGTGGCCTAGCCGAGGGGCTGTACCGATCGCCGAAAGGCGAAGGTACGGCCCCTCGTCACGTTGCCGAACCGTTACAGATTGTTCGACCGCATCCATTGACAGGCCACCCCCGCGGGTTTACGTTCCGGATAACCGATTTTTGAAACGGCGTTCATATATGTGAATGAGGTCACTATGGCTGTATCCACTCGTCGTAACCGCGCACTTGCTGCGGTACTCGGCGCATCTGTTCTCGTAACCGGCCTTGCGGCCTGTTCATCGTCGTCCACTCCTTCGGGTGCTGGCGCAGGCGCAGGCGGCTCGAGTGCCGCTACTGCACCCGTATCACTCAGCATGGGTATTGAGCCGTGGATTGGCTACGCCCCGTGGTACATCGCTCAGGAAAAGGGCTTCTTCGCCGCGCATAACCTGAATGTCAACATCGTTAACTTCACGACCGATGCCGACCGAAATGCCGCAATCATCGCCGGTAAGACGGACGTAGCAAACATTGACGCGGGTCGTCTGGTGCAGTGGGCCGAGCAGAAGCAGCCGGTTGAGCCAGTGATGATCGAAGACGCGTCAGTCGGCGCTGACGCAATCCTGTCCTCCCCTGACATCACCACAGCCCAGCAGGTTGTCGGTAAGGATGTTGCCTACGAGTACGGAACGACGAGCGAGTTGCTGTTCCGCTACTTCCTCAATGCCAACAACATCACCATCGATCAGGTGAAGACCACGAACGTCCCGGCTGCAGATGCAGGCACCCTACTGATCGCCGGTAAGACTCCTGTCGTCGGAACCTACGAGCCCTACATCTCGGCAGCAACTGGCGGAGCCAACGCTGGCAAGGCTCAGGTGCTCTTCGGAAGTGACAAGGCGCCAGGCCTCATCTCGGACTTCTTGACCGTGAACAAGACGTGGCTCGCAGCAAACCCCGATGCGGTCAAGAACCTGATTTTGGCCTGGGACGATGCAATGAAGTACTACGCCAGCAACCACGATGATGCTGTGGCAATCATGGCCAAGGGCGTTGGCGCTAAGCCCGAGGATCTCACCGCAACCCTCGCTGGCGTAAAGCTCTACACCGTACAGGACAACAAGGACATGATGGCTTCCGGTGAGATGGCCAAGAACTTCGCAGGTATCTCAACGACCCTGCAACTCATGGGCAACGTGAAGTCGCCCGTCACTCTTGATCAAGCTGGCGCGTTCAACTACTTCCCGTAAATCGATGGGTGAATCTGCACCATGACTCAAGAGTCAGCGGTGGCTGATCTGACCGGTGGGGGCCTGCGGCGACGTCGCAGGCCCTACCACCTGTTCGAATCGATCCCCACTCGCCAATACGTTCTCATTGCAGTTCTGTCTTTCGCAGTTCTGTTTGGCCTGTGGGCTATCGCCAGCTACGGCAAGTGGGTAGACAACCTCTTCCTGCCTACGCCAACTCAAGTGTGGAATTCGGCCGTCTCCTACGCCTCCGACGGCACGATGTTCCAAGACATCAAGGTCAGTGTTACTCGCATTCTCTTGGGATTCCTGCTTAGCACGGCCGTGGCTATTCCCGTCGGCGTCATGATGGGCGTTAACAAGAGATTCGAAGCGGCCGTCGAACCCCCGGTCGACTTCATTCGCTACATGCCGGCCGTGGCCTTCATTCCGCTGACGTTGATCTGGTTCGGCACCACCGAAACTCAGAAGATCGTCATCCTCTTCATCGGCGTCTTCTTCCAAGAAGTGCTGCTGATCATGGACAACGTGAAGAACGTGCCTCGACCTTTGGTGGAAATGGCATACACCCTTGGACTAAGCCAGTGGCGCACCATCTGGAAGGTCGTCGTTCCGGCGTCACTACCCGGAATCGTCGATACGCTCCGAATCTGTATGGGCTGGGCCTGGACCTACCTCGTCGTCGTTGAACTCGTAGGTGCCAACGACGGCCTCGGGTTTAGGATTCAATCCGCTCAGCGATACCTCGATACAGCACAGATCCTGATTGGCATCGTGATCATTGGAATTCTGGGATTGGGATTCGACTTCGCTTTCAAGGCCCTGTACCGGTGGGCGTTTCCCTACCTGAATGCACGAGGGAAGTAGCCATGGCAGACCTTCTCAAAATCGATCACGTCTCCAAGAGCTTTCGCGTTCGAAAGAGTGAACCACTTCTTGCTCTCAACGACATCAACCTGACCCTCGCTGACGGCGAGTTCATGGCCCTTCTGGGGGCTTCTGGATGTGGCAAGTCGACACTCCTCAGGATCGTTGCCGGCCTCGAAGAGCCAAGTCAGGGAGGTATCAGGCTAGACGGTCACGAACTCATCGGCCCCGGTCGAGATCGCGGCATGGTGTTCCAGCAGTACACGCTCTTCCCGTGGCTCACCACGTTGAAGAACGTTGAATTCGCTC
>Ga0007796_10000285_pt1 | contig 15105 bp, 20 predicted proteins | sample CryBogmetaGMA0M_FD_60373 | JGI IMG/M metagenome (GOLD analysis project Ga0007796, IMG submission 60373) | Freshwater microbial communities from Crystal Bog, Wisconsin, USA - MA0M | ecosystem: Environmental > Aquatic > Freshwater > Lake | place: Crystal Bog, Wisconsin, USA | collected 2009-07-06 | reverse complement strand
TCGTTATGCTGATAGTGATGTCATCACCATGGATCGGGAGGATAAATGAATCGCGCCGGATCCTATGCTACCTTTTATGTAGGCAATTTTTTCTTTGGTATTCCAATTGCGATTGGAGTAGAGGTTACTAAAGGTCAGGAAGTTACTCCGGTTCCTTTAGGGCCTAAAGAGGTTGCAGGCTTTTTTAACCTGCGCGGCCAAATTGTTACAGCAATTAATATGCGTACTCGCCTAAATCTACCAGATGATCCTAATGGCGCTGATGCACTGAGTATCTTCTTTCAAGATCAGGACCATTTGTTTGCTCTCTTGGTTGACCAGGTAGGGGACTTTACTGAGGTCACTGAGCAGACCTTTGAAGAAACTCCTAGCAACCTTGATCCAAATGCAAGAGAGCTCATTGTGGGTGTGCATAAATTAGCCGATAAATTATTGTTAGTTTTAGATACCCATAAAATTGTTTCTGGCATTGATCTGGTTCAAAACTAGCCTCTCACCCTTTTTAGGAAGTTGTGGATAAAGTACGCGTTCTGATTGTTGATGATTCTGCAGTGATGCGCAAAATCATTGCAAGTGCCTTACAAAAAGAGTCCTCGATTGAGATTGTGGGCTTTGCCGCTAATGGGTTGCAGGCCATCCAAGCTATTCAAACATACAACCCAGATGTCATGACCCTGGACATTGAGATGCCAGAGATGGATGGTTTAACGGCCTTACGCGAGATTCGTAAAGTCAATAAATATTTACCTATCATCATGTTTAGCTCCCTTACTCATAAGGGCGCTCAAGCAGCAGTCATGGCTCTAACAGCTGGCGCTAGCGATTACGTCGGTAAGCCGGTAAATACTGCCAGTGGAATTGATGATGCCTTCAAAGTTCTAGAAACAGAGCTGATCCCAAAAATTATTGGCTTAGCTAAGCGTGTGAAATCACGTAAGGTGAGAGAAGTGCAACTTGCTAATACTCAAGCAATGACTTCCCAAGCTCTGTCTCAGGGCAAGTCAATTACTGCTAAGCCTTTAACTTCAGCTAGACCTATTTCCACGATAGCAGTAAAAGTCAATAAAGCAACTTCTGGTCTGTTAGCAAAACCTGCAGAAGCAGTTTGCATCGGAGTATCTACTGGTGGCCCTGAAGCGCTGATGCAAGTTTTTGCTGCCTTCACTGCACCCATTAGCGTGCCTATCTTTATTGTTCAGCATATGCCAGCTGATTTCACGGCATTACTGGCAGCCCGCTTAAGCTCTATTGGTGTAATGACTGTGAAGGAGGCAGAGGAGGGTGAGATTGCTGAGCCTGGTGTCGCTTATATGGCGCCAGGTGGATTTCATATGGCTTTATCTCGTCCTGGTACTAAAACGATTATTCATCTAAATACCGAGCCACCAGAAAATTCCTGTAGACCAGCAGTAGATGTATTGTTTAGAACTGCTGCCCAGGTCTATGGTGGTAGTCTGCTGGCTGTGATGCTTACTGGCATGGGATATGACGGCTTAAAGGGTGCACAAGTTATTAAAGAAAAAGGCGGACAGCTCATAGCGCAAGATGAAGCTACTAGCGTCATTTGGGGTATGCCTGGAGCTGTAGTACAAGCAGGATTAGCCGATACCGTACTGCCGATCGATAAGATCACAGACGAGATTATCTTTAGAACTCGTAAAGTTCCAGCAAGTCGCTAACATGTCAAAAGATTATCTACCGCAGTTTTATCTTATGTTAGAACAGCAGGTAGGAATTGCTTTGGATGACACTAAGCAGTATTTGCTGGAATCCCGTTTGATGCCGCTTGCTACTCGCAATGGTTACTCTGATGTATATGCGCTGATTAAGGCCTTGGTACAAAGTCCAATCGGATCGCTTCATTGGCAGGCATTTGAGTCATTAACAACCAATGAGACTTCATTCTTCAGAGATAAGCATGTATTTGAGGCGTTAAGAAAGACCATACTCCCCGAGCTCATTGAAAATCGAAAAAAAGATAAGACTTTGCGTATTTGGAGTTCCGCATGCTCTGCCGGCCAAGAGGCGTACAGCCTCGCAATGATGCTCAGAGAGGATTTTGTACAGCTCAATGATTGGACTATTTATATTCAGGCTACAGATATTTCTGAACTCATTTTAGAAAAAGCGAAGTCTGGGGTCTATAGCTCTACGGAAGCACATCGGGGCCTTGACCCCCATTACTTACATAAATATTTTGAGCATATCGAAAAAGGGGCTTATCAAATCAAGCCAGTCATTCGACAAATGGTGAATTTTTCTCAGCATAATTTAGTCGGAGATTGGCCTTTTTACCCTAAGTTTGATTTGATTATGCTCAGGAATGTCCTCATATATTTTAAACAAGACCTAAAAGATAAGGTGCTCTCAAAGGTACAGCATCAGCTAAATGGTAATGACAGCACTTTGATTTTAGGTGCCGCAGAATCAATCTATCTAAATGACTTATACAAATTAGTGACGCTTGACAAAATTTCGTATTACAAACCCAATACTTCTATTAAGGTCTGATATGGAAAATCAACATACCTCTCCAGAGCCACAGGCTATTGTGATTGATCCTCTATTTGCTGCGTTTTCTGTCCTTGTAGTTGATGACAGCAGAACCTTGCGAAAAATATTGATTCGTGAGCTTCACTCTCTCGGCTTTAATAATATTTTAGAAGCAGCTGATGGCCTAGAAGCCATTGAAGTTGTAAAGAGTAAGCCTGTTGATTTGATGCTCTTGGATATGGAGATGCCACAGCTTGATGGTTTGGGTGTTCTGGCACAGCTCAAGGCTGATGATGCCCATAAAGCATTGCCCATTATTGTGATTTCTGGTGCAGACCAGTTCGAAAAGACCATTAAGTGCATAGAGATTGGTGCAGAAGATTATTTACCGAAACCATTTGACCCCATTCTTTTGCGTGCTCGCATTTTTTCTTCTTTAGAAAAAAAGCGTCTTCGTGATTTGGATCGTAAGCACCTAGAGATGCTCAATCATGAAAAGCAGTTATTAGAAATAGAGCAGATGAAGACTGAGAAACTCATGCTCAATATTCTGCCCCGTCCAATTGCTGATCGACTAAAGCGGGGTGAGAAAAATATCTCGGGTAGTTACCCGGATGTCAGTATTCTTTTTAGCGATTTAGTTGGTTTTACTAAGATGTCTTCTCAGGTTTCGGCAACTGATTTGGTAAAGCTATTAAATGATTTATTTACTCGCTTTGATGTGCGTGCTGAATCGTTAGGACTAGAAAAAATTAAGACAATTGGCGATGCCTATATGGCTGTTGGCGGCCTGCCAATTCCTCGCCCTGATCATGCTGAGCTCTGTGCTGATATGGCGCTTGGTATGTTTCAAGATCTTCAAGCTTTTAATGACGAGAATGGTTCCGAGTTAAATATGCGGATTGGCATTAACTCTGGACCTGTAGTTGCTGGAGTGATTGGGTTTACAAAGTTTTCATATGATCTTTGGGGTAATACAGTGAATACTGCAAGCCGCATGGAGTCCACATCACCTCATGGCAGAGTACAGGTATCTCCTAGTACTTATGAGGCCCTCAAAACGAGCTTTAATTTTGAGGATGGTGGGCTGATGGAATGTAAAGGACTAGGGGAAATTCGTACCCATCTTTTAATCGGTCGACTGTAATTATCTAGACTTATTCTTGCTCTTTCTTCTTTCGGTCTTTTTCTCGTTCCTTTTTCAGGTCGCGTAATTGCCACCATGCAAATAGCAATACGCCGCCAAAGAACAGTACTACTTCAATCAAGATAACGGGAGCAAAGTCGTCCATCGATTTCCTAAATTCTAGGTAGTCATTTTAGGCTCTGCAATACAGGCCTTTATTGCTTTTAACTCGATAGCCTTGAGCCACTCAGGCTTCGCTTTTGGGTTCAGCGCTAACTCATTAATCTGCTTCTGATTTGCACTTTTTGAAATATATTCCGCTAGGCAGGAGCAGTAGGGCTTGAAGTCTTCCTCAGTAAGTGTTTTCTTTTTAATATCCCGATGTTCTTGCACTTGTTCTTGAGCACAGCTTTTCTGAAAGTCAGCAGAAATAGCTTGGGCTTGAACATACCCAGCCAATGGTAGAAAAAAACTGATGATAAGTAACTGTGATTTCAACATTTTCATTCCTTATTTATCCATAAACTCGGCGATACGAGTGAGCAGCCACGCCATCTTTCAGAGCTTCTCTTACTGGGATGGCAATTAAATCAATACTTTTATTTACCAAGATTTTTTCTAGTGTAGAGGGAATTGGCCTTTTGAGTTTGGCATGAGCCCAACTTGGAAGATTGATAAAGCCAGCCTTGCTAATTAACTTTACAAAAGGCTTAGATTGCAGATTGCTGGGAAAGTCATCTAAAAGCTGGATGATAGTTTGAGCCCGCTCTCCATAGTAAAGCTCTGGAAAATAAGCTTCAATTGCTTCCTGCGTCCCTTTAAGACTATCTGGTAGGTCTTGGGCACCTAGCATTTCTCCTAAAACCTTCATTTCTTTGAAGTACTGATCTTGCTCCTGCCGGGTGAGCTTTGGGTGCCGATAGTTTTGGTAAGCCTCTAGAAAACTGAGAGTCTCCGTCAGATGGACCCAGGCCAATAGATGGGGATCTGTTGCATGGTAGGGTTTGCCAAACTCATCGCTACCATGAATATGGCGATGTATCTGATTCACCTTATTGATAATCTCATGAGCCATTTCATGAGGTCCATAAGTTGTAGCAGCAATAAAGTATGCGGTTCTACCCAATCTTCCTTTGAGATCTTTTCTGAAACTGGAATGGTCCCAGACGCCTGCTAATGCTTGGGGGTGTAGTGCTTGTAGAACTAAGGAGCTAATTCCTCCAATCATCATCGAGATAAAGTCTGCATGAACTCTCCAGGCGATAGACTCTGGACCAAAGAGCCCCCGATCTTCCTTAGGGGTAAGAAATGCTACTGGAGGCCCGCTACTGCCACCGACCATCTCTCGTATCGTTTTCCGAATGAGCTCATCAAGCATAGCGTTAATGCATCATCTGACTTCTTAAATCGTCATCTTCAATGATTTCTGATATCAGATCGAGCCTGATTCTAGGATTGGTTTGTGCGAGTAGGTGGTTCTTTTGTATTAAGGAAATTGGCAAAAGCTCGGCAAGCCGATTAGAAACCCAGCCACAATCATCAACCTTGAAGGGTTTCTTAAACGGAGCATCACCCAAGAGATCTTGGCTTTGTATTACTGAAATGATTTCATCAAGTAATTTTGCTGCCTTTTGATGTTCTACAGGAACAGGTGTAACAGGATCATTTTCTAGGAGTGCAATTTCACCAACCCACAGGCCATTTGCCTCTTGTTGACTGCTGAGTAATTTAAAGCGCTGCGTACCAAATGATTTAGTCATGTATAGAGCAGGTTGGACAGGATCAAAGTCTTCAATTTGAGCCAGGGTGCCAATTTCAGAAAAATATAAAGAGATATCCTCTTCTTTTGAGTCTGGGTTTTTGATAATGCTCACAACACCAAATTCAGTCTTTTCCCGTAGGCATTGCTTAATCATATCGAGGTAACGCGCCTCAAAAATCTTGAGGGCGATGACTCCATCAGGAAAAAGGACGGTTCCAAGGGGAAAAAGCGGTATCTTGCTACGGGTAAGGATGGGATTTGTCATTCATTTAATGTAATGGATTTACATCATTTTTGCTGGTTTGGGGCTAGCCAATCAAATGCCCTATATTTTGCCTTGCCCGCAACACGAAATCCCATTTCCGTTTACATTAGAAGCTCAATATTAGGAGATATTCATGGTACAAAAAATTCGGATTAAGCTTGCTCGCTGGATACTTGGTAAACACTGCCCTTGCTATCAAATGGGTTATCACACCATGGTTGATTTTCAACAACGAAGCGCTGACCAGTTGGCTAAAGCCCAAGAGCGTAATAAGACTCAATGAGTCTTAAGGTATTCTCGGACGATTGATATGAGTATGAAACGTTGGCAAATGCGCAGAAATTGCGCTCTCTCGCCAAAGCAGCTACTCCAGTTTTATATTGCTTTAGTCTGCCTCTCATTGCTGGTGGCAGCGGGCTTTCTTTTAGCCGGCATCTGGGTCATTCCTATTTTCACAGCCCTCGAATTATGCGCGGTAACGATTGGCTTTCTAATCTATTGCAGACATGCGCTAGATTGTGAAACGATTGAGATTGATGGCAAGCGCCTTATTGTTAAAAAGTTTATTAGCTATCAAGAAGCTGTTTATGAATTCAATACCCAATGGGCAAAAATAGAGCCCCCAGTCCAGGCCTCTAAAACCTTTCATATCAGCCAATCGAACTTACGGGTTGAGCTTGGCCAGTTTTTAAGACAAGAGCAACAGACCGCTTTAATTTCCTCGGTTAAGGTGCATTTAGGTTGATTGTTGTTGACTTAGACGCCACACAATGAGGGCGCTAGAGAAAATCTACGTGCTCAACCTTACTCCGCAAGCTTTGGTGGCTTCTTTCCAAGGGGCGGGCAGGGCATCACAACCTCGGGATCTACACCTAAAATCTTTTGATCTTTGTCGGGATAGCTCACTCTAGATAAGAGATCTCGAATGAGGTTTAAGTGGGTATGCTTTTTGCTGTTTGCCTTAATCACAGTCCATGGTGCTTTTTCTGAACTGGTCTGGGCTAACATCAGGTCTCGTGCAAGGCTATAGTCATTCCATTTATGCTGAGCTTGCTCATCTATAGGACTTATTTTCCATTGCTTTAATGGATCTGTTTTTCTACTTTCAAGTCGCGCAGCTTGCTCTTGCTTATCAATATCAAGGTAGTACTTAATAATCTGAATGCCAGAGTCGACTAGCAAACTCTCAAACTCATTTACGGAACTCATGAACTGCTTGTACTGGATATCGGTACAAAAGCCCATCACTTTTTCAACGCCAGCGCGGTTGTACCAACTGCGATTAAAAAGGGCGCATTCACCTGACGAAGGAAGCTGCGCGACATATCTTTGAAAATACCATTCACCTTCCTCGCGGGAGGAGGGTTTGCCTAGCGCCACTACTTTTGTTTCACGAGGACTCAGATGCTGAGTAATGCACTTGATGGTGCCATCTTTTCCGGCAGCGTCACGACCCTCCAAAATAACTAGTAGACGTAAACCACTAGAAATAATCTGACGCTGTAGTTTAACTAGCTCAATCTGTAATAGTCTAAGCGCAGCTTCATATTCAGGCTCGTGAGAAAGCGCTTTTAAATCCTGATTCAAAGATCAGGCTTCGCTTGATGAAGTGGTTGGGGTGGGCGCTTCTTTGCTAGTAGATTTCTTCGCAGCAGCTTTTTTTGCGCTTTTAGCAGCTTTTGATTCTGTTGCTTTGACCAATTTTTTGGTGACCTTCTCTTTAGATGAATCTATTTTTTCAAGTTTTTTGGTCAGTTTTTTAATAGTCTTGTTATTGCTCATCGGTACAGCCTCCTCTAGAAAATAAGTTACAAAGCTAGACTTTCATCCTAGGGCAATTTAATCCCTTATTCAAGTATTTATGACAGTTTTGGGCATCAATTTTGCTTCAGTCTATACAAAGGACACTACCTGAGCATTTAGAGCGCACTTAGAACCCCCACATACAGTAAATATTATTTCAAGGACAATAGACATGAACTATTTAAGCGGAAGCCAGTATGTATAAGTTAATTGCCTTTGATGCCTATGGGACATTGTTTGATGTGTATTCCATGGGGCAGCTTGCACAAGAGCTATTCCCAGGCCAGGGTCAAGCACTTGCTTTGATGTGGCGAGATCGCCAAATTGAATACACCCGCCTTGTCACAATGAGCGATCCTAATCCGCTAGGTAGTAAACACTACCTCCCATTTTGGGAATTAACCATTCGCTCTCTGCGCTATGTTTGTAAGCGCATGGCATTAAATCTCACCCCAGAATATGAGAAGCAATTAATGGATCAGTATGCCAAGCTCACTGGTTTTGAAGATAGCTTGAACGTTGTCAAAACGATCAAAGAAAAGGGTATCTTTACTGCTATTTTGTCTAACGGCAGCAGGGAGATGCTTGCTACCGTAGTAGAAAGTAATGGTTTAAAGCCCTACCTAGATAAAGTCGTCACGGTTGAGGATGTGCGTCTATTTAAAACCGCCCCGCAAGCTTATGAACTTCTACTCAAAGCATTTCCCGTCAAAAAAGAAGAAGTTCTGTTTGTATCTAGTAATGCTTGGGATGCTTTAGCGGCCAAGTGGTATGGCTTTAATGTGTTTTGGGTCAACCGCCTTGGGCATCCATTTGAGGAGATTGGTGAAAAGCCTAATTACGAAGGAACTTCATTAAGCAAAGTGTTGGACCTTATTTAAGACTAAAGCTTCTATTCATCAATTAGAGGACTACCTTTAGGTGGTCTTTAATTGCGAAGCTAGGGTTATTGCCCATATAAGCTTGGCAACTAAAAGAACACACTGGCTTTAGTTCTTTATGGGCATCTGGAAGATGCAAGGAGACAGAGTGAGTTCAGATGACCCAAATCAATTAGTTGAGCTTAGCTATGTCAGTAAGGCAACCCAGCCTATAGGCCTATCAAGCCTGATTCATTTGTTTGACATTTCTCATAAATGGAATCAAGGCCATGAACTCACCGGCGTCTTATTTTATGAGAATGAGCATTTCTCGCAAATTCTTGAAGGCAGACGAGAAGATGTGCTGTTTCTTTGGGAAAAAATTCAAAAAGACCATCGCCATCACATTCTGCATCGGATTGCATTTAATGTAATTGAGCGAAGACTATTTCCCAACTGGGCATTGCGATTTTATGGCGGAGATCAAATTGCTAAAGATGTCCCTCATCTAGCAGGAGTACTGGATGGTCTTCCAAGTCATGATGTTGAGTTATTGAAAATAATGCGCTCTGTAGCCCAAGGCAATCAGTAGCCTTAAGCTCCCTCATTACCTACCTAAACCCCTGATTTGATTGATTTTTAAGATTTCCAAACCGAAGGATAGGTCTGCAACATTGATCTAAAAAGAAGATCAAATACAGTCGCATATACTATTTCAATAAGAATAAAGAATAGAAAATAGGGACTCATTTCCAATGCTGAATGACGATTTATGTTTTACATCTGCTACTGAACTATCCAAACTCATTCGATCAAAGAAGATCTCAGTTGTGCAGTTGATACGTGCGCACTTAGACCAGATTGAGCGCTTAAATCCCACCTTAAATGCGATTGTTACCCTAACAGCTGAGTCTGCACTAGAGCAAGCGCAGATTGCAGACCAAAAAATTGGGGCCAATGATTCGATCGGCATCTTGCAGGGATTGCCAGTAGCCCATAAAGACTTATTTTTAACCCGGGGTGTGAGAACGACCTTTGGATCTCTTGCCTATCAAGATTTTGTACCTGATATTGATTCGCTACCAGTCGAGCGTTTAAAGAAAGCGGGCGCCATCAGCATAGGAAAAACCAATACACCAGAATTTGGTGCCGGTAGCCAAACATTTAATGCTGTCTTTGGCTCTACACCCAATCCATATGATCTAACTAAGACCTGTGGAGGCTCTTCAGGTGGTGGTGCAGTTGCTTTAGCCAGTGGCATGATTGCCTTGGCTGATGGAACCGATCTAGGTGGCTCATTGCGTAATCCAGCCAGCTTTTGCAATATTGTTGGGATGAGGCCATCGGTTGGCAGAGTGCCTTCATGGCCAGAATCATTGGGTTGGCAAACGATGAGTGTGTCAGGTCCGATGGCGCGCTCAGTACAAGATTTAGCCTTGGCCCTGGCTGCAATGGCAGGGCCTGATGATCGTTCGCCGATTTCTTTAGAAGCGCCTGGAGAACTCTTTTTAAATCCTCTGGCAAGATCATTCAAGGGATGCAAGGTTGCCTTTAGTGCTAACTTGGGTGGATTACCCGTGGAGCCAGAAGTAGCCAGGGTAGTAGAGTCATCACGGGCGGTGTTTGAGGAGATCGGTTGTGATGTCGTGAATGATGAGCCTGATATAGATGAGGCAGATGAAATCTTTATGCTCTGGCGCGCTTGGAGAACAGAGCTGCGCATCACTCCCTTATTGAAAGAGCATCGTGCCCAGATTAAAGATACGGTGATCTGGAATGCAGAGCAAGGCTTGCCGATCACTGGCCCTCAATTGGCACGAGCTGAGGCAAAACGTACCGAGCTCTATCACCGCATGCGTGAGTTTTTTCAGAAGTATGAATTTTTGGTCTTGCCTGTCTCCCAGGTAGCGCCATTTTCTATTAAGGAAGAGTATCCGGCGCAAATTAACGGCGTCAACATGGAAACTTATATTGCCTGGCAAAAAACCTGCTACTTCATTAGTGCCCTCGGTAATCCAGCGATTTCAGTACCAGCAGGATTTACCGCAGATGGGCTGCCGGTGGGCATCCAGATTGTGGGGCGGCACCGTGACGACTTTGGAATTTTGCAGCTAGGCCATGCTTTTGAGCAAAAAACCCTGTTTGCACAGAGGAAACCCCCTATATGCAAGCCTTAGTAAGTCCATTGAGAATAGTTCCTCAATAGATCAGTTCGCTACCAATCGAGGGAGAGTAAACATGCATCAGATTTCACAATTCACTGCACTATTATTTGGCTTCTTCAGCCTCTTCTTTGGTATTGCTATTGCAGCACCTTATCCAGAAAAGCCTGTTCGCTTGGTTGTTCCTTACACTCCGGGTGGAACAACGGATGTCTTAGCCAGAATTGTTTCTCAAGGTTTAACCGAAAAATTAGGCGTTGCTGTCATTGTAGAAAACAAACCAGGCGGTGGAAATAATATTGGCACTGACTTCGCCCTTAAATCAACCCCCGACGGCTACACCATGTTGTTGACTAATCCAGCAAATGGTATTAACGCTACTCTATACAAAAATTTACCATTTAACTTTATCAACGATGCGGCTCCAGTAGCCGGTATTGTGCGCACACCCAATGTGATGGTGATTACCAATGGTATGCCAGTGAAGACCGTTGCCGAGTTTATTGAGTATTGCAAAGCTAATCCCACCAAAGTCAATATGGCATCTTCTGGCAGCGGAACCTCGGTACATTTATCGGGTGAGCTCTTTAAATCCATGACGGGCTGTAAGATGGCTCATATCCCCTATAAGGGAGCAGGCCCAGCCTTAAATGATTTGATTGGTGGTCAAGTACAAGTTATTTTTGATAACTTGCCTTCATCAGCAGGGTTTATTAAAGACGGCAGAATTCGGGCGTTGGGAGTTACTTCACTGACGATTGAGCCCTCATTGCCTAATGTACCAACGATTGCTGAAACGGTCCCAGGCTATGAGGCGACTGCTTGGTTTGGTCTTTCGATGCCCAAAGGATCACCACGTGAAGCCGTTGAGAAAGTCAATGCTGCGATGAATCAACTATTAGCAGATCCCAAAATGTTAAAGCGTTTAGCCGATTTGGGTGGCGTGCCGATTCCAGGAACACCAGAAGATTTCGGAAAAGTAATTACTACTGAAACCCAGAAATGGGAAAAAGTGGTCAAGGCTTCTGGCGCTACAGTAGATTAAGAGAAAAGATAGAAGGCAAGCTAATGGCGCAGCAAAAGAACGTCTTAATTACTGGTGCTAGTCGTGGAATCGGTAGGGCTATTGCTACTCGCTTAACTCACGATGGATATCGCGTCATTAATTTAGATAAGTTAGCCCCACTAAGCTTACTAGAAGGCGAAGAATTTCATCAAATTGATATTACGCAGAGCGATGAGCTTACAAAGCTTCTTCAGGAGGTCACCGCTCGAACCAAAGTGCTCAGGCTAGTCAATAATGCGGGGATTATTAAGCCGGGCGCTCTTGAAGATGTGAGCTCAGCAGATTTTGATGCTGTCTACGCACTCAATTTAAAGGCGCCTATGGTGCTAGCTCAGCAGTTACTCCCTCAGATGCGAGAATCAAAATTTGGTCGCATCGTCAATATTGCCAGTCGGGCAGCGCTAGGCAAAGAAGAGCGTACCGCCTATGCTGCCATGAAAGCTGGGCTACAGGGCATGACCAGAACCTGGGCTTTGGAGCTGGCGCAATATGGAATTACAGTCAATGCGATTGGACCTGGACCGATAGCAACGGAATTATTTACATCTGGCAACCCACCAAATGCCCCCAAAACTATCAAGATCATTGAAAGTATTCCGGTTAAAAGAATGGGTCAACCAGAAGATATTGCGCACGCTGCAGCCTATTTATTGGATGATCGCTCTAGTTTTACTACCGGCCAAACACTCTACGTTTGCGGTGGTATGACCGTAGGATTAAGTAATGCGAGTTAATTTTATTGAATGCATTTAATAAAGGAAAAATAAAGTGAAGTTATTGATATTCGTGTGTTCTTTGTTGTTATCGATTTCTCACAGTTATGCAGCTGATACGCGGATTGAAGGAATACCGGGTGGACAAAAATTTGAGGCTAATCCATTCTGGTTAAAGCCTTTACCAAATCAATGGATCATTGGACAGGTTGCAGGTATTGCGATTGATAAAAACGACCATCTATGGATTGTTCATCGCCCGAATTCACTTGCTCCTGATGAGCTTGGGCTAGCGAATAAGAATGCTAAATGCTGTATTGCAGCCCCACCAGTGATTGAGTTTGATAAAAATGGAAAAGTTCTGCAAGCATGGGGCGGGCCAGGCCAAGGTTACGACTGGTTTGAGAATGAACATGGTATCTACATTGCCCCCAATGGCGATGTATGGCTTGCTGGCAACGGCAAATCTGATCGTCAATTACTGAAATTTACCAAAGACGGTAAATTCTTATTACAAATTGGTAGCCCTGGCCTTGAGCAAAGCTCAAACGATACAAAAAACTTAGGGCGTCCAGCACACATGGACTTAGATGTGGCAGCAAATGAAATATTTGTTGCAGATGGTTATCAAAATCGCAGAGTGGTTGTATTTGATTCCAATACGGGCTCATATAAAAGACATTGGGGTGCCTATGGCGGTAAGCCAGCTGATGGCATCTTTGAGCGCTTTAATACAAAACTAGAGCAATTTGGTAATCCAGTGCACTGTGCACGCTTGCTCAAAAATGGTCAATTAGCGGTATGCGATCGCGCTCAAAATCGTTTGCAGATCTTTACTAAAGACGGTAAGTTCGTCAGGCAGCTCGAGATAGATATAGAGACAAAAGACAATAAAACAGGTTGGGGTTCAGTTTATGACGTCGTAGAGGATTCGCGCAGCCAGTACTTTTTTATCGCTGATGGTAGCAATAATGAAATCAAAATCGTAGATCAGAAAACGGGCAAGACACTCGGAACCATTGGGCGATCTGGTCGTAATGCTGGTGATTTTCATGTATTGCACAATATTGCGATTGATAGTCAAGGAAATCTCTACACCTCAGAAGTCGATAACGCTAAACGTGTTCAGAAGTTCGATCGCAAGAAATAATACGTACAGCCATCTGAGCTATACAATGGACTAACTATGAAATTCCCCAAAAAATATTTCAATCTCATTTACTCATTGCTGATGTCGGTCATTATGGGATTAATGATGGCTGCCGTTTTAACCGCCATTCTTACCGGTATTAGTGGTGATTTTGTGACACGCTGGTTAAAAGCGTTTATTCAGGTATGGCCAGTGGCATTTCCCATCTTGCTACTGTTGGCACCTTTTGTACGAAAACTAACAACCAACTTAACCGAGCCCTAAATTCATTAATGACTACTAGCCAAAGTAACTTAGTAAGTGCCAAGGTACCTTTTCCTTTGCCCCAGCAGCAAGCGCAGGTGATTGTAGGCGGCCTTCTCGGCCTTGTTGATATCGATGGTGGGCCTACCGCTGAGCAGTCTCGCATATTGCATGCACTGGCAACGCACATACTAGGCTTTGACATGAACTCTATGTCAAAGGGCGCAGCAATTACTCCTGCGCAGCTTGTTTCACTTCTGCCAGATCCAAAATATCAGCGCATATTTATGCAGATTGCGATTGTTTTAGATCTGTGCCGGCATCCTAAAAATGAAAAGCAATTTCTGCGTTTAGAAGAATATGCAACAGCGCTTAAATTTGATGGTGTTGAGCTGAGGATTCTGAGAGATTTTGCCCATTTATCGGCAATTGATGCTACCGCAGATTTCGTACGTTTATATGGTTCATACACACCAGAGCTCTCTGAGCATCATGGCAATATTCCGGCTGCTAATCCTAAAGATCTTGATGATCAGTTTTTTGAACGTCTAAAGCAATTGGCTGACATGCCCTATGGAAGCTTAGGGTGGGCTTTTACTAAGTTCTATGAGCGCAGCAAATTTGAGGTACCTGGTCGGGACTCTCCAAATCCTAGTTACTATGTCAGTCATGATATGGGCCATGTTATTTCAGGTTATGAAGCCACTGGTCCTGGAGAAGTCGCTCTTGGCGCTATTAAGCTTGCAATTGATGGTAGTGATGCTAACTGGATGGCCTCATTGGCTAATTTGTTGATTCATGAGGTTGGCTTATTTACCCATGGCACTGATGTTCAATTCATTCCTCACGGTGGTGACGGGGATCCGTATTACAAGGCTGGCGTAAGAGGAACCGTAGATATGCCAGGAGCTGCAGATCTTTTTGCTGAGGCATTACAGCGGGGAGCTGCATGTGGTGGCGACTTTACTAAATTAGATCACCTTGCAATCGCTCACATGCCCTTGATAGAGATTAGGCGTGAACTCAAAATACCTCCGCTCAGTAAATCGATGTATGACGATAAAGAGTTCTGGCCAAGTACTTATTGACCTCCTTGGAACTCTTAAAGTCCTCACTATCAGTCACCAGTACTAGGTCAGCGGATGAATAAAGTTCACAAGGTAGTCATCGTAGGCGGCGGCGCTGGAGGATTAGAGCTGGCCACAAAGCTAGGCAATCGCTATGGCGCTTCAAAGTCGGGCTCTCAAAAAATCAGCGTTACCTTGGTTGATAAAAATCGGACCCATATTTGGAAGCCAAAACTCCACGAGGTTGCTGCAGGCGTTATGGATCTAGCTGACCAAGAATTAGATTACATCGCTCAAGCCCATTGGCATCATTTTTCTTTTCGGATTGGGGAGCTGATCGATATTGATCGCGAGAAAAAAGAAATCCGGATTGGCCCATTTCTAGATGACTTGGG
>Ga0007796_10000283_pt1 | contig 15138 bp, 12 predicted proteins | sample CryBogmetaGMA0M_FD_60373 | JGI IMG/M metagenome (GOLD analysis project Ga0007796, IMG submission 60373) | Freshwater microbial communities from Crystal Bog, Wisconsin, USA - MA0M | ecosystem: Environmental > Aquatic > Freshwater > Lake | place: Crystal Bog, Wisconsin, USA | collected 2009-07-06 | reverse complement strand
TCCCAATACAGACTACTGAGATCGTCAACACGCACAGCAGTCCCCTTAGAGGGAGAGTGAATAAATTTATTGTCGCCGACATAAATTCCAACGTGTGAAAAAGTCAAACGCATCGTATTAAAAAATACGAGATCGCCCGGTTGCAGTTCATCACGATTCACTGGCTTACCAACTCTACTCATTTGTGTAGATTTGCGTGGCAATAAAAATCCGAGCTTGTCTTTAAATACGTAACCTACAAAGCTACTGCCGTCCAAACCGGACTGGGGTAATTCGGCATCCCAGCGATAGCGCACGCCAATGACTTCCATGGCACGATTGATTAACTCTTCAGATTTTCCAGAGACGGTATCGACTAAGCGATCAGAAACGCGTGAGATATAGGAGCGTCCTGCTTGGAACATACTTTCTTTAGGAACGACCGCCTCAGCAGAAGTCTCACTTGGTGTATCTGCGGCGAAGGACGAAAAAGAAACGACCAAGCCCAGGGCGAAACCCAGAACCTGAAATAAGAGCGTTTTTTTTCGTGACATCTGATCAGTTTAACAAATAAGCCCTAATTAACCTAGAACTGACTGTAGCCTTAAGTCTATGTTTATAAAGATGATTTATCCTTAAAATGGGGCAAATGCACCAAATTAGCCCATTTAAGTAAGCTCAGCAGCCGCAAAAAGCTCTTTCGTATAGGTTTGGCGGGGGTGCTTGATCATGGTTTCAGTATCCCCAAACTCCACCACTTTGCCGGCCTTTAGAACCATCACCTCATGGGACATGGCCCTAATGACCGCCAAATCATGGCTAATCATGAGATAAGCCAAGTTGTACTTCTTCTGTAATTCAGTCAGCAGCGCGAGCACTTGTTTTTGTATGGAGACATCTAAGGCCGAAGTAGGCTCATCTAAAACTAAAATTTGTGGGCGCAGGATCAGCGCTCTCGCAATCGCAATTCGCTGTCTTTGTCCACCAGAAAATTCATGTGGGTAACGGGTCAATGCTGAGCGATCAATACCAACTTCTTTCAAAATATCTACCACGCGATTTTCACGCTCTACTACTGAAAGTTTCGGAAAGTGAACATCTAACCCCTCGGACACAATCTGCATGACATTCATGCGTGGTGAGAGCGAGCCGAATGGATCTTGAAAAATGACTTGCAAACTTGAGCGCATGGCGCGACGCTGCACTGGTTTTAGTGTTTGCCACTCGCTACCAAGGACATCAACATCTCCTGTTACTTGTGCCGCAGAATCACCCAATAAACCGAGCACCGCCATACCTAGCGTTGTTTTACCCGAGCCTGACTCGCCAATGACGCCAATAGTTTGACCTTGCTTTAGAGCAAAACTGACTTTTTTCAAAACCTTATGTGGCGGTGCTTTTTTAAACCAAGAGCTAGGTTCTGAACCTGGATAAGCCACCGATAAATCCTCTGTTTCGAGAAGTACAGGCGCCAAAGGCATCACAGGCGCCAAGTCACGCACAGGCTCACTATTCACTAAAGCCTTTGTATATGGGTCTGTTGGTTGAGTAAACACCTGTTTAGTTGAACCCGACTCCATCAAGTTTCCTTGGTTTAACACTGCAACCCGCTGAGCAAAATGTTTTACCAAATTGAGATCATGGGTAATTAATAAAATCCCCATACCACCTTGATCTTTAGATTCTTCTTGAAGCTCCTTCAGCAAATCCAAAATCTGCAAACGTAAACTCACATCTAATGCGGTAGTAGGTTCATCTGCAATGAGGAGTCTTGGTTTGCACGCCAAAGCCATCGCAATCATGGCACGCTGCCTTTGGCCACCCGAGAGTTGGTGTGGATAGGAATGAAAACGGCGCTCAGGCTCCGGGATACCCGTCTTTTTGAGCAACTCAACCGCAGCATCGATGCAATCTGCCTTGGAAATGAGTGGCTGATAAATCTGGACAGCTTCAATAATTTGATTGCCCACTGTGAATAAAGGATTGAGTGCTGTCATCGGCTCCTGAAACACCATCGCAATTTCTCGGCCACGGATTTCACGAATATCTTGAATTGGCAATGAAAGTAAGTCGACGGTGCCCTGCCCGTCCTTGCGATTCCACAATATCTTTCCAGATACTTTGGCGCCCTCTGGCTCTAGCCGTAATGGAGCCAGTGCAGTTAAAGTTTTACCGGAACCAGACTCTCCCACCAGAGCTACCCGCTCACCAATGCCAATATCCAAATCAAGATGATTTACGGCAAACTTTTCACGGCGCCCTGATCCAAAAGAAATGGAGAGATCCTCATAGCGCAATAAGCTCATGATCGGCCCCCACTCATTGCGCCAGATTTACGCGAATCAAAGGCATCGCGTAATGCCTCACCCATGAAGGTTAACAATAGTAAGGTCGTAACCAAAACTACAAAGGTAGATAAGGAGATCCACCAAGCATCTAAATTACCCTTACCTTGAGAAAGTAACTCACCTAGACTTGGAGTCCCTGGTGGGACGCCTAGACCCAAGAAATCCAAACTTGTTAATGACAGAATGGCCGCGCTCATCCTAAATGGTAAAAAGGTAATCACTGGAGTTAAGCTGTTTGGCAAAATATGGCGCCACATGATTTGCACATTCGTTAAACCTAGCGCTCGTGCTGCCCTAACATATTCTAAGGCGCGATTACGGAAGAACTCTGCACGTACATAGTCAGACAGACCCATCCAACCAAATGCTGCTAGCAAAATGATTAACAAAGAAACGCTTGGATTAAAAATAGAGGCAAAAATAATCAATAGATATAACTCTGGCATCGCCGACCAAATTTCTATCAGGCGTTGTGAGACCAAATCAAACTTGCCGCCAAAGAACCCCATCAGAGATCCAGTGATGATGCCCACACTCACTCCTACTATTGTGAGTGCTAAACCAAATAAGATGGATAAACGGAATCCATAAATGAGTCGAGACAATACGTCGCGCCCTCGATCATCAGTGCCCAACCAGTTTTCCCAAGAAGGTGGCGCAGGATTAGGCACCTTAGAGAAGTAATTCAGTGTCTCGTAGCTATAGTGAATTGGCGGGTAAATTGCCCAGTTTCCATGACTCGTAATATTGCGCCGAATATCAGGATCTAAAAAATCGGTTGGGGTAGAAAAGTCACCACCAAATACCGTCTCTGGCTGGTTTTTGGCAATCGGAAAATAAAAATGTCCTTCATAACGCACGACCAAAGGCTTGTCATTCGCAATGAGTTCAGCGCACATCGATAATCCAAATAGGATCATGAAGATCCATAAACTAGCATAGCCAACGCGACTATGTTTAAAGCGCTGCCAACGATTCATGACCCGCCTCCAGCACCGAACTGAATGCGAGGATCAATATAAACATAGCAAAGATCTGAAATCAGCTTAGTAAACAAGCCGATCAAGGTGAATAAATACAAAGTACCGAATACCACTGGGTAATCCCTGCGCATAACGGACTCATATGAGAGTAAGCCAAGCCCATCTAATGAAAAAAGCGTCTCAATCAGGAGTGAGCCAGTGAAAAATGCCCCAATGAATGCTGCTGGAAATCCCGTCACCAAAGGCAAGAGTGCATTACGGAACACGTGCTTCCAAAGCACTTGTTTTTCAGTCAAGCCCTTTGCCCTGGCAGTCAATACATACTGCTTACGAATCTCTTCTAAGAAAGAGTTTTTAGTCAGCATGGTGACAACTGCAAAACTACCTAATACTGAAGCGGTGATTGGCAGAACTAAATGCCATAAATAGTCCAGCACCTTGCCAATGAAACTCAGATCACTCCAATTGTCTGAAGTAAGACCGCGTAATGGAAATATCTGTAAGAAGCTACCGCCCCCAAAGATCACTAAGAGCAATACTCCCAAGACAAATCCTGGAATGGCATAGCCAACCAAAATCATGCTACTTGTAACAGCATCAAAGCGCGAGCCATCACGCACTGCCTTCGCAATACCTAGTGGAATGGACACTAAATAGGTAATAAAAAAGGTCCATAAACCAATACTGATAGATACTGGTAGTTTAGAAACTACCAAACCCCACACGCTTTCATGTTGATAATAGCTTTGACCTAAATCAAATCTGGCAAAACGACTGAGCATCATGAAGTAACGCTCTAATGGTGGCTTATCAAAACCATAAAGCGCCTTTACTTCCTCTAGGCGTTGCGCATCTATACCCTGGCGTCCACGATAAGTAGCACCAGCGCCTGAAGACTCGGTACCACCAACTGCTGCATCACCTTTACCTTTAAGCTCCAATACCATTTGCTCGACTGGACCGCCTGGTACAAACTGCACCACTGCAAAAGTCAAGGTCAATACACCCAATAGCGTTGGGATCATGAGCAGCAATCGCTTGAATATGTAGGCACGCATTTGTCCTTGCATTATTTAGCCTCCTCTTTCCACCAGTTTTGCATAATCCAGGGCTCAGCTTGGTAATACAAGGGCGGCTCTGGGTAACGCATTTCTTTGCGAAAGGCTACACGGTGAGTTGGGTTGTACCACTGTGGGACTACGTAATAGCTATTCCACAGCACACGATCAAGCGCTCTGCAAGCAGCACGCAATTCTTCTCGATTCTGGGCTCTAGTAATCGCTTCGATTAAGGCATCTACGACAGGCGATTGAATGCCGATGATATTGTCAGACCCCTTCTCTTTAGAAGCCTGACTACCAAAACGATCCCATAGTTCATTGCCAGGATTTTGTGAATCTGGAAAACGGGTAGTGGTCATATCAAAGTCGTATTCATCCATACGCTTTTGATACAAGGCAAAGTCACTTGTGCGAATATCTAACTGAATACCCAACTTTTCTAAGTTACGACTGTAAGCAGAAATCACTCTTAAGAAGAATCCACCGTTTTCCACCATCTCCATGCGAAAAGGCTCGCCTCTCTCATTCCGCAAAGCGCCATCACGGTACTGCCAGCCAGCATGCATTAATAATTCGCGGGCTTTCTTCAAATTCTGACGCAGGCTATCGGGTGGTTTAGTTGATGGCGGAGCTGGCATTGGGCCAAATACCGCATCAGGTACCCACTGCGGATATTTAGCCTTGAGTGGTTTTAATAACTTCAACTCTGCTTCAGTTGGATTACGTGGGCCATCAAAGTTGGCGCTCAAATCACTATTTGTAAAGTAGCTGTTGATGCGGCCATATTGATCAAAAAATATTTGACGGTTTAGCCATTCGAAATCTAAAGCCAAACCTAATGCTTGACGAACACGCGCATCCTGAAAAATGGGTTTACGTATGTTCATGGCAAAGCCTTGCATACCAGCACCGTTATGATTGATGAAGGCCTTTTTAGATAAAGTGCCGTTATCAAACTTTGATCCTACATAGCCTTTTGCCCAAATCTTGGCGCGATATTCAACGATGGCATCAAACTCACCCGCTTTAAATGCCTCGAGACGAACAGCATCGTCGCTATAAAGTTTATAGAGCACACGATCGAAGTTATAAAAACCCACACGTACATTTAATGGCTTACTGAGTTGATCAGCCCAGTATTGAGGGTTACGTTTATAGACGATCGATTTACCAGCTTTAAAAGATTCAATCAGGTACGGGCCGCTACCCAGTGGGGCTTCGAACGCAAGTTTGTCAAAGGGGATCATCGTGCCATCAGGCTTCCTTCCCCAATTCCGAGAAAAGATTGGCAGTGTTCCAGCCAAAATTGGCAGTTCGGTATTATTGTTTTTGAAATCGAAACGCACAGAACGATCGGAGAGCACTACCGCTTCTTTAATGTCTGCGAAAGTGGTTTTGTAACGAGGGTGTGCCTTGCCACTCATCAAGGTATCAAAACTATATTTCACATCTGCAGCTAACACTGGTGAGCCATCTGAAAACTTTGCTTCAGGACGAATCCGAAAAGTGACCGACTTATGATCTGCTGCCACAGCAATATCTTCAGCTAGCAATCCATAAATACTCGACACCTCATCTGCACTACCTTCAGCTAAAGATTCAAACATCAAATCAATACCGGGGGCAGTAACACCTCGCAGAGTGTATGGATTGAACTTATCAAAGCTAGTTCTTTGCCCAGGGTTGGGCAAAGTGAGGGTGCCACCCCTAGGCGCATTTGGATTTACGTAATCAAAATGAGCAAATCCATCAGGATATTTTGGTTTGCCGTACTGAGAAATTCCCTGGGCTGCCTGTGCGAACTGAGCACCAAGCCCCACTAGCAGGGCTAGAAGCAAGAAATGGGCAATTTGGCGAATGGGGTTTAAGGTAGGCATATATGCAACAATTGTAGATAGCTAATCATATTTGAAGCAAAGGACACAACATGGGCTTTCTCTCCGGCAAAAAAATCCTCATTACCGGCCTCCTCTCTAACCGCTCTATTGCCTATGGTGTCGCCAAGGCATGTCACCGCGAAGGCGCTGAGCTAGCCTTTACCTATGTAGGTGAGCGCTTTAAGGACCGGATTGTAGATTTTGCAAAAGAATTCAATACCGAGCTCATTTTTGACTGTGACGTTGGGAGCGACGAGCAGATTACAGCCCTCTTTAAGGATTTGGCTAAATCTTGGCCGCAGTTTGATGGCTTTGTCCACGCGATTGGTTTTGCTCCTCGCGAAGCAATTGCTGGAGACTTTTTGGAGGGGCTTTCTCGGGAAGGCTTCAAAATTGCCCACGATATTTCTGCTTACAGCTTTCCTGCGATGGCTAAAGAAGCGTTACCGATGTTGCGCGATAAATCTTCCTTGCTCACCTTGACCTACTTAGGAGCAATGAAGAATGTTCCTAACTACAACACGATGGGGTTAGCCAAAGCTTCTTTAGAGGCATCTGTTCGATACCTCGCCGGATCGGTTGGTCCTAAAGGTATTCGTGCCAATGGTATCTCTGCTGGCCCAATTAAAACATTGGCTGCATCTGGCATCAAAGGCTTTAGCAAAATATTAGAAGCGGTTGAAAAAACTGCGCCCCTACGTCGTAATGTCACGATTGATGATGTTGGTAATACTGCTGCTTTCTTATTATCTGATTTAGCTAATGGCATTACTGCTGAAATCATTTATGTGGATAACGGCTTTAGCCAAGTGATTGGCGGAATGGAAGACATTTGAGCGTTTCCTTACGTGAGGCCCTAAAATTTTGGGCCAAACTGGGCTTCATCAGTTTTGGTGGGCCCGCAGGACAAATCGCTGTCTTGCATCAAGAGTTAGTTGAGAAGCGTCGCTGGATTTCTGAGCGGCGCTTTTTACATGCCCTGAACTACTGCATGTTATTGCCTGGGCCAGAAGCTCAACAACTCGTCACTTACATTGGCTGGCTTATGCATCGCAGCCGGGGTGGCATTCTGGCTGGAACCTTGTTTGTATTGCCATCTCTATTTATCTTGATTGCTTTGTCTTGGGTTTATTTAACTTTTGGACAAGTGCCATGGATTGCTGCCATCTTTTTTGGTATTAAACCTGCGGTAGTCGCCATTGTCTTGCACGCTGCCGTTCGCATTGGTAAGCGCACGATTCATAACAGCCCACTAAAGTTGATTGCACTAGGCTCTTTTTTAGCGATCTTCATTTTGAACTTAGCTTTTCCGATCATTGTCTTGCTTGCTGCTGCGATTGGTTATTGGGGAGGAAAGCGCTATCCCGAATATTTCCAACAAGCTAATCCTCATAGCTCAGGGAAAGAGAAGTATTATGGGAGCGCAATAATTGATGACGATACCCCTACTCCTGCTCATGCACAATTTAGTTATCAAAAAACAATTCGTCATAGCGTAATAGCATTTGCTTGTTGGTTACTCCCAATTGCAGCCTTGATTTCTATCTTTGGCTGGAGAACTCTTTATCCAGAGCTGGCGTGGTTCTTTACTAAAGCAGCTCTTCTGACATTTGGTGGCGCTTACGCTGTCCTACCGTATGTATATCAAGGGGCTGTAGATCATTTCCATTGGCTTAGTGCTAATCAAATGATTGACGGCTTAGCTCTGGGTGAAGCGACTCCTGGTCCGCTCATCATGGTTGTGGCCTTCGTTGGCTATCTTGCCGGACACATTCAACATCTCATTGGCAATAGCAATCCATTTTGGTTTGGTGTTCTTGGTGCTTGCGTTGCCACTTGGTTCACCTTTTTGCCATCCTTCTTTTTTATTCTGGTGGGTGGCCCCTTGATTGAATCTACTCACGGAAAACTGGGTTTTACCGCCCCACTTACCGCGATTACTGCTGCAGTAGTTGGCGTGATTGCCAACTTGGGCCTGTTCTTTGCCTATCATGTGTTTTTGCCCAGTGGTCTGGGTGCCTCTATTTCTTGGATCTCCATCGTCATCTGCGGATTAGCGGGTTTGGCTCTATTTAAGTTCCAAAAAGGGGTTATGACAGTTTTGGGAGGCTCCGCAATGGCTGGACTTCTGATTTACCTTGCCGCAGTTTTAATGGGCTAAAACCCTTTCTCAAGATTGGCATAATGGAACTTATGCGAATCGAAGCCCAAACTATTACCCACCTCCAGGAATGGCTAGGTAAAACCGAGTCCTTCCAAGATACTGTTACAGCTGCTCCCGTACGAGCTCTGGCAGCAACACTAGATCACGATGATCCTGCACCAAGTAAAGGTACTTTTTTACCTGAGCTATGGCACTGGCTCTATTTTTTACCGCATGCTCGCCAATCAGAGATTGGTGCAGATGGCCATCCTAAGCGCGGCGGCTTTCTTCCTCCAGTACCATTGCCCCGTCGTATGTGGGCTGGTAGCCGCATCCAGTGGTTAGCGCCCCTTTGCGTTGGCGATGAAATTGAGCGCGTTTCTAAAATTGAATCCGTCACTCATAAAGCAGGACGCACTGGTGATCTGATTTTTGTTTTAGTTCAACATCAAATATCAAACCAAAAAGGTTTAGCGATTATTGAAGAACACGATATTGTCTATCGCGATGCGCCAGGGTCTGATGACAAACCGGTTACGCCTACTGCTGCTCCCACAGATGCAAAATGGAGCAAGACCATTACACCTGATGATGTCTTGCTGTTTCGCTACTCTGCTTTAACCTTTAACGGTCACCGCATTCATTACGATCGTCAATATGTGACTGAAGTAGAAGGCTATCCAGGCTTAATTGTTCATGGCCCTTTAATTGCCACTTTGCTAGTGGATCTAGTTCGTCAAAGTATTCCAGCTTGTAAGCTCAAGAGTTTTGAGTTCAGAGCAATACGCCCAACTTTTGATATTAATATCTTTAAAGTGTCTGCTAAACCTGACTTAGAAAAAGATCCAAGCGGTAAAACAATCGCCATTTGGGCACAAGATCATGAAGGCTGGCTAACGATGCAAGCTAGCGCTGTTTTGGCCTAATGTATTAATTCTGATAAAAGAAACTTCGATGAATACTGAACATCTATCCCGCGAGCTAGCTAGCTTTGCGGCTAATTTAAAAGCTAGCGATATTCCAAGTGATGTTATCAATCGTGCCGAAGATTTATTAGTAGATTGGTTTGGGTCTGCTATCGCAGGAAAAGGTTCGCGTCCCGTTGAAATCATCACTCAATTTGCTCAAAACATGGGGGGTTTCGATAGCAAGCATGCTGGCCCGTCTGAAGTACTGATCAATCGTAAAAGTTTGAGTCCATTTTTAGCGGCGATGGCTAATGCAGCTGCATCACATGTTGCCGAGCAAGACGATGTACATAATGGATCGGTTTTTCATCCAGCCACAGTAGTCTTTCCACCTGCCTTGGCATGCGCGCAAGCAATCGGTGCATCCGGAGAGGATTTTCTTGTTGCAGCAGTTGCTGGTTACGAAGTGGGTATTCGGGTTGGTGAGTTCTTAGGTCGCTCACATTACAAAGTTTTTCATACTACTGGTACAGCGGGCACGCTTGCAGCAGCTGCTGCTGTTGGTCGACTTCTCAAGCTTTCTCCTGAACAAATGCTTCATGCCTTTGGATCTGCTGGCACACAATCTGCCGGCCTTTGGGAATTTTTGCGAGATGCTGCAGACTCTAAACAACTTCACACAGCCCACGCCGCTGCAACGGGATTGATGTCTGCCTATATCGCTCAAGCAGGATTTACTGGTGCAGAACATATCCTAGAAGGCAAACAAGGCTTGGCTGCAGGTATGACAAGCGATGCGGATCCATCCAAGTTAGTTGATCGTTTGGGTAGTCGCTGGGCCTTAGCAGAAACAAGCTTTAAGTACCATGCTTCCTGCCGTCACACACACCCCGCTGCAGATGCTTTATTGCAAGTGATGTTGGCAAACAAACTAAAACCTGGCGACATTGCAAAAGTAGAAACTTTGGTGCACCAAGGTGCGATTGATGTATTGGGACCTGTCACCGATCCAGCTACCGTTCATCAATCTAAATTCTCAATGGGGACCGTCTTGGCTTTGGTTGCACATTATCAATTTGCTGGTCTTCAAGAATTCGATGACCACTTCCATGATGATGCCATTTGCTTGTTCCGTGACAGAGTCACGATGACTCTCGATCCCGAAGTTGATGCCGCCTATCCCCAACGCTGGATTGGCAAAGTGAAAGTGCATTTAAATAATGGGCAAATTCTTGAGGGTCGTGTAGATGAGCCAAAAGGAGATCCCGGCAATACCTTAAATCGCGCCGAGATTACAGATAAGGCGATGCGCCTTGCTGCCTTTAGCGGAGGAGCTAGCCCTGCGGAGATGACCAAGGCAATTGATGCCTTGTGGAATATACGTAAACAGGCCAAGATAGGCCTTCTTCTAAGCAATTAGTCCCCTACAAACAATATGAACCCACTTGAAACGCCTTTAGCCTTTTGCAGTAATTTTTTATTTGTTCCAGGTATTCGCCCTGAACGTTTTACAAAAGCGCTTGATACTGGTGCTGGTGGTGTCATTATTGATCTAGAAGATGCCGTCGCAGAAGAAGATAAAGAATCGGCTCGTAATGCTATTCGTTCTGCTTGGCCTAGCTTTACTCCTGAGCAAAAAAGACGCCTGCTTATCCGTAGCAACTGTCCAGGTAGTCAGTTTTATGCAGCGGATTTAATTTTGGCGCAGCAGCTTGATGTTGCTTGCATCTTGATTCCTAAAACGGAATCCGCTGATCAGGTGAATGGCGCTGCCCTGGTATTGCCCAATACCGCCCTCATCCCTATGATTGAAACTGCAGTCGGCTTGGATCGTCTTAAAGAGATTTCTAATGCCAACCAAGTGATTCGTCTTGCATTAGGCAACCTTGATCTGCAAGCAGACCTTGGCATGACTTGCGACCCACAAGAAAGTGAACTTCACACCGCGCGTTATCAAATCGTCTTAGCGTCTCGAGTGGCTCAAATTGCCGCTCCCATAGATGGAGTTACCCCCTCCACTGATGATGTTGCCCGCGCTCAAGAAGATGCACAGCGGGCTAAACGCATGGGATTTGGCGGGAAGCTCTGTATTCACCCAAAACAAGTCGAAATTGTTAAAGTAGCTTTTATGCCCTCAGAGCAAGAAATTGCTTGGGCAAAGAGGGTTATTCAGGCAGATCAAGAGTCTAAAGGTGGCGCTGTCAAGCTTGATGGTCGCATGATTGACCGTCCAGTAGTCTTGCTCGCCCAGAGGACGATTGCAATTACTGGTAAACGTTAGGGTCTTTATTTCCCCTAAAAGTTGTAGAAATGGCAAAATTGCTAGATATAACAAGCTGGAGATATCAATGAAGATGAAAAAAATACTATTCTCAGGAATAGCTGCGGCACTCGCTGCAGGCGCCCTTCTTAGCGGCAATGCGATCGCCCAAAAAGAGTGGCCGACGAAAGCGATTACTTTAATCGTGCCATTTGCTGCTGGTGGCCCTACTGACACTGTTGCTCGCTTGATTGCAGTACCAATGGGGCAAGCTTTAGGACAAACAGTCATCGTAGAGAATGTGAATGGTGCGGGAGGCACAATCGCATCCACTAAGGTAGCGCGCGCTGCTCCGGATGGCTACACCATTTATTTGCATCATATGGGTATGGCTACTGCTAATGCTCTCTATGACAAACTTCCCTATGATCCATTAACTAGCTTCGATTACATTGGCCAAGTTGCTGATGTACCGATGGTGCTCTTGGGTAAAAAAGATTTACCGCCAAATAACTTTAAAGAATTAGAGGCCTACATCAAAGCAAATGGCTCAAAGATCACTATGGCTAATGCTGGTCCAGGTGCAGTGTCACAACTCTGCGGCCTTCTATTCCAAAGCCGTATGGGTGTAAAACTCACCAATATCCCCTATAAAGGTACCGGCCCCGCTTTAACAGACCTCTTAGGTGGCCAAGTAGATCTGCTGTGCGATCAAACAACTCAAACCATTCCCTATATTAAGGATGGCCGCGTGAAGGCTTACGGCACCACAACGATGAAACGCTTACCTGCCATTCCAGACGTACCAACTTTGAATGAGCAAGGTCTAAAAGGTTTTGAGGTAAAAGTTTGGCATGGCATGTATACGCCAAAAGGTGTTCCAAAACCAATTTTGGATAAGTTAAACGCTGCTTTGAAAAAAGCTCTCAACACACCTGATGTGAAAAAGCGTTTAGAGGATGCCAACATTGATATCGTCTCACCAGAGAAGATGACTCCCAGTGGCTTAAAGTCTCACCTAGAGGCAGAAGTCAATAAATGGGGTCCAATCATTCGTAAATCAAATATTCCAGACTAAGCATTTACCTTATCAATGAAAAAGCCAGCAATTTGCTGGCTTTTTTCTTAACCTGGCCTGAATAAATAACCTGAGCGGGCTTTGTCTTTGCGTCTTCTATAAAGCGTTCCAAATATCGCCAGCAGCGCCCAGATGGCTAAGAAGGGATCGAGTAAGTAATCCCAAAGATTGGCAGACTCATGCCAATGTACTGCCCAAGCAAGAATGGCGATCGCAATAATCCAAACTCCCTTGTTCCAATTAGCGAGACCACACACTAATGCAAAGAGTAAAACTGCAATAAAGAACGGAATAGATCCATACCCCCAAGCATAAGGATCAAGCATGCCAAAACCTAAGGCGAGCGGGTAGAAAATAATAGCAATGAAGGTAAGAACGAGCTTGAATGCCACTGGAGCTGGTTTACTTGCGAGGAGCAATGAGGTCCATAGCAATAAAGTGGTGACAATACTCAGATCACCTACTGCACCGCGCACATAAGCAGAGAGCGGTAATTCCATCCCCATGCCAAGAGGCCAAAAGAAAAGATTGGCAAGAATCAAAATCAACATTAGTTTTGCAAGGAGCGGGAATTCTTGTGAGAAAGTTTTTTGTAACAGTAAGGTAATCACTGCTGCGCAGGTAATGGACATCTCCATTAAAGCAATAGTTTGCGTGAGGTGGTTCATTGTTTTTTCTCCTCAGGAGTATTGCCTACTTCGCTAGCGGAAAGCTGAACATGGGCACGCTTTAACCAAGCACCTGAAAAGTAGCGGTGATGAATCTTTTTTCGATCCCAGGTATAAACCAGGTGGGCATCATTACCATCAAGGGTAATGAGATATGGATAAGAAAACTCTTTACGTTGATCTTCTGGCAATGCCGTGTCATCTTCTAAGACTTCTATCGTTTGCCATTGCGATTTAGCGTCAGTCATCATCAAAACCAACCGATAGCGCCCTGATTCCCTATTATTAAGAACCAAAATACGTGATCCATCATTAAGCTGTAATCCAGCCACAGCAGAATTTGGATTGGCAATAGGTAAATCAGGCTCTACGCGCCATGATTGACCCGCATTTTGAGTTTGACTAACGGGTACTTGCTTTGCCTGACCTGCGCTTCTCGTTTGACGGAAATATGCAGTCGCATCTTGGGCATCATTGACAAATACTAGCGGCTGAATCGCGCTTCGGCCCGAGCTCATGCGGCGCTTATCAATCACCTGTCCTGCATCAATTCTTAAAAACTCACCGAAGCGGCCAATCCACTCGTGATACGCAGGCAATCCAAGGCGGCCATCAGTAAATAGTATGGCGGGGGATTTAACTAAGGTGCTCAAATTGATCAATGGGGAACTGATCAGCCTTTGTGGTACGCCCCAAGTGAGACCTTCATCATCAGAAATCATGCTGGAGATTGAACTACCCGCCCAACCTCCAACTGAAACCGTCACAAAAAATAGTTGCAAGCGGCCGTCAGCCATTCTGGCGGGGACTGGATTACCTAACTTAGCGATATAGCGTGACAAGGCTTTTTCAGCGTTCACTCTATCGATGACTACCACAGGCGCACTCCAGCTGGATGACTTCGAATCAAAGGTAGAGCTATAAATAGAAACATCTGCAGCGCCCTCACGACTACCCGCAAACCAAAATGCCCGAATGCCACCATCCTTTAATGCAATCAGGGAAGCAGCATGCACAGAAGGCGTGCCCGTATCTGGCAACCATGTGCTGATGGGACTTGCGATGCTTGGCTTGATCAGTGCACTTGGGGTTTTCGATTTCGGGACTGGCTCTAACACCACCTCTTCTTCGGTAATCACTACTGCATTAATGGCAAAAGGGGCCCATGCTGGTCGACTATCTATATGCAGCAAACCAATTACTGCAGCAAGCAATAAAAAACAAAGGGCAATAACACGGCTCATCTACAAACATCCTTTACATTAAGCAGTTCAGGCATGGCAACTGGTGTTGCAACTAAGTACTCATTGACAAAGAGATGTTTACCAATCTGACCTTGAAGCATCTCAATAATTTCTGCATTGGAGTGACGCGCTTTCATCTCCATTCTTTGACCCACTATCTCACAGGAATCACAAAGTACAGGGGCGCTTCCGAGTGGGGTATGCACTGCTACCACAGGGTAAGAACTCGTCAGCCCACCAACATCAGCAGAATCCTTTGCTAAATAACCATGGAGCTTAGTACCAGGTAGTAGCAAACGATATTCTTCATCCTTTGCGCGATAGTCACAAGGGATCCAGACATCTTTGCCCTGCAACTGAGCAATCGTTGTTGCTGAATAGCGTCCCAACTGACCCTCTAGTGGGGCTAGGCTGCTAGTTAAAGCGCAATAGCTCAGAAAGCATCCTGCCAATGCGAGTGTCTTAGAGTGAGTGTGCTGAAATAAACCAATCAAAGCAATAATGAAAGCAGTGGCCATCAATATCCAATGGCAATACGAGTAAGTCCATGCACCCGCCTCTCCCATAAAACCAGAGAACTGGAGATTAG
>Ga0007796_10000282_pt1 | contig 15144 bp, 25 predicted proteins | sample CryBogmetaGMA0M_FD_60373 | JGI IMG/M metagenome (GOLD analysis project Ga0007796, IMG submission 60373) | Freshwater microbial communities from Crystal Bog, Wisconsin, USA - MA0M | ecosystem: Environmental > Aquatic > Freshwater > Lake | place: Crystal Bog, Wisconsin, USA | collected 2009-07-06 | reverse complement strand
CCAACTAATACACCCACAATAACACCAACACCAACGGTTACTCCAACAATAACACCAACACCAACTAATACACCCACAATAACACCAACACCAACGGTTACTCCAACAATAACACCAACAGCTACTCCAATTTCATCTTTTACACCAACCGCCGTGCTGCTAACCAGCGGAACCAGCTATTCCATACCTTCTGGAGCCACAACAATGAAAGCTTGGGCTGTTGGTCCAGGAGGTGCATACAGATGGGCCCCAGCAGGCGGGTGTGCCTACAAAACTTGGAGCGTTACAGGTGGAAGCACAGTAACATATGCTTGTGGCGCTGCGTCATACCCTAGTGTCAATAACACTTCTGTGACATATGGTGGGGTGACAATATATGGCAATGCACCAGTGGGTGGCAGTAATACTCCAGGAACTTACTCCGGTGGAGATGGCGGTGCAAGCGGCGGAAAAAGCGATGGGGATGCTGGTGGCAATGTTGGCGGAAACGGCACTACTGTGACTAATTCTATAAAGGCTTCATGCGGCAGAACTAAACTTGCCGATGTCAGCGGACTTAAAGCTGCGCTCACGCTTGCTGGCGCAAAAGTTACAGAGGATTGTGGTGCTACTGCAGCATTCGGTTCTGGGGCTGGTGGGAAATATGACCCTCAAATACCAGCGGGGTATGGTGGCGGTAACGGGCAGTGGGGTGCCCAAATAGCAGGCAAAGGAGCAGTAGTCCTATATTTCACATAAGGATAAGCATATGGGTCAAATTTTACGGTCTTTAGCTAACGGCAACATGCTACTGTTAACGCAAAGAAGTGCCAGCCATTCATTTGCTTTGGCTGCTATGCGAGCGTGGTGGCCGGATATTGTGGTAGTTAACGAAGGGCATCCCGCTTGCTACCTACCGCCAGAAATTTTCAATGGGCAAGAATATCTAGGTATGATAGTGCGTAACCCGATTGAACGCTTTAGAAGCATGGTTGCTCACCGCCCTGAAAAACCACTAACAGAACATCTTGAAAATCCAATTTATCCGCCACTACCTTCAATTAAATATGGCAAATATTTTTGCTTTGAAACTGAATTGAACGCTTGTGCCGAATGGCTGGGCCTGCCGATCCCTCTGCCACACGAAGACGCTAGCAATCCGGCACTGAAACCAAACCTTACCCTGGAGCAGGAGAATATTGTCAGACAAATATACGCTGATGATTTTATTTTGTGGGAGTCTTTAAACAATTTTTAAAGATTAACAATACTCAATTAATATTCTCTTGTTGTTAGCCAATTATGAACTTCTTCTATATCATCTTTGGCCGTTGCAAGATGTTCTCTTGCCCAATCGTGTCCATCTTCAATCATAGCGTCTATCTCTAAAGGATCCATTGACAACAATTCGTTTACTCTATCTTTTATAACATTCAAATTTGAAAAAAACATATAATTTTTGATTTCACATGATTCAAATTGTGTCTTTTTTTTCAGCCATTCTGAAAACATTCCTTTTTTCTTATTTGTTTTTTCAGGAAGACCTTTGTGTTTTGTTTTTGCAAAATCTTCTACATCTTTTGCTTTTATATCATCCGCAAGCTTTTTTACTTTTGAACTATCACATTTTCCATGCTTTTGGCATGCATGAACCCAACCCATTAATCTTCTTTGACTTTTTGATTTTGATGGCATATATTTCCTTTTATTTGTATATAGTGCCGAACCAAAAGTTTTATGTGGTTCTAAAAGATACTCTTTTCTCAAAAAAATAAAAAATATATAAAAACCAAAGCTATAAATACATTTGTTCTTCTAATAGGGAGGTTTATGTATAGTTACAAAAGCAATAATAATTTGATTTTTCCTACCAATTATCAACTAAGATCTTTTTATACCCTTTACACTGGAGGTTATACTGATGTTGATGAGGGGTACACCAGTCAGTCAATAAAGTTACCAGGATTATTTTACATGAATGGTAATTATCACAATGAATTTTATATGAATACAAATGGTTGTATGTATTTTACAAGTCCATCAAGCCAATTTCAGAATATTCCAGATCAGAACTATATTATCAATGGCAATGCTGGCGATTTATATTTACAGCCTGGTAGGGGTTTAGATGATGGTAGCAGAAGTGGAGTTTATTATAAAGAAACAGTTCACTCTATGGGTGGATATTCTATGGAAGTCGCTGTTAATTGTGGCTTTTATGATCAAGAATTAACACCAGCCTCTTATCTCATTAATCTTTATAGAGATACCGAATATCAATATGTTGTTGTTATGAGTAAGAGCAATCCTACAAGCGAATACGCAAGCAACCCTGATCGCCACGCTGGACCTTGGAGTGACCCGGATACAACTCAAACAAATTCTACTAATAGTCAAGTTTGGAGAAGCGACTTAAATGGTTATGTTTGGGAATATATGGGTAACGGCAGTTTAGCTTATAGCGTTTCAGCACAAAAAACTTGTGGTAGTCAAGGATGCGGAGCTAGAGTTGGAAAGGTTTGTTTATTAAATAGCAATTCTTGTACATGTGCTCAATATAGATATTTTTATCCTCGTTGTTCTAAAATACAACAATCTTTGGGCATTTGTAGCGGTCGAGCCGGTGCATGGGTCGCAGCTACTACAGTTTGCAGCCAAAAATTATTCTAATTATATTAAAATAAAGACAATTTAAACCGTAGTTTGCTTTTGTAGACTACGGTTTTTTTTGTTTAAAAACGTATATAATTATATCTATATAATTATATCTATTATGTGAAGGAGAGTCATCATGAAGAGCTTTTTAGAAATGTGGAAGGTTTTAGAGGTAGCAGAGCTTGGAACCAACAAACCAGTTCCATTAAGTAAAATAACTCCACAGCTAGCACAAACGGCCGTTAATAGCGGTAAAAAAGATAATGAAAATAACAAACAAAATAATAAAGATCAAGTAGGTGCAAATCCAGAAGATACTGTAACAGTTGGATCTTTAAATCCCATGCAAAAAGAAGTAATTCCTTCCAAAGCAATTGCTTTTGCTCTTGGATTTTTAAAAGACGGCAAACCAGATTTAAATGATATGGAAGCAATAGTTTCCAATGATGGTTATATAATGGACGGACATCATAGATGGGCTGCAATGACATTAATAAATCCATCAGCGCAGGTTAAAGTTGCTAAAGTGGCTTTGCCAGCAGCACAATTAGTTACTGCTCTTAATTTGTGGACTAAAGCAAAAGGAAGAAGTGGGAATGCAGGAAAAGGAGATGTATCACAATTCGCCTCAAGTGTTCCATCTGTAATTGATCAGTTTATTCAAAATGGTACCGATCAATGGCCGAATCTAAATGCCGAGGAGGTTAAGATTTCATTGGGAAAAATTCCTGGTGCTAATGGCGATGCAGAGCAAGGTAAAAAAATTATGATATCTAATGCTCAGAAGCTTCCTGCTCAAAAACATCCTGAGGCTCCAGAAAGAGTAGATATGCCAGTTGTTAAAAATAAACAAGAAATAGATGATGTAATTAAGAAATTAATGGCTGGAGATATTGATTGGAACATTCCTTTAAGTAAAGATACTCAAGTGGCAATGGGAGTAACGCTCCATAACGTAGGAGCAGATGCCACCCAACAAACTCAATCTCCCAACCAAGCAACAGTAGCTCCAAACGCTCAGCAACAAAACGTTGGAGCTAACCAGCAGGTTCCAGGAACTGGGCAGATTAATGTAGGAGCTAACCTAGCAGCCCCTCAAACAAATGCAGCTCCTCAAATTAAAAAGTTTCCACAACAACAACCACAACAAAAGCAAGTTGCTTCGACACATCACGAAGGTCCTAGTCTTAATGAATGGTTGATATTAGCGGGCGTCAAAGAAAATGAATTTTAAAGAATGGTTATTAAAAGAGGAAAAATCAACTCCTGACAAACAGACCCATGTATTTGATTTTGATGATACTATCGCAGTAACAGAAAATCCTAATATAACAATGTTATATCAAGATGGAAAACCTGCTCATCAATCAGAGCAGGATGTTATACAATGGTTAAAACAAAATAGACTTGATTCTAGAGAGCTTTTAAAAGGTCCTAATAATAAATTTATAGAATTTATCCCATCAAGAAAAGGATATGCTTCTTATGTTAGTTCTAGTGGATTAGCAAAAATACAAGCAAACTATTCGGGAAAAGAATCTATAACAGGAATATCTGAGCCAAACCCTATAGGTCCAAGTGTTTTAACTGATTTTACATCTTCTTTTGGAGTAGACCACATAACAGCAAAACCAATTAAACAAACAATAGAAAAAATTAAAAAACTAAATGCTGCTGGAGCAGATACCATGGTTTTAACAGCAAGAAGAGGAGAAGGAAAAGGAAAATCAATTCATGGCCATGATGTAGAGACAACAAATTCAAAAGATATTCTTAGCTTCTTAAACAAACAAGGAGCAACGCCAACGGACGGGGTTGTAGGGACTGCAGGAGGTGACAAAGGCATGATTCTTTATAAAAAGACTGTAGAGGACAAGCCAGAAAAAGAAAAGCCTAGAGAGATACATTTTTATGATGATTCCCCAAAGAATACAAACAACGTTGCTCAAACCATAGGAGGCAAAATAGATCAAGATCTTTATGTCTATGGCCCAGGGGATTTTTTCAGTGGGCAAGCAAGTGTAGAAAAACCCACTAAAATTATACAAGGCAGAAACAATAATAGAGGGTGAACTATAGTTTATTTAATATTTTTATAACTATAATAAACCCACATGTTATTTCTAAGTAACCGATCAAAGAGACCGGAAAAGGCACTACACTAATCCAGAAGGTGCCTAATATTAAGCACAAAATAGAAGATATAAAAGAAAGTACTTTAAAATTATAATAATATAATATTACAGTTAAAGGAATCAATAAAATTACAATTAGAAATATTATGGCAACCAATAATGCTAAAGATGCCATAATTAATCCTTAAGGTAACTCATTAGCCAAACCATTCCTTTATAGTATTGCTTAGGCCACAGATAATGATTGAATATGTTTATAAATTCATCCCTAGGATCAGATGAACTTTTGACTCTATTGGCCATTCTATTTAAATTAGCCCAGCCCATAGCACTACCAGAATGTTTATCATTCATTTCTTTAATAAACTTTTCAGGATCAAATTCTTCATCTGGCATAAATATTTTTTTGTCATGCTTATGATAGCTCGATCTTGCTTGATAGTTCTGATCAACTTTTACATTCAAATCTTTATACTTTCTTAAGAACTCCGATAAATTGTATTGTTTCCAATTGTCTTTTGGTTCGCTAAAAGAAATTATTCTATTAGGATTTAAGTCACCAATAAAAAGGGCTTGTCCTTCCACGTTGTGCATAATTAAAGCCATATAAGGATTATCACTTTTTTTGATATAATCTGGTTGATCTTCTAGTTTTTGTTTTGAGTAATAATCTTGTGCTTTTTTTCTTTGTGATTTGGTTCTAAATTGATGACTTTCCCACTCGCCTCCAGGAACTGATTTCCCCATGACATCTTGTAAATTTCCTGCCCAAACAGGAGGCTCCAACTCTTCGTATTTAGCTATAAACTCAATTACCACGCCATCTCCAGCAGCAAACCACTTAGCTAGTTTCTTTTCTGCTGTTACAAATAGTCCTTTAGGATTGTTCCAGGCCTCATATGAGTATCTTCTCATTGCTTTTAGCTTACCAGACAATCCATGTTTAGCTGTAAGAACAGCATCTAATTTATTATCAAATCCATGATATACTTTGATTGTATCCCCCGATTTTAAAGGCTTAAAATCTTTTGAATCTTTTACAAGATTGAAATCATGATGATATTCAAACCATGTTTTAAAATTAATGTTGTTCACAGATTACTCACCAGAAATCTTTTTTTTAGAAGATGTTCCACCTTCTAATTGCTGGCCTGTTTCGTTGTCGTACAATTGACCAGAGCCTATTCCTAGTTTGCCAACTCCATGCTTTTTCCAACAATCTAAGCACATGTTGGCCCAAGGCCCCATTTTAGTGGCTCCATCAACGTATTGATTTCCAGCATGTTTATTACATATATCACAATTTACATTTTTTGAGCCTTCGTTGTAATATTCGTTTTCATTAAGAACTCCAGCCAAATAAAGATATTCTTTTTTAATCATGTTTTCTCCTTATGTATATTCGCCCTAAACAAGCAAGTTTACTATATATATTAAATGAGGGCTGAATTATGATAATTCCTAATAAAATAATTCTTGGGCTAGGAACTGGACGTTGTGGGACTCTTTGTTTAAGTGATTTTTTAAAACAACAACCACATATGGCCCTATGCACTCACGAACACCTTAAATGGAAGTGGTATGAAGATTCAAGCAATATAAATATTGATAGCTTTAAAAGATACGCAGCATTTTCAAATTCAACAGTCGCAGATATTGGATCTTTTTTGCTACCTCATGCTAGAAAAATATCTGAGTTTTTTAAAGAAACAAAAATTATTGTTTTGCAAAGATACAAAGAAGAAACAATTCAAAGTTGGATGTGCTGGACAAACAAGGTTCATAACTACTGGGTTCCTCATACCAAAGGAATGTGGGAAAATGATGCTTGGGATCCAATGTTTCCAACATTTGATCTAGAAGAATTTCCAAAAGAGGATGCAATATCTGCCTATTATGATTTTTATTATGAAGAATGTAAAAAATTAAAAAATTACTTTAATGTTTTGTGGATCAAGACAGAAGATTTAGATGATTACAACAATCGAAAAAACATATGTGAATTTTGTGGATTTGACTTATTGAAATGTAAACTAAATATTCCTTGCAAAAAAAATAAAGGCCATAGGAAAGCTAAGTGAAATGGAACAAAAACCCTTTATTGGCGAAAAAGAACTAAAAAAATATAAAGATTTTGCTTTTAAAGATGATATGCTGAAATTGGCTATAGGCTTTATTCTTGGAAATAGCTTTAATAATGTAGTTAATGGAATAAGCGATTATTTAATTATGCCAGTAATTAAATTTATTCTTTCAGAAACTGGCGAGGAGTGGAGAAAGTGGAAATTTATTCCTCTTCAGGGACTAGAATTTGAATTGGGTCGTTTAGCTGGCATCTTTGTAGATTTTTTGTTAGTTTCGTTGATTCTTTATATAATTTATGTTAAAATAGTAAACAATATGATCAATAGAAACAAGACAGAATTTATAAAAGACTGTTCTTATTGTTTTAGCAAGATAGACTATAGATCCACTAAATGCAAATACTGTACAAGTAAGATTAAAAACTAACATGTATCATGTTTATAAAAATGGATATAGCACTCTTCCTAATTTAAAAAAAATTAAAGAAGAAGATGTATTCGAAAAAAACAACTATGATGAGAAATTATTGCAATTAGAGAAAAAAGAATCTCTAGAAAATCAAAAATATTTTTTTGAACACAATGTCGATCCAGAAATATACAACATATGCTCAGATTTTATTTTAAAATACCATCCAGGTCCTTTAAAAAATAAAAATTATTTAGACATAGTTAAAGAAGCTAATGAAGATTTTTTAATTCATAGAATAGAGGGGGACAAAGATTATCTTTGTAGTGCTCATGTTTGTTTTGCTAGCCATTGGCTGCCTGAAGCCAAGATAGGACTAAGCTTTGAAGAAATACACAAACCAGTTCCAATGAATTTAAAAAATAGCAAAAAGTTAATTCGTGCTGCTGTTTATGGGGGAATTTTTGAAAGATTTGTTTGGAGCGTAGTATATGAAAATAAATATAATTTTCATCCTAGGTTTATAGATAAAAAATTTGATATTAATGATCCTAGTGTTTTAATCAAAGTGGAGCGTCAGGTTACAATTGGATTTCCAAAAAAACACTTTTGTTTATTCGTTTTACGTCAATATTTAATCCAAGAATCTGAGATAGACAAAAAATCTTTAATCAAAGCTATAGAAGAAATGAATGATGAACAAAAAGAATATAAAGGGTTAAAAGATTGTAAAGAATTGTTAAATTATCTTAAAAATCATATATAATGTATGGTTAAAATATTATTATTTTTATTTGCAGCAAGACCATTATTAGATTGCTTAATCATATCCTTGATGATGTTTAATGCAAATAAAATACCAGAGGCTTCTTCTTATCTTGCCATGATAATAATAATGTTACACTATGGTTATATTGGACTTAAAGAAATTTTTCAAAAATGAAATTTAGACACTGGATGAAATTAAGAGAAAACGGGGTAGGAGGAGCTGGAGCTTCAGGGGCCGCTGGGTCATCTGGTGGGGTTTCTAGCAGTAGCAGCGGATCATCTGCTAGCAGTGGAGGAGCAATAAATGGTGGGGTAATTGGAGGTAATCCTCCTGGTGGCGGGGGCAAGATTGGTGTTAGTGGATCTAAATCATCATCTAGATGTTGCGACTGGGGATACGTTATTCATAAAAAACGCAAAAATTAAACAGATGTGTCTTGTTTTTGTTGGTCGCCAGAATTTTGATTTTTTTGTTGGTCTTCAGAACCTTGATCTTGATTTAAAGATTGATTAGCTGAGGCGTCTTCTAAAGCTTGTAAAAATAACTCCAACATCTCAGGCTGATTTTTTAAATAGTCTAATAAAGCTACATATTTTTCTCCAAGTTTAGATGAAAGATCTTGGATTAAATTATTGCTTTCTTCAGGTTGATTTTGATCATTTGGCTCTATATTCTGAGTCATAGGCTGAGGTTGCATTTGAACTTGAGATTGCATCGGTTGCTGTGAAACAGTTACGCCTCCTGGAATAACTTGGCTATCATATCCTGCTTCTTCTAATAATTTTCTCAATTTATAAAAATTCATCTTTTACCTCTGTAGCTAACTATTGCTTTAATAGGAACTAGCCCATTATAGCCCCATTCAGCAAAACTGTTGCCATCTGTATGTATACTACTAGCAGGAACTTTTGCAGCTATTACTATCATATCTTGTTTTTTGTCAAAAGGGTGTTTGCTATGCTGTATAGCATATTTTCTATTTATAGTTACCCAATCCCCAGGATTTATGGTTTTAATTCCTTTGGGAACTGCTCTAAAAATCCATATTTGTTTATCTGGCTTATTTTTATACGATAATGCTTTTTGTGCTGAATCTAACTCAAAATTGTCCGTAGCATAATAATGTGGTTTATCATAAACATCTTTTGGATAAATCTTAGTTAAATCGTGTAGAGGAGCTCCAAAATCGCTTTCTGGAGGCCGATGAGCCATTTGGTAATCATTCTCTAGCCATTTTTTAAAATTTAACATATAATATCTATTATATGACATGGAAGAACTTTTTAAAAATTGGCTTGAAAACCTAGACGATTCATTTAAAACTAAACTCGATGATAAAATATTAACTTTACTAAATATAGCTTTTTTAGATGGCTATGAAAAAGGACATGAAAAAAGAGCTAGATTAGGCTATGAAGAATGGAATCAAAAGTGAAAACTTATAAAAAAAAATCAATAAAAACATTAGACAAAATATATTGTGATGTTTGTGGATCTTTAACTACTGATGATTATGGAAACCATGAAAACGCCACAATTGAAGCTATTTGGGGATACCATAGCAACCAAGATGGTACTATGCACGAAATTCATTTATGTGAAAAATGCTTTAATGATACAATATTTTATTTGAAAAGCAAAAGATCATTAAAACCAGAAAAAGATCCTTTTGATGGAGAAAGTTATTTTCCATCTTAATCGGGTAGCAGAATATAACTTTTTTTGAACTTTTTATTCTCTTTGTCTTTTATTGGTATTTGTCTTGCAAGCACATTGCTAAAAAGCGACTCATTTAAAATTCTTTCTGGTATAGCTTTATAATACGGTTGTTGACCTAGTTTGGCAGCATTTTGTGCAAACAAATTAAGAAAATCATATACCGAGGCCTTTTGATCTTTGATTTGCTCAAAAGTTTTTTTCATACTTTTAGCAAAAACTCCACGGGTGGTTAATTTTTCAGCACTTGATGATACTACTATTAAAAGCTCTTCATAAACTCTAGAGTCTTCGCCAAAGTAAATCTTATTACTTTCTTTAAACATTAAAGGCAAATTTATATCGTCTTTTAGCTCTACTAATTTTGGCTTTAAAATTCTAGCTCCTCCTTGGAACCCTTCATTGATTGCTCCTTCGGCATGACATGTGTCAACAAAAACAACTAGTCTTTTAATCGGGTGTTTGATTGATCTTAATATTTTGCTGAATTTTAATTTTTGATCGTTAGCATCCATTGCAAAATTTTTGTTTGACCCCCCGCCATGACCATTTAAATATAAAAGTAAAGTAGCATCTTCATCAAGACTTGTACTAATTTCTTCTACTTTATCATAAATAAATTTGGCCGGCTTATTATGAAAAGATTCACAAACAAAACCTAAAGATTTGTCATCAAAAATACTTTTCATATAATTTAAGTTTTCAATTCTTCCGCCTTCATTTGTTAGTGTAAATAAAAGTGATATATTTTTATTTTCTATATCATATGGCAACGCTGTTTCTAACCCATATCTTGAAAAATTAGGTAAAAATAAAAATCCTAAATACAAAAAATTTAATACACAAATAAAAATATATTTTTTCATAAAATTTTATAAACTTTAATATTTAAATCTCCAGTTCCTTTTATAACTCTGTGCCATTCATTAGCTTTTATTCTAATATCTTTGTTTATGGGTTCTGGGAGCTGGTTTTCTCTTTGAAACAACCAGTTTGTTTCTCCTATTGGAGATACGATACGATCCTCTTTATCTCTATGCCATTTTAACTCATCGGAATCAATATTTTCCGAGAATTTTCTAATGTAATAATTATTAATCTTTTTTTCAGAAAATGGAATCATAAAATTACCTTATAACACTAAATATAGATATCAATTACCCACCCGTTAAAGCGAGTGGGTTTGTAAATCATTGGAGCAATCTCCATAATGTCTACTATAAGCCAATCGACAAGTGGCTCGTTCTTCAACAGCTTGCTGTTGAAGAAGCGACCGGAGTACAACATTTTTAGCACCAACACGATCTGCGTTGTCTGTAAACTTACAACTAACGCACCGAAAAACTAATCCATTTCGGTTGGATTTATCAACACAACCACAACAAGGACAACCTTTGCTAGTGTTTTTTGCACTAACAGTAGTTACACTTATCCCAACAAAATTAGCCTTATAAGTCACAAAAAACTCAAGCATAAAGTAAGGCCAACGATTATTTCTTGCTCTTTGTTTATGATGTTGCTTTTTGTTTTCTTTACTAAAACTTTTTTTGAAATTAGTAAGTTTCTCTAATGTTATGATTCTTGCATTATTAGAAACAGCAAAATTAACCAATTGCTTGCTTGCAATATGTAATATATTTTGCGTTACGGCTTTTTCTCTTCCACTCAACCGCTTGAGTAAACGGTGAGCGGAGCGAGTACCAACGCTGGCTACTTTTGCTCTTGTTTGTCTAATGCAAAGTCTACGATGATTTAGTTCTCCTCCTTTAATGTAAAGTGTCTTATTGTTTTTGGGATTAATAGCAACAAGTATATTTTTTTGTCCTCGGTCAACACCGATTATTCCGCCTGTTGTTTTTGGTTCTACTTGATCAACCTCAATGGTCAAACACAACCACCAAGTGTTATTTTGAAACTTCAATCTTGAATCAGTCCATTTGCCATTTGGTAAGGTTTGTGATTGATAAGAAATTAATTCTCCCCAAATACTAGTTCCTTTTTTTCTAATGTTAAAGTCTCGTTTCCAACAAAGTGGTATACTAGACTTTTTATATTCAGCAAGGTTCCACTTTTTGTTGCTTTTCATGCTTCGGTATGTAGAAGCAACATGTCGAAACAAAGAACAAGTTAATTGACTGGGAAGATTAAATTTTTCTCTAACTGTAGCGTAAAATTCTTTGCTTAATTGATTAGGGGTATTAGTTTTTTTGCGTTTAAATACTATATAGGATAGCCAGTTTGCTGCTTCTTTATAAGAATTGGCATATTGCTTAAACTTAGGATGATAACTTTTTATTTTAAGTTTATATGTACGCAAAGTTTTCATACAATGTTATATAGTAAGATTGTGACGAAATTTAAAACAGGAGTTAACGGCAATTCCTCCCAGCCCCTAAAGGGACTGGGTTTCCTTGCCGGAATCATATGAATTTTAAAGAATATTTTTACAATCAAAATCCAGAACCGATGAAATTAATTGGTTCCTCAAAAATAAGTGAAAATCTAAAGTATCATTTAGAAAATAGAATATCACTTTGTGAAAATGTATTCAGAATATACAGTAAAGCGTATTTTGATCTAATAAATGAAGTAAGAAATCTTTACAATAAAGATGGTATCGAATTAAATGAAGAAGATGCCGAATTAATAGAAACAAATATAGGTGAAACAGCAAATTACAACGGTAAAACTGTTTATTTAGATGCTCCTAAGGAATTAAAAATAAAGCTTACTGAAGCAGAACATGGTGGAAAAAAGGTTTCTCTTAACAAGCCTGTAAGAACCCCAAGCGGACCTAAGAAATTTAAGGTTTATGTAAAAACACCCAGTGGAAGAGTAAAAATGGTTAGATTTGGAGATTCTAAAGCTTCTGGTTTAAGCATTAAAAACCAAAGCCCTGCACGAGCAAGAAGTTTTAGAGCAAGACATAAATGCTCTGAGAAGAAAGATAGAACAAAAGCGGGCTACTGGGCCTGCAACGTGGCACGATATGCTAAAAGTTTAGGTCTTAAAAGCAATAGGCCTTGGTAGTTCACTTTAGATTAATTCAACTTTTAGGTTTTTCAAAAAGCTCTTAATTGCTTTGTTTAGTCCCGCTGAATATATTTTAAATGGCTGATTAGCAGAGTTTATTTCTTCTTTTAATTGCTCAAAAAACACTTCGGGTTCATTGGCATAAAAACTTGCAACTTGGCTTTGGTGCAGCAATGAATCAGACCACTCTACATATCCTTTTTCATCTTTAAACTTATATTGTTTTTTACAGAATCTATCATCACACATATTAAATAAAGAAAATTTATCTGTCTCTTCATTAAGAACCAGTACCTCAGCAGCTGGTAAATCTATTCTATAGTAACTACTTTCTTTTTGAAGAATTTTTGGTCTCTTTTTTATGAGATTCTTAAGAACTTCTTGATTATAAGGAACTCCACTTTCATTAGCTACTACTAAAATATTATTTTTTTTAAGTTCCACAAATTCATAAAATTTCATAATAAAACCTCAGCTTCACTTAAATATAGTATAATTCAAGACAAAATTCTTTTAATGGAGACTATATAATTGTTAGGATTTCATTAGGAGGGATTTATGAATTCTATAGGAAGGCTTATTAGAACTCTATTTTTAGCAGTTCTTTTTTCTTGGATAGGCACAAGCACTTCGATACATGGACTTGATATACTTATACACAGTCCAGCCGAAAAGCATATGGCTAAAGATATTTACTATGGATATGAATCTGTACGAACTTATTATGAATCTTTACCCTATGCAATATCCTTCTATTTTTGCATAGGACTAATAGTGGGAGTAATTTCTAAGCCTGGCGATTTAAAAATTTAGTTCTCTACGCGGGCCTTGTGTTAGAACATGTTGGGTATCCAGAACATCCATAGAACTTATAGGGCATTCCAGTAGATTTGCTTTTTCCTTCTAGCAACTTCATAGGCAAACCACAACGATCACATATTTTAAGTTGTCTTACTTGATCTAATGTGTCATTTATTCTTGCTTGTAAGTTTTTTGCCCAACCTTTTACTCTATGAACTCTTTTAGATCCAAATAACTTTGCAATTTTTCCATCTGGCTTTTTTGAAAATAAATAAACCCTTATAGCATCTTCGCCAACATCTCTTGATTGTCCACTAGGATCTATTCCTGTGTAAACTCTCATTGTTATTTTCATGTTGTTATGATCTACTCTTTTACCATAAACTAACTCACGAGTTTCTGGAAGAGATACTCTTACGAAACCCTGAGGCAACAAAAAGTTATCTATTTCGTCTACTGATATATTGTAATATTCTGCCATTTAGGTCCTAGTTTGTGAAAAAAAGCACAAACTATTTATACCACTTGTTAACAAAATTATAAAAAGCGTAATAAATGCCGGGCAGAGTTAATAGTATATCTGAAATATCAAGATGAAAATGTGAACAAGTACAAAACCCCAATAAATGTAAAACGTAATTGATCATACATCTAGTATATCAAAGCTCTCAACTTCTGTCAATTAGCAAAAAACCTTTAAAAACAGTTTTATTGCTGCGTAAATATTATATGACAATAAAAACAATTCTTTTGTTTGTGTTACTTTTATTTACTACAAAAATAGTAGATGCGGGCACTATAAGACATGATGTTGATGATAAAAAATATCTAGAATATGGGAGAAAGCACGAATGCGTTGTTGTCCTATATGGAAAAAATAAAGAAGGATTAAACTTTAATGCCTCTGGGGTTATAATAAATGCTAATTGGATTGTAACAGCCGCCCATGTTGTTAAAGATTGCAGTGATGTTAAAATAATGCTTAAAGGGAAAATAATAAAATTAAAAAATATTATTGTTAAAAAAGAATTTGAAAAGACAAACAAAGACAAAGACAACGATATTGCTGTTTGCGAATCAGAAGCGCCTATGGTGTTAGAATTCTATCCTAAACTATACGATAAAAAAGATGAGCTTGGCAAAATATGTAGCATATCAGGTTTTGGCACCACAGGCACAGGGCTAACTGGGGCGAATAGAAGCGACAATGCTAGAAGAGCTGGTAGCAATATAATAGACAATGTAAATGAAGATATTTTGTTTTGCAGTATGAATCATCCCGGAGAAGAAGACACCGAATTGGAATATTGCATATCTCACGGCGATAGTGGCGGTGGTCTTTTTATAGACCAAAAATTAGCAGGAATTAATTCTATAGTTATAGCCGCTGATGGAAAGCCTGATTCAAATTATGGGGATGAAAGCGGGCACACCAGAATAAGCAAATATAAAGATTGGATAGAAAATAGCATTACAATTCCCAAGGAAAAATAATCCACTTTTTATTTTCTTCTCTATCTATTTTTTTGGCTTTATAGTCTGTTAAAAACTTTTGTCTAATAT
>Ga0007796_10000280_pt1 | contig 15165 bp, 15 predicted proteins | sample CryBogmetaGMA0M_FD_60373 | JGI IMG/M metagenome (GOLD analysis project Ga0007796, IMG submission 60373) | Freshwater microbial communities from Crystal Bog, Wisconsin, USA - MA0M | ecosystem: Environmental > Aquatic > Freshwater > Lake | place: Crystal Bog, Wisconsin, USA | collected 2009-07-06 | reverse complement strand
ACTTGGTTTAGCGCCGGTAACCGTAATTGGGAAAGATCCGCATAAGCTAGATAGCAACGGTGATGGCATAGCCTGCACCAATTAACGAATTAGTTACTCCACCACCATGGATCATTTCCTGTCGAGGAGTTAACAAGAAGTGATTGGCGACGGAAGAAGCGGCGGATTGAAGCTGGTCCCATTCGCGAACCACCGATACCTGAATGCTTAAATGCTTGTTTTTCACCCTCATGCATAATCGCAGTTAACGAGGCATCATTGATACTTATCGCACCCGCGTCAATCTGTCGGCCAATGCGCATTCCATCTTCAACAGTTGCGGCAAAAACCGAACCAGACAGTCCATAGATAGTTGTATTAGCAAGTTCTAAAGCCTCTGCTTCAGAAGCCACCTTCATGATTGGCAGAATTGGAGCAAATGTTTCAGCAGTCATAACTTTCATGCTGTGATTAACATTTACCAAAATAGTTGCTTCGAGGAAATAGCCACCGCCAAGTTGCTTAACTTCGCCACCACTCAAAGCAATTGCACCTTTTGCATATGCATCAGCCAGATGATCTTTAATTGTGTCGACTTGATCAATCGCGATGATTGGACCGAGTGCGCCACTGTCTAAATTCGGATAATTAATTCCAATGTTATTTGCAAGGGCTGCAATCTTTCCGACAAAGTCATCATAAATATCGGCATGTGCATATACGCGCTCGATAGATAAACAAGATTGACCTGAGTTTGCTGTACCACCCCAGAGAATTCCAGCTGCCGCACGATCGATATCGGCGCCTGGCAAAACAATTGCCGGATCTTTGCCGCCGAGTTCAAGTGAAACTGGCGTAAACGCTTTCGCTCCAGCTGCAGCAATCAATTCACCGACTTCAGTGCTTCCTGTAAAACATACAAAATCAACTTGCGGAATCATGGCTTGGCCAACTTCAGCGGCGCCTTCAATAGTTCCAAATAGATCGCGCAAAACTGGTACCCGCTCGATAGAACGCGCTAATGGTGCTAAGAATCGAGGAGTTACTTCACTTGGCTTTATCAACACTGCGCAACCTGCAGCAAGCGCCGGAATTGCATCAAGGCAGCCAAGTAGTAGGGGGAAATTCCACGGGCTAATTACGCCAACTAATTGATACGGACGATATGAAGGATGAATTGTTACGCCCGGCAATTGTGCTTTCTGGCTTTCAGATTCATCCATCAAGGACGGTGCCAGTTTGGCCCAACGTTCGATGCCCGCCAAAGTTACTTGAAGTTCAATTGCGCTCTCAGTTATACGACCGGTATCTTCAAATAACGCTTGCACAATCGCATCGCTCTCTTTTGCGAGTTCGGCATGCCACTGCATCAAGATTTCGCCACGCTTTACTGCGCCAAGTGCTTCCCAATTCTTTTGGGCGCTGCGCAATTTGGCAACGAGAGTAGTTAGTTCTTCTGAAGTTGGTGCCGCTAAATCTCGTTCAATTTCACCGGTTCGTGGGTTACGAACTTTTACATCAGCATCCAAACGCGACATTATTTAGTAGCCCTCATTGCTCTCGTAGATTCCAAGTTCCTGCATCTTTTTGATCACGCTAGTCTGTCGTTCGACGAAGAATGAACGTTGCGGCTCATTAGCCAGTAGTGCGTTAGATGAAACGACGTCGATCGCACCATATACCGATGCCCAAAGTTGAGACTTATTACGAGAAAGTGTGTTGCTCATTCCGGGCTTATTGCGTGTGCGGCGTAGTGCCATGACATCAATAGCTGCATGAGCATTCATGGTTTCTCCATAACCTGCTTCGCACAAAACTAGTCCGTTGTAATCAACCACTTTGCTCATACCATCGGTTGAATTCATTGGTACCGCAGAACCATCTAGGCCTGCCGAGTTAGCTGAAACCACGTAGGCATGATTTTCAAATGCCCGAGCACGTTTTGCTACATCTTTCGAAGTTAATGCAGGCGATCCAACCTCACTAGTTGAATGTAAGAAGATCTCTGCACCCTTAAAAGCATGAGCTCTAGCCACTTCTGGATACTGAATTTCCTCGCTTGCGATAGTGGCTAAATTTCCAAACTCGGTATGAGTTACTGGAAAAATATTTTCAGCGCCGTAAAGATCGGTGTATTTATCCCAATAGTCCCAAGGAGATGGCGAGAACATTGAGTGCATTCGGCGATAGCGATGAACTAAATCACCAGATGGATCAATGATGAAACAAGCTTGGAAATAGATTCCCGGAAAATTTGGGTCTAATTCATAAGCGTTGCCTGAAAGATAAACCTTATTTTTTTGAGCTGATGCGCAAAGTGCTTCGTATTCAGGTCCATCGTGTGCGATCGCACCTTTTTCGGCCCAACCAGCGATGGTGTCACCAATTGGATATCCGGATAAGAAATATTCAGGTAACACAACAATATTTAAGTCGCCACCAAGCCAACCTGCAGCCGCTTGAATTGTGGCGTCAACTCTTTCAACTGTTGCCATGATTGATGCGCGCGCAGATGCAACATCCATCTTCGCCACGCCTTTTCCCTTAATCTGCAGCGCCATTGCCCTACCAGCTTTAACTTTCGCAACCGGAGAGGTTTTCTTACTTCCAATTAAAATGGACATTCTTATTTCCAATCTCCAGTGCCGTAAGGATTTTCAAGTGGTGCGGAAACGTGTTCATGCATGATGCGCCATTGTCCATCAGCACCTAAGCGAAATACCCAAGTGCCACGAAACTTTAGAATTTTTTCCTGGGCAGGGGATTTAGTATGAAGATTAATAATTCCTTGAAGCGAAGAAATATTTCCAACTGTTATTTCTGCTGGTCCTTCGACCCATTCGTGGTGATAAATCTCGAGATCAGCCCCATACCAAGCGGTCCAGCCGGCGCTCACATTTGTATAAGTTCTTGATGACCATCTTGGCCCCTCGAGAAAGACGTACAGATCATCGCTTTCTTCGTAAGTATTGAGAATTCCTACTAAATCTCGGGTTCTAATCGCGGTCAGCATATTCTCGATTATCTGGTGACCCGGGGTAAGTGTCTCTGACATGCGAAGAAATGTAGCGCAGATCGCATCTGGGTTAAAGCAAAATTCCAGCCTAAGGAATGGAACGGGTAGTAGAAAGTTAATCAATTTGCTTGTTTGATAGCCACATGACTATTTCAGGTGAAACTGCCCATGCGCTCTGGTGCACTTCAATCGGCGAAAGTGAAATTCGCCCAACTCCGGTCACTGCAAATCAGGGCGAAGAACTAGTAGAAGTAATTGTTTGCGATGTTTCACCACTCGATCGCCAAGTCGCAGAAGGTCGTTTCCCTCCTGGCCCACCTATGCCAGTTATTCCAGGAACAACTGGCGTAGTTCGCGATAGCGCTGGAAAACTTTATTTTGCATTTGTCGAGATGCGAGGCGGTGGGTTGTTTTCACCTGGCATCCATCGCACAGTAGCTTCAGTTCAACGTGATGTATTGTTTGAAATTCCAGCAAACGTTAATCACAAACATGTTGCTGCAGGGTTTACTGGAATTGTTACCGCACTAGCAATTCTTGATCACGCAATTAAAATTCAAAGCGGTCAAAGCGTATTGATCCTAGGTGCAAATCGTGGCGTAGGTGCAGCTGCAGTTGAAGTTGCACTTGCTCGCGGCGCTCACGTTATAGCGGCTGCACGTGAGCCACTAAATATTCCAGGCGTTGATTATGTTTCCTATGATGAAATGCCGGCGAGAGTTATTGAATTAACTGGCGGCAAAGGCGTGAGTGGAATTATCGATGGGCTTGGCGGAGAGATCACCAATAAAGCACTTATGTGCGGTGGTGCCGATTGCAAACATATTTTGTTGGGCTTTAGCGCTGGCGTTCAATTGCCCTTAATTGCACCGAGATTTTTAGGAAATGAACATCAATTAATTGGTTACAACTTACTTCGTCGCCCTTGGCCACTTATTGCACAACTAATGGGCGAAGCGATGGAATTCCTAAAAGACGGCAAATGTATTCCGGTAATTGCACAAGAACTTCCGTTTGCAAGTGCACCTGAGGCTTATAAAACTGCAGGAAGCAAGCAAGGGCGCACATTAATCGTTATGCAAGAAATTTAGAAAGGTGAACTGATGTCTGCTACTGATTTCGATCTAATTATCATCGGAGCCGGAACAGCCGGCATTCCGTGTGCTGTAGCAGCCGCAAACAACGGAGCCAAAGTTTTATTGCTAGATAAGTCAGATGACATCGGAGGGTCACTGCATACTTCAGGTGGTCATATGTCAGCTGCCGGTACACGCCGACAGAAAGAAAAAGGAATCGTCGATAGCGTTGAAGCTCACCGGGCCGATATTGATCGGATTTCAAATGGTGGCGCTCGCAAAGATTTAGTAAATCTTGCTACCGAATTAGCGGCACCAGGTATGGACTGGCTCGAAGATAATGGTTTTGAATTTGCTCCAGAAGCCCCAAGAATTGTTTACGGACACGAACCTTATTCAGTTGCTCGAACCTATTACGGGCCAGAAGCCGGGCGTAGCATTCTAAAAGTCTTGCGGGCTTTATTAGAGAAAGCGCTTACTGGCGGAAATATTGACTTGCGATTAAACACGGCAGTTAAATCTTTGAGTACAGAAAACGGCGCAGTGATTGGCGTCGAATTAGCCGATGGCTCCAAAGTAACTGCCAATAAGACCGTACTTACATCTGGTGGCTTCGGTGCGAATGCCAAGCTGTTTGAAGAGCTCGAAAAAGCAACTTTAGTAAGTGCGGCTTGGCCAACTTCAACTGGAGATGGAATTCTGATGGCTCGCGAAATTGGTGCCGCAATTGCTGGTGCAGGAACCTACTTACCGACTTTTGGTGGTTTACCTTCACCAGATGGAACTGGCAGAGTGCGCTGGACTGATCGCCCATTGTTAGTTGCTTCAGAGCGACCACCGTATGAAATTTATGTTGATAAGTCAGGCAATCGTTGGGTTGCCGAAGATGAAGAAAGTATCGATATAAAAGAGCATGCGCTAACTGGCATAGAAGCAATGACGTTTTGGACCATCTTCGATTCCGTGGGAATGGAAAAAAGCCAGCCAATGGTTGTTGATTGGTCAATCGAAAAGTTCAAAGAGCAAGCAAATGTCTTGCCCGGAGTTTTTGCCGGAGAAACCTTAGAAGAATTAGCCAATAATGCGGGCATTAGCGCTGCGGGGCTAAAGGCAGCGGTTGCTAAATACAACGATGATTTAGCGGCAGGTAATCCAGATCAATTCGGTCGAAAGTTTCGTCCGGCACCTATTGAAAAAGGTCCGTTCTATTCCTTGCAAAATCATGCGGTCACATTAATTACGTTTTCTGGTATCGACGTAGATAGTGAATTACAAGTGCGCAAAAGCAACGGTGAAGTAATTCCTAATTTATATGCTGCCGGTGAAGTGCTTGGTTCAGCTGCCACAATGGGGCAATCCTTTGTTGGCGGAATGCTAGTAATGCCTTCGATTACTTTTGGAAAGTATTTAGGCGAGCGTTTAAGTAATTAAACACGCATCAACATTTTGGCAGTAGTTGTCGCCAAAATTTCACCGAGCTGATTAGTAATTTTCCATGCAAAATTTGCGATTGCTTTATCACCTTTCGAAGTCAAAGTCCGATCTAATTCAGTGAGCTCCAAAGTAATCAAATCTCCAGCAAAAGCAGGCTTTAAGAATTGGGTCTGACTTAATTCAACCAAGGCAATTGCATCATCTATTGCTCCACTATTTTCTGCTGCGCCACCTGCTAAAAGCAATAGGGCTTGGCCGGGAAGGGGAAGCGCCGGCATGCCAGATGCTTTTGCAACCGTTAAATCGCTAAAAAGTGGATGAGTGTAATTACCCACCCGGACTAAAGTTGCACGAAGCTCTTCAGTAATTTCAATAGGTTGCGTTGTTATAGCCAATTTGGTTTACGCCCCTCTTTGAATGAGTTAAAACCTTCAGCCGCCATTGGATCATTAAGCAGGAAGTCTCGGAACAAGCCAATCTCTATTTCCCAACTTTGGCTATTAGTTAAACCTTGGGTCTGAGCGAAACCAGCTTTAGTTTTAGCGAGCGCGTTACGAGGCGACTTGTTGAAGGTAGAAACTAATTTATTAACAGCATCATTTAATTCTGCGCGAGGAACAGATGTGAGCGCTAAACCCGCGTTCACTGCTTCAGGACCGCTCAACGTTCCAGCGCTAAATAAAAGCGCTTTTGCGCGCTGTTCGCCTAACTTAGTTCGGCTGCGAAATGTAGCGCCTGCCCCTGGCGGCAATCCGCTGGCTACGTGCAGATCTCCAATTCGAGCTTCATCGGCAATAACTACTAAATCGGCAGCTACTAAAATTTCAAAACCGCCTGCGCGTGCAAACCCATTGACTGCAGCAATTACTGGAACCGAGAGCGACTCTAAGCGCAACAAAACTTTATGAACCGAAGTTACAAATGGAATAAAGACGCCTTCAATGTCTGCAAAACATTTACCTAAGAAATTGATATCCATTCCAACTGAGAAATTTTCAGTTGTTCCACCTGGTGCACCAGTAATTACAAGTGCCCGAATACTTTGATCATTCTCAACCTCATCACAAGCATCATTCAAGCCAGCTATAACCGCTGGAGTTAAGGCATTTAAATCATTTGGTCGATTTATGGTGATCCACAGAGCGGAACGATCTCGAGTTATTACTGTCGAATCATTACTCAAAAGGTTGCCCTACCTTCACGTATGCGAGAGAATTACGGTATTGGAACAGCGTCTCAATAGGTGGAAAAGACTATCTGGCTTCGAAACCGCTGCCAAGTGAGGAGTTATAAATCATGGGTTTGAAAATAACTTATGCACCATGGGGCGAAACCCTCGCAGAATTAGTTGATGCTGCGCAACGCGCAGAAAAAGCTGGCGCTGAAGTTGTCTGGGTACCTGAACTACATCGCAGTGCAACAATTGCGGCAGCTGCAATGGCGGCCGGCACTTCGACTATCGGAATCGGAACTGCAATCGCTTTAGCATTTACACGTAGCCCTCTCATAACTGCACTTGAAGCACTCGACCTAGATGAAATGAGTAACGGTCGTTTCATTTTAGGTTTAGGTAGCGGCGTCGAAAGGTTAAATCAGGATTGGCACAACGCACGTTGGGGTAAACCTGTTGCGCATATTCGCGAAACAGTTGCAATTGTGCGTCAGATTATGGCGCAATCGCATTTAGGTGAGCGCATGACTTTCGAAGGTGAGTTCGAACGTATTGATATTCGTGGTTTCACTCGTCCATTCACGCCGGCACGTACAAACATTCCTATTTATCTAGGTGGCATGGGTCCGGTCATGACCAAACTTGCTGGTGAAATCGGCGATGGCTGGATCTCGCATGAACTCTGCTCGCCAAAGTATTTAGGCGAGATGCTTGGACCTTGGCTCACAGAGGGTCGCGAAAAGTCAGGTCGTGATCGCAAAGATCTCGACATTGTTGTTTCTGCTGCTTGTGCAATTGATAAAGATGCTAAACAAGCAAAGCGCTGGGCGGCAGGCTTAATTGGCTTCTATGCGACCGTAAAAACTTATGCTGATTTCTTTGAATTCCACGGCATGCTCGATCAGCAGAATGCCGTGATTGAAAAGTTCCGCACTGGCGTTTCAAGCGATGATTTAGGCGATGTAGTTCCCGATGAAATGGTTGATGCTCTTACTTTGGCTGGTGACACAGATGAAGTCATTGAAAAGATTGCTCGATACGAGGGTCTTGCTGACACTGTAAAGCTAAGTCCACCAACACACGGTCTAGCAAATGCCACTGTACGCCAAGCACAGAATCAAATTATTGAAATGATTCCAAGTTTGGTTCGAGGTTAATCAATGTTGCCTTTAGCTGATGTCCGTATTCTTTCAGTTGAGCAATACGGTGCTGGCCCATTTGCAACTGTTCATTTAGCGGATATGGGCGCCGAAGTAATTAAAGTTGAAGATCCCTCAGTTGGTGGCGATGTCGGTCGCTATGTTCCGCCATATGCCGACGGCGAAGACTCGCTATTTTTCGAAGCTTTTAACCGAAATAAGAAATCAATTTCAATTAATTTGAATACACCCGCAGGTCGCGCCGTGTTTGAAGATCTAGTAAAAGTATCTGATGTGGTTTACAGCAACTTGCGCGGCGATGTTCCAAAGAAAATGCGAATCACTTATGACGATTTGAAACATTTGAATCCAAAGATCGTTTGCTGTTCCTTAACTGGCTTCGGAATGACTGGCCCGCGCTCGCAAGAGCCTGGCTACGATTATATTTTGCAAGGCTTAGCTGGCTGGATGGATGTGACCGGCGAACCAGATGGTCCACCAACAAAATCAGGTTTATCAATGGTGGATTATTCGGGTGGTTTAATTTCAACTATCTCTTTGCTGGTAGCGCTACATGCAGCTCGCCGTGATGGTGTTGGCATGGACTGCGATGTAAGTTTGTATGACACTGCAATCGGCATGCTTACTTATCCAGCAGCCTGGCATTTAAATGCGGGCTTTGAACCTGTTCGCACTCACCATTCAGCGCACCCTTCGCTAGTTCCATTCCAAGCTTTTGAAGCTTCCGATGGCTGGTTAATTGTCGGTTGCGCTAAAGAGAAATTCTGGCAGCGATTAACCGTGGTAATTGATCGCCCAGAGTTAGCAACTGATGAGCGGTTTATTAATTTTGCGGCACGTTTAAAGAATAAAGATATTTTAATTCCGATGCTCGAAGAAATATTAGCGAAGCAAAGTGTTGGTTATTGGTTACCAAAACTTTATGCAGAATCGATACCATGCGGCCCAATTAATACGGTTGCGCAAAGCTTGGTTGAGCCACACACCATCGCACGTGAAATGATCATTGAAACAGATCATCCTCGTTATGGAAAAGTGAAGCAGGTGGCAACTCCAGTAAAAGCTGGTCCAGCTAGAAACGATAATCGCCGCGCTCCACAGCGGAATGAAGATGCTAGTTATGTGCTAACTGAGTTGCTGAACTACGACGCGGCTAAAGTTTCGCAGCTTGCGGCAGATCAGGCATTTACGGCTAAATGAGTACTGCGCAGGAACTTGCAGAGTGGGCACTAAAACTCACTTGGTCTGACCTGCCTAAAGATGTTCAAAAAATTGTAAAAGAGCATGCTCTTGATGGTTTTGGTGATGCCATAGGGGGCCGATCTACGGCTGTAGCAAGTGCTGCGGTTGCAACAATTGCGCAGTATGGCGAATCGAATTCCGCGACCATTTGGGGAAGTAATCAGAAAACTTCAGTGCCGGGTGCTGCTTTTATAAATGCCATTCTGATTCATGCTCTCGATTTTGATGATACTCATGCTGGTGGCTTGGTGCACGCAACCGCTCCAACGTTGCCAGTCGCTATCGCGCTCGGTGAATCATTAGGTGCATCCGGTGAAGATGTCATTGCCGCATACGCGGTTGGCCTTGAAATTATTTGTCGATTAGGAGCCGCGACTCCACATGGTTTCCATTCCCGTGGCTTACATGCAACTCAAGTTTGTGGAACTATCGCTAGTGCCGTTGTTGCCGCCAAACTAATGAAGTTATCAGTTTCACAAACTGTAAATGCCATGGGTATCGCTGGAAGTTTTTCGGGTGGCCTTTTAGAATTTCTGAATACTGGCTCATCAACTAAACAAATTCATCCAGGTATTGCAGCGCAAGGTGGCATCACTGCTGCAAATTTGGCAGCAAATGGTGGAAGCGGACCCGAAACGGTAATTGAAGGTCAGTACGGAATCTTCAGCACACTAAGTGCTCGACCTGCAGACATTGCAAGTGTTACCAAAGATTTAGGAAAAGTTTGGCAAAGTTCGCAAATAACCATAAAGCCTTATCCAGCTTGTCAGCTTTCCCATGTAACTCTTGATGCAGTCAAAGTTGCATGGGCAAGTGCGAAAGCTAGTAACGTGCACTTTTCCGATATTGCAAAGATTTCGGCAATTGTTCATCCAGATTCAGCAAAAATTGTTTGTCATCCTCGTAGCGAAAAAAATGAACCAAAAACACCTTACGATGCTAAGTTCTCATTGCCTTGGTCAGTAGCGGCCCTTTTAGTAGATGGCGCACTTGTTGTTGAAACTTTTGAACCAGACTCGATCAAGCGCCCCGAAGTTATTGCGCTTGCCGGCAAATTTGAATTTGTTGAAAAGAGTGAAGTTTCTGCCGCGGCCGCTGCAGCCGGTTCGGTCGAAATAAGCACTCACGATGGCCGTACTTTTGTGGGCAAAGTTGCTTCGAGTGCGGGCGGCCCAAGTAATCGGCTTTCGCTTGAATCTCTTATCGAAAAGTTTCTGCTGCAATGCCAAGATCGTCTATCAGCTAGCGCTGCGGCCGATGAGATATTGCACATTGAAAGCACGGCGAAGATCGCCACAATTTCTTCGATGCTTGCTACTTTAGGCAAATAGGGAGGGCTAAATGAGTAAATTTAAGGCTATCGAACCAAGTGTTTATCCTTGGTATAAATATTCCGACTACACATTTAGCCTGGGCCTTGCAACTGATACCGATGCCTTTATTTCGGGTCATACTGCAAGCACATTTAATTCCGAAACTGGCCGGATGGTTGTTGTCGGCGGAATGTCTGATCAAGTAAACACTGCCTACGACAAGATTGAATGCATTCTTGAAGCTGCAGGCATGACTTTTGCGGATATTACTCGCGTTGTCGAAAATGTAACTATTAGCGGATTACCACATTATGCCGAAGCCCAGGCAGTGCGAATAGCCCGATTCAATGGCCACACTCCAACTATCACCACGGTAATGGTCGATGCGTTACTTCGCCCAGAAGCATTTATTGAAATTGAAGTTTATACAACTAAAGGTGGCGGTAAAAAATTAAGTAGTGGCGACGATTCGACTTGGACTCGTAACACAGTCACCGAAGGACATGATGGCTCAGTATTTTTGCCAACACTTTTACCAATTGATAAAGATGGCAACGTAGTTTATGAGGGAGATTTTGTCGCCCAGTATCGTTACTGCTTAGAACGCGGGGGAGAACTACTTTCGCAAGTGGGGCTTTCGCTCGACAACGCAGTCACAACATATGACTATTCGATGCCAGAAACCAGAACTATTTACGGTAAAACATCGCGAGTGCGTAAAGAACTACTTGGCGGTGCCGGCGTATTTCCAGGTGCTGGTGGAATTCTGATGACCCAACTACACAAGCCTGGCGTTTTAGTTGCGATTGACTTAGTTGCATCTCACCATCCGCTTAAAGGTGTTAATCCAGGTTGGAAACGTTACGACACTTTGTCATACACCCCTGGCGTAATCGCAGGTAAGACTTTATATATGTCAGGTTTCGCCTCGCTTGATATGGAAACCCAAGAAGCAACTCATGCCGGCGATATTGTGGCGCAAGCGCAATCTACTTATGAGGCAATTTTATTAGTGCTAAAAGAAGCTGGGGTTGGGCCTGAAGCACTGGTAAATACCATTGAATATGTGGTCCCTGAAGGCTTGAAGGAATATCGTGGAGTTGCAAAAGTACGTGAAAACTTACTTGCTAAACCTTGGCCTTCATCCACCGGTGCGCTTTGTAATTCACTATTACGTCCAGAATTTTTACTGGAAGTTTTTCCGTTAGCGGTTTTACCGTGACTTTATTAACCGATGCGATTAAGGCAATGGTTGGCACCGAGCGTAGCTATGTAGCGCCCGAGCCATTCGGAGTCGCTTCAAGTCGTTATTTCGCGCTGGCGGTTGAAGACCAAAACCCAATGTATGCAGCACGCGAAATAGCACCATTAACTTTAATTTGCGATACCAATCAATATGCCAACTTGCCGATGAACCAAGACGGTTACGCTGGACATTTTTGGGATATTGAAATCCCGAATACCAAATTATTACGTGGCGGAAACAGTTACAAGTTTTTCAAATATGTTCACGCGACAGATGTCTTAAATGTAACTTGGAAAATAGATGAAATATCTGAGCGCGTAAATTCTAAGGGAATTGCAATGGCAACGATGTTGAGTACCGCTACCTATCGAAATCAGCACGATGAACTTCTTGCCACAAATACAGAATCTTTGATTTGGGTAGCAATGGAGACCGCTAAATGAGTAACTTTAAAGTAGGCGATCAAGTTCCAGAATTATCCAAACATTGCACGTTGACCTCGATGATTGCTTATGCTGGCGCAACTTGGGATTGGCATCGCTTGCATTACGACATGGATTACTTAAAAACTAAAGGGCTTAAAGCTCCGGTTGTTGATGGTCAAGTTTTTGGCGCATACGTAGTTCAAGCCATTCAAGATTGGCTAGGCGAGAGCGCCTTTATTTCTGAGTTAGATTTTCGTTATGCCGGTTTAGTCTTTGCTGAAGAGTGGGTAAAAGTAAGCGGCGAAGTTACCGAAATTACTGCAGATGGCTTGTCACTCGCACTGAAAATAGATGTAGTTGATGTAAATGGTGCTGTTTCGCGTCCAGCGGTAACGCCAATCTCAGCAAAGGTCATTTGGCAAAAAGCATGAAAACCCCAGTAATTGTTGGTGCTGCTGAATGCGATTTAGGCGTCACGAATAAATCAATTTTGGAGCTGCAAGCTCAAGCGGTTTCACGGGCACTTGCCGATGCTGGTTTAAATATAAGTGATGTCGACGGCATTGCAACTAATGCAATTTCGCGTTTTTCGGCTACTTCACTCGCTGACTATTTGGGAATCGAGCCTAAATTCACAGAGTCAACATTTGCTGGCGGAAGCTCTTTCGAAATGTATGTAGCGCGTGCATATCACGCAGTCTCAAGTGGGCAATGCAAGGTAGTCGTGATTTCGTTTGCTTCAAATCAGCGTTCGGCAAAATCCCGTTCTCTTGGTGGGGTAGTGGAGCATCACACTCCCGAAGCACAATTTGAAACCGCTTATGGCCCACTTTTTCCATTGAGTTACTACGCAATGGCAGCACAGCGTTACATTCACGATGTTCCAAATGGTCGGGAAGCGCTTTCCGAAATTGCAATAAGTGCGCGTGAATGGGCACTATTGAATCCGAAAGCATATCGGTATGGATCAAAATCATTGACTCTTGAAGAAATTGAAAGTGCGGACATGATTTCCTCACCTCTGCGGGCAAGTGACTGTTGCTTAGTTACTGACGGTGGTGGCGCAATCATTATTACTAACTCTGAAATTGCTAAGAATTTAAAAAGCAAACCAATTTCTATTCTTGGCTTTGGTGAATCAACTACAAATACTTCAATGACCACACATCGTGATCTACGTGTTACCGGTGCGAAGCAAAGTGGAGATATTGCATTTGCCATGGCTGGCGTCTCTCGCTCCGATATCGATGTAGTCGAACTTTATGATTCATTTACAATCACCACGATGCTCTCACTCGAAGGTTTGGGCTTTGTCGGCAAGGGCGAAGGCGCTGAATTTGTATTAGATGGAAAAACTCGGCCAGGCGGCTCTTTTCCATTGAATACCAATGGTGGCGGCCTCTCTTACTGTCACCCAGGCCAGTACGGAATTCTCTTATTGATCGAAGCAGTGCGACAACTAAGAGGTGAATGTGGCGAGCGCCAAGTTGCTAATGCAAAACTTGCAGTAGCGCATGGCACGGGCGGAATTCTCTCGACGAACGCAACAGTAATTCTGGGGGCAAATTAATGTTTCCGTATTTGCCTCACGAAGATGCGATTAGCGCACCATTTTGGGCGGCTACCCGTGAACGTAGACTTTTAATTCAATATTGCGCAGTATGCAATCAGTACCAGTGGTATCCACGAGCAATCTGCATTTCGTGCGCTACCGACAATCTGGAATGGCGCGAAGCAACTGGAAAAGGCTCAGTAGATTCTTGGACCACCGTACATCGCGCACCTGGTGAAGGTTTTGTTCCACCATATGTAATTGCTCGAGTTCTGCTGAGCGAAAAAGTAATCATGCTAACTAGACTTGTCGGTATCGAGAGCCCAGCCTGCGATCAAGCAGTTGAACTTTCTTGGCAAGAGTTATCTGATGGTCGTGCACTTCCGGTATTTGGATAAGTTAGAACTAGGAGTTAAAAATGGATTTCAATTTAAATGATGAACAGTTAGCATTTAAGAAGGTGCTTCGCGAGTTCGTCGAAAAAGAGATCAAGCCAGTTGCTAACAAATATGAAAAGGAAGGCATCTACCCAACCGAGATAGTTGCAACCATGGCCGAGATGGGTCTCTTCGGAATGACAATTCCAGAAGAGTACGGCGGGCTAAATGTAGATATGGTTTCTTTCGCATTAGTTTTCGAAGAAATTGCGCGCGGCTGGATGGGTGTTGCTGGAATTCTCGGTAGCCATTCACTCTCTTGTTGGATGATTGCGCACCACGGAACTCAAGAACAGAAAGATAAGTACCTACCTGACTTAGCTACCGGTAAGCGCCGAACTGGAATTGGATTAACTGAGCCCGATGCCGGTACTGATTTACAAGGAATCCGTACAACTGCCCGGCTTGAAGGCGATGAATACGTTATTAATGGTGCTAAAACTTGGATTACCAATGCGCGTTATGCCAATCCGCTTCCTGTTTTGGTAAAAACTGACCCGACTGCAACTCCTGCCCACAAAGGCATGAGCGTTATTTTGATTGAAGCCGGAACTCCAGGTTTTGAAGTTAGTAAAGATATTGGCAAGCTTGGATATAAAGGAACTGAATCTTGCGAAGTAGTTTTAAATAACGTTCGCGTTCCTAAAGAGAATTTACTTGGTGGAGTCGAAGGTCGCGGTATGCAGCAAGTTTTAAGTGGCCTCGAAACAGGTCGCATTAATATTGCGGCACGTTCGGTAGGAATCGCACAAGCTTCATATGAAGCGGCCATAAATTATTCGAAAGAACGCAAAGCATTTGGCCAAGCTATTAGCGAGTTCCAAGCAATTCAGTTGAAGTTGGCTGAAATTGCAACAAACTTACAGGCCGCTCGACTCATGACTTATTGGGCGGCATCGAAAGCCGACGCTGGAGAACGCGTTGATATGGAAGCGGGAATGGCTAAGTATTTCGCGAGCGAAGTAGCAATCATGGCATCACTCGAAGCCATGAGAGTTCACGGTGGTTACGGTTATTCAACTGAATATGTAGTCGAGCGGCTTTATCGTGACGCACCTCTTATGTCGATCGGCGAAGGCACCAATGACATTATGAAGATGGTTATCGCTAAATC
>Ga0007796_10000277_pt1 | contig 15185 bp, 14 predicted proteins | sample CryBogmetaGMA0M_FD_60373 | JGI IMG/M metagenome (GOLD analysis project Ga0007796, IMG submission 60373) | Freshwater microbial communities from Crystal Bog, Wisconsin, USA - MA0M | ecosystem: Environmental > Aquatic > Freshwater > Lake | place: Crystal Bog, Wisconsin, USA | collected 2009-07-06 | reverse complement strand
AACTGCCGGAAGGTCTCGGCCAGCAGCGGCGCCGACCCGGAAATGAAGAGCCGCATGCCGGCGGCTGCGGTCTTGTCGAAGGCCGGCTCATCGAGCAGGCGAACATACATCGTGGGCACGCCCATGAAGACGGTTGACGCCGGCAGATGACGCACGACCTCCTTCGGGTCGAAGCGCGGCAGCCAGATCATCTTGCTGCCCGACAGCAGCGCACCGTGAATCGCGACGAACAGCCCATGCACATGAAAGATCGGCAAGGCATGCAGCAGCACATCGTCCTGACGCCAGCGCCAGAAGGTGTACAGGGTCAGCGCGTTGCTGGCCAGATTGCCATGCGAGAGCATCGCGCCCTTGCTGCGACCGGTGGTGCCCGAGGTGTAGAGCACCGCAGCCAGGCTCGAGGGCTCGCAGGCGACGGTCGCAAACTCATCGGCATGAGGCGCGGCGGCGTCGATGAGCGATCCGCTGCCATCGTCAGACAGCGTAAAGACATGAGCGCTGCCAAGGCCGGCGGCGATCGCGCTGACATCGGCCAGGCGCGACGGCATGCAGACCAAGACCGCCGGCTCGGCGTCCTCGATGAAATAGGCGATCTCGCCCTTCTGATAGGCGGTATTGAGCGGCAGGAACACGTGCCCGGCACGCAGGGTGGCCAGATAGAGGCAAAGCGCCTCGGGCGACTTGTCGACCTGCACCGCGATGCGCGACTGCGCCGGCAGTTGCAATGACGCCAGCAGATTGGCGATGCGCGCGCTGGCCTGCTCGAGGTCGCGCCAGCGCCAGTACTGGCCGTCATGGGTCTCGAGGGCGCAGGCCGAGCGGTCGGCCGGCATCCGCGCGGCGATCAGGTCGTAAAGGTTAGGTGTCATGCCGCATCGTCCCTCAATCGATCTTGGCGCCGGAGTCCTTGACCACCTTCGCCCATTTGACGATTTCGAGGTCGACCATCCGCTGCATCTCTTCCGGCGATCCGCCGCCCGGCTCGGCACCGACCGCCGCCCAGGCCTCCTTCAATTCAGTGCCGGCCAGCGCCTTGGAAATTTCCTGCTGCATCTTCATCACGATCTCGCGCGGCGTTCCGGCCGGTGCCCAGACCGCATACCACAGGCGCGCGTCGTAGCCCTTGACGCCCAGCTCGTTGAGCGTGGGCACATCGGGCAGCGCAAACGACCGGGTCAGGCTGGTCACCGCCAGCGGCGTGAGCTTGCCGCCCTTGATCAGCGGCATGGCGCTGCCCAGACCGTCGAACATGAAATCGATCTGGCCGGCCATCAGGTCCTGCAGGGCCGGCCCGGCACCCCGGTAGGGGATATGGGTCATGTAGGTCTTGGTCATCGACTTGTAGAGCTCGACCGTGAGCTGGTGCGCCGTGCCGCTGCCGGCCGACCCGAAATTCAGCTTGCCCGGATTGGCCTTGGCATAACGGTAGAAGTCGTTGTACGACTTGATCCCCAGATGCTGCGGCTTGATCACCAGCACATTCGGCACATACGACAGCACGGTCACCGGCACCAGATCCTTGTTGAGGTCGTAGCCCAGTTTCGGATACATGCTGACCGCAATCGCATGGTGCGTGGCACCGATCAGGAAGGTATAGCCGTCGGGGGCGGATTTCGCAGCAAGCTCAGCGCCGAGCGTGCCGCCGGCGCCGCCCCGGTTGTCGATCACGACCGGCTGCCCGAGCGAGGTGGTCAGGACCTTCGAGAGCGGGCGGGCGAAAGCGTCGGTGCCGCCGCCAGGCGGAAAGGGCACGATCAGTCGGATCGGCTTGCTGGGCCAGGCCGCCTGCGCCAGCGCGCTCGCAGGCGTCATCGCAGCGACAATCCCGACAAGGGGCAAGAGCGCGAACAGCGCGCGAAGACTTGGGAACGAGACGCGCAGCGCGCGGGACATCATGGACATACAGGACATCAAGGTCTCCTAAGGAGGTCTGACAGCGGGATGAAGACAGCCAATTCAGGTCCGATCAGTTAAGCAGCAGCCCGCCATCAACCGGGATGGTCTGCCCGACCACATAGGCCGACATCGGCGAGGCGAGAAAGAGTGCGACACCGGCCATGTCCTGCGGTGTGCCCAGGCGGCCGACCGGAATGCGGCGGATGGCGGCCTCAAGACGTTGCGGATCTCCGGTTGTGACCGCGGTCATTTTGGTGGCCACAAACCCCGGGGCGATGCCGTTGACGCGAATGCCATCGGACGCCCAGGCATCGGCCAGCGTACGCACCAGACCGACCGCACCGGCCTTTGACGCGGCATAGGCCGGATTGCCGCGCGTCGCATGAAACGCGGCGGTCGAACTCAGGATGATGACCTTGCCGCCAGCCGCCTTGAGCTGCGGATGAAAGGCCGCGCAACAGGCCATCAGACTCGAGAGATTGACGTCGAGCACCTCGCGAAAACCCGGCATCGCGTATTCGGCACGGCGATAGAGCACCTTGCCCTGCGACAGGACCAGCACATCGAGCCGGTCAAGGCGGGCCGCGGCCTGTGCCACCGCCTCGTCGCTGGCGACATCGACCTGAACATAGTCGAGCCCGGCAAGGTCGGAGCCGGCTTCATTGGCGTAATCGGCCGCGCTTGCGCGGGTTCCCCAGACCGTCACCGCCGCGCCTGCCGCCAGAAACGCCCGGGCGATGCCGTTGCCGATTCCGCTCGAGCCACCAACCACCACCACGCGCTGGCCGCTGAAATCGAGCACACCCGCCCCGGCGCCAGCCGCGCCATCAAACGTTCCTGTCATGTCGTCTCTCCAGAAAACCCGTCAGACAGTGCTCTGAGGCACCTTTCGATAAAGCAGATACATGCCGGCGACCACCATCGGGATCGACAGCAACTGGCCCATGCTCAGACCGCCGGCAAGCAGTCCGAGAAAGGCATCGGGCTCACGTGCGAACTCGGCCAGAAACCGCAGGCTGCCATAGCCGGCCAGAAAGAGACCGGAGATCCGACCGACGTCGCGCGGATGGCGCGCATAGACCCACAGGATCACAAAGAGCAGCAAGCCCTCGCCCGCAAACTGATAGAGCTGCGACGGATGCCTCGGAATCGGGCTGCCCGACTGGGGAAACACCATCGCCCAGGGCAGATCGGTGGCCCGCCCCCACAGTTCGCCATTGATGAAATTGCCCAGGCGTCCGGTGGCCAGACCCAGCGGCACCAGCGGGGCGACGAAATCCATCAGCACAAAGTAGGGGACGCCGCGACGACGGGCGAACAGCCCGCAGGCCAGCAGCACACCGATCAGGCCGCCGTGAAAGGACATGCCGCCCTGCCACACCGCAAAGGCTTCAAGCGGATGCTGCAGGTAATAGGCCGGCTTGTAAAAAAGCACGTAACCCAGCCGCCCGCCCAGCACCACGCCGAGCACGCCATAGAACAGCAGGTCTTCGACATCGGCCTTCTTGAGCCCGGTGCGCGCGCCATCGGGGGTGTGGCCGATCCGCCAGCAGCCCAGGAAATAGAACGCCGCAAAGGCGGCCAGATACATCAGTCCGTACCAGCGGATGGCCAGCGGGCCGAGTTGCAGCGCGATCGGGTCGAAATTGGGATGGATCAGCATCGAGGCATCGATTCGGGTCGGCCCTGGAGCCGACAGACAGTCTGCTAAAAAGCCGGCATCTCAGCCGGCGCTCAACCCGAAGATCAGGCGAAATGAGGGCGCAAGAACCCTCACGCCAACAGGCGATTGTCCCACGCCTTGCGACCGAGCTGAATGCCGAATCGACCGCGCCATCCCGGACCCGCCCGAGCGCAGCCATTTTGCAATCGAATCGCCCGGCGTTAACCTCGGGGCCGGTTTTTCCTTCTCGACCCGATCCGGAGCCCGCGATGACCGCGAACCGCCGTTCCCGCAATATCACCGAGGGCGTTGCCCGCGCCCCCAATCGTTCGATGTATTACGCGATGGGCTATCGCTCGACCGACTTCGCCAATCCGATGATCGGCATTGCCAACGGTCATTCGACGATCACCCCCTGCAACTCCGGACTGCAGCCGCTGGCCGACGCAGCGGTGGAGGCAATCCGCGCCGCCGGCGGCAATCCGCAGACTTTCGGCACGCCGACGATTTCGGACGGCATGTCGATGGGCACCGAAGGCATGAAGTATTCGCTGATCTCGCGCGAGGTCATTGCCGATTGCGTCGAGACCGCGGTTCAGGGCCAGTGGATGGATGGCGTGCTGGTGCTGGGCGGCTGCGACAAGAACATGCCCGGCGGCATGATCGGCATCCTGCGCTGCAATGTGCCGGCCATCTATGTCTATGGCGGAACGATCAAGCCGGGTCACTGGAAGGGCAAAGACCTGACGGTGGTGTCGGTGTTCGAAGCGGTTGGCGAGTTTTCGCGCGGTCGCATGAGCAACGAGGATTTCGACGGCATCGAAAAAAATGCCGTGCCCGGCACCGGCTCCTGCGGCGGCATGTTCACCGCCAACACCATGTCCTCCTCGTTCGAGGCACTCGGCATGAGCCTGCTGGGTTCGTCGACCATGGCCAACCCGGACGCCGAAAAGCGCGATTCGACCGCCGAATCAGCGCGCGTCCTGGTGCAGGCGGTGCGCAACAACCTGCGCCCGCGCGACATCGTCACCCGTGAATCGATCGAAAACGCGGTCACGCTCATCATGGCGACCGGCGGATCAACCAACGCCGTGCTGCATTTCCTGGCGATCGCCCATGCCGCCGGCATCGAATGGACCATCGACGATTTCGAGCGTGTGCGCACTCGCGTGCCGGTGATCTGCGACCTCAAGCCCTCGGGCCAGTACGTGGCCACCGACCTGCATGCTGCCGGTGGCATTCCGCAGGTGCTGAAGCTGCTGCTCGATGCCGGCCTGATTCACGGCCACTGCATGACCATCACCGGTCGCACGCTGGGTGAAGAGCTGGCCGCCTGGCCCTCGGCACCGCGTGCCGACCAGGATGTGATCCTGCCGCTCGATCGCGCCATCTATGAGCAGGGGCATCTGGCGATTCTCAAGGGCAACCTGTCGCCGGAAGGCTCGGTCGCCAAGATCACCGGTCTCAAAAACCCGGTCATCACCGGCCCGGCCCGCGTCTTCGACGATGAGCAGTCGGCAATGACCGCGATCATGGAAAACCGCATCAATGCAGGGGATGTGCTGGTCCTTCGCTATCTGGGCCCCAAGGGCGCACCCGGCATGCCCGAAATGCTGGCGCCCACCTCAGCGATCATCGGGGCGGGGCTTGGCGAGTCGGTGGCGCTGATCACCGACGGGCGCTTTTCAGGCGGCACCTGGGGCATGGTGGTCGGCCATGTGGCGCCCGAGGCGGCGGCTGGCGGCAATATCGCGCTGATTCACGAGGGCGATTCGATCACGGTCGACGCCCACCAGCTCCTGCTGCAACTCAATGTCGATGACGCCGAGCTCGCCCGCCGGCGTGCTGCCTGGACGGCGCCGGCGCCGCGTTATACCCGTGGGGTGCTTGCGAAATTTGCCAAGCTCGCCTCGAGTGCGAGCAAGGGCGCGGTCACCGATCTCTTCGAATAAGCGACGACGGCGCGCAGCAGGAGGCGACGCCGGGCGCGGTCAGCGCCCGCCCCGCGCTTTCCTGAATTCTTCTTTGACGCGGTTTTTGTGCTGATCGTCCCATTTGGCCGCATCGACCGAACGACGATCAAAGCCAAAGAGGGGCTCGAGCCACTCGAACCAGAGGATCGCCAGCCCGAGCGGCAACAGAGTCCACCACCAGGACAGGGTGGCAATCAGGCCGTACCCCAACAACTTGACGATCACCATGATGGCGCCGATCCAAACCAGGTACATCGACAGACTCCGGACCACAGGTCGAAAATTGCGACTCAAACAGTTGGCAAATTCTCAGAGGTTTGCAATGGCTGAGCCATATTGGCGCGACGAACGGCCAGCAGCGCTGTCTCAGAGGATCAGACATTTGAAACTGTTGCCGCTTTGGATATGGACAGCGCAAGCGTCTGCCCGTACCTTGTTTTGATCCAACACGGAGCCATGATGCCGCACGTCGCAGTCCGCCCCGCCCTGATCGCCTTGCTCCTGACGGTTTCAGGCGCAGTCCATGCCAGCCCCGAATTGGCCAAAGCCCGCAATTGCGTGGCCTGCCATGCAGTCGACAAAAAGCTGATCGGGCCGGCCTACAAGGACATTGCCGCCAAATACGCCTCCGACAAAGACGCGGTCACACGGCTCGCCAAGAAGGTTCGCGCGGGCGGCGTGGGTGTCTGGGGCCAGATCCCCATGCCTGCCAACCCGCAAGTGAGCGACGACGACGCGATTACCCTGGTGACCTGGATCCTGTCAGCCAAATAAGTTCCCGCAGCCCGTCCCTTCCTCGAACGACCACGCAGGACCTGCCGCCATGCAGTTCGACATTCTTTTGCAGCAGATCCTCAACGGCCTGGTCCTGGGCAGCGTCTATGCGCTCATTGCCCTGGGCTACACCATGGTCTACGGCATTCTGCAGCTGATCAATTTCGTGCACGGAGATGTCCTGATGGTTGGCGCAATGGTGGGCGTCACGGTGGTCAGCCTGCTTGCCAAGTCGGGCTTGCCGCTGCCGGTCATCCTCGTGATCGCGGTGGCCTGCGCGATTCCGGTGTGCGTGATCCTGTCGCTGCTGATCGAACGCGTCGCCTATCGGCCCTTGCGCAACGCGCCCAAACTCGCGCCACTCATTACCGCCATCGGCCTGTCGATCGTGATCCAGACCCTGGCGATGATCATCTGGAAGCCGAACCCGATTGTCTTTCCCGACCTGCTTCCGACCAAACCGATCGAGATCGGCCCGGCATTGCTCGCCCCCAAACAGATGCTGATCCTGGTGGTCTCGGCAATCCTGATGATCGGACTGCTGTTGCTGGTCAACCGAACCAAGCTCGGACGCGCCATGCGGGCGACCGCCGAAAACCCCCGTATCGCCGGTCTGATGGGCGTCAATGCCAATCAGGTGATCGCGGTCACCTTTGCGATCGGCGCCTCGCTGGCGGCGGTGGCCGGTGTGCTGGTCGCCATGAACTACAACATTGCGCAGTTCAGCATGGGCTTCATACCCGGCCTGAAGGCCTTCACCGCAGCGGTGCTCGGCGGCATCGGCAACCTGGGTGGCGCTGTGCTCGGCGGCCTGCTGCTGGGCATCATCGAGAGCCTGGGTGCCGGCTATATCGGTGACCTCACCGGTGGCTTTCTGGGCAGCAACTATCAGGACATCTTCGCCTTCGTCGTGCTGATCGTGGTGCTGGTGTTTCGACCCTCCGGCCTCATGGGTGAGCGCGTCGCCGACCGCGCCTGATCGCAGCCCTCATCCACTTCGCCCCACTTCGCCCCGCCCGCACGACCACTCGCAGCAAGCATGCAATTTCCCTCATTCAAGGACAATCCGCTCGCCGCTTATGGCGCCACCGCGGCCATCGCCCTGGCACTGCTGGCGCTGCCTTTTCTGGCAGGCACACAAGGCAACGGCTGGGTGCGGATCATCGATTTCGCGCTGCTCTATGTGATGCTCGCGCTCGGGCTGAACATCGTGGTCGGCTATGCCGGACTGCTCGATCTTGGCTACGTGGCCTTCTATGCGGTCGGCGCCTATCTCTACGCGCTGCTGTCGTCGCCACAACTCGCCGAAAATTTCGAGTTCATCCGGCAGATGTTTCCGGATGGCCTGCACAACTCGATCTGGCTGGTGGTGCCGCTGGGTGCGGGACTTGCGGCACTGTTCGGCGCGATGCTGGGTGCACCGACGCTGCGGCTGCGTGGCGACTACCTGGCGATCGTGACGCTCGGCTTCGGCGAAATCGTGCGGATCTTCCTGAACAACCTCAATGCTCCGATCAACATCACCAACGGCCCGCAGGGCATCACCAATATCGACCCGATCGAGATCGGCGGGATAAGCCTGGGAAAGACCCAGACCTTCTTCGGCATCGAGGTGCCGTCGGTCTATCTGTATTACTACCTGTTCCTGATCCTGGCGATCCTGATCATCATCGTCACCATCCGGTTGCAGGACTCCCGGCTCGGACGCGCCTGGATGGCGATCCGCGAAGACGAGATCGCCGCCAAGGCGATGGGCATCAATACCCGCAACGTCAAGCTGCTTGCCTTCGCGATGGGGGCCTCGTTTGGCGGTGTGGCCGGCGCGATGTTCGCCTCCTTCCAGGGCTTCGTGTCGCCCGAAAGCTTCACCCTCATGGAGTCGGTGGTGATCGTCTCGATGGTGGTGCTCGGCGGCATGGGCCATGCGCCGGGCGTGATCCTGGGCGCGATCCTGCTCTACGCGATTCCGGAGGTCCTGCGCTATGTGGCCAAGCCTGCCCAGCTCGCGATTTTCGGACAGGAGCTGGTTGCTCCGGAGGCGCTGCGAATGCTGCTCTTTGGCCTGTCGATGGTGGTGATCATGCTCTATCGACCCGCCGGACTGTGGCCTGCCCGCCAGCATGGCAACTCAGTCGTACCCGCAGAGAAAGCCTCGAACGAGGCCACGCCTGCCGCCACCGGCGCGGGGCAGCCATGAGCGCGATCCCGACCGGCATGAGCGCGTCAATGGCCACCACCTCCCCCGACACACCGCTGCTGCTGGTGCAGGGTGCCGAGAAGCGCTTCGGCGGTCTGCAGGCCCTCTCCGATGTCGGCATCTCGATCGAGCGCGGTCAGATCTATGGCCTGATCGGACCCAACGGCGCCGGCAAGACCACCTTCTTCAATGTCATCACCGGCCTCTACACCCCGGATGCCGGACGCTTCGAGCTCAACGGCAAACCCTACTCACCCACCGCCGTGCACGAGGTGGCCAAGGCGGGCATCGCCCGAACTTTCCAGAACATCCGCCTCTTTGCCGAGATGACCGTGCTCGAAAACGTGATGGTCGGGCGGCACATCCGCACGCATGCCGGCGCCTGGGCGGCGATGCTCAGGCTGTCGGCGCAGCGGCGCGAAGAGGCCGAGATCCGCGAGCGCGCGATGCAGCTGCTCGACTATGTCGGCATTGCCCGCTATGCGCCGTTTCAGTCGCGCACCCTGTCGTATGGCGACCAGCGCCGCCTTGAAATTGCCCGTGCGCTGGCGACCGAGCCCAGCCTGCTCGCGCTCGATGAGCCGGCGGCCGGCATGAATGCCACCGAAAAGCTTGCCCTGCGCGAACTGCTCGAGAGCATCAGCCGTGACGGCAAGACCATCCTGCTGATCGAACACGATGTGAAGCTGGTGATGGGTCTGTGTGATCGGGTCACGGTGCTCGACTACGGCAAGGTCATCGCTCAGGGCCTGCCCGACGACGTCAAGCGCGACAAGGCCGTAATCGAAGCCTATCTCGGAGCCAGCAATGAGTGATGTGGCCACCGAGGCGGCAAAAGAGGTGAGCGCCGAGGTGGTGCTCGCGGTCAATGGCCTGAAAGTCGCCTATGGCGGCATCCAGGCGGTCAAGGGCATCGACCTTGAGGTGCGCCGCGGCGAGCTGGTGGCGCTGATCGGCGCCAATGGTGCCGGCAAGACCACAACGCTCAAGGCGATCACCGGCAGCCTGTCGCCCAGCGCCGGCGACATCGCCTTTGACGGCCGCTCGATTGTCGGTCGCGATGCCTTCCAGCTGGTCGGCCAGGGCCTGGCGATGGTACCCGAGGGCCGCGGCGTGTTTGCTCGCATGACCATCGTCGAAAACCTGATGATGGGCGCCTATACCCGCCAGGACTCGGCTGGCATCAAGACCGACATCGACCGGATGTTCGAGACCTTTCCGCGACTCAAGGAGCGCGCCACGCAATTGGCCGGCACGATGTCGGGCGGCGAGCAGCAGATGCTGGCCATGGCCCGCGCACTCATGAGCCGCCCTCGCCTGCTGCTGCTTGATGAGCCGAGCATGGGTCTGTCGCCGATCATGGTCGCCAAGATCTTCGAAGTGATTCGCGTGGTGTCGGCCTCGGGCACGACGCTGCTGCTGGTCGAGCAGAATGCGCGGCTTGCGCTCGAAGCCGCCGATCGCTGCTATGTGATGGACTCGGGCCTGATCACCATGACCGGCGATGCGGCGAGCATGCTCAATGACCCGCGGGTGCGGGCGGCCTATCTGGGTGAGGCGGGCTGAGCCGCTGCAGCGCGGTTGCTCAGGACGCCGGTGGGGCGCTGTCCGCCGCCGACGTAAACGCATCCGCAAAGAAGGCGTCCTGCGGCAAGCCGCAACGCTCGACGAAATCGCGGCGCGCCGAATCAATCACGATCGGCGCGCCACAGGCATAGACCTGATGGCCCGACAGATCGGGCAGATCAGCCATTACCGCCTGATGCACGAAGCCGCTTCGGCCCTGCCAGTCGTCTTGCGGCAAGGCGTCTGATATCACCGGCACATAGCGGAAGTCGCGCAGCTCAGAGGACCACTGCAGGCACAGCGCATGGTGATAGAGGTCGTGGGGCCGACGCCCGCCCCAATAGAGCGTCATCGGTCGCCGGATATCCTTGTGGATCGCCTGCTCAACGATCGCCTTGATCGGCGCAAACCCGGTGCCACTGGCCAGAAACACGATCGGCGCATCGGCGTCTTCCCGCAAAAAGAAAGTGCCCATCGGCCCTTCAAAGCGCAGGATGTCGCGCTCCTTGACCGCAGGCTCGGTCACACCGAACAGCGCATCGGTAAAGCGCCCACCGGGCATGTGCCGAATGTGGAGTTCGATCTGCTCGGCGGCATAGGGTGCGCCGGCCATCGAATAGCTGCGGCGCGTGCCGTCCTTGAGAATCAGCTCGACATACTGGCCGGCGAGATACTGCAGGCGTTCATTGGCCGGCAGCTGCAGGCGCATCAGGGCCACATCGGGCGCCACGCGTTCAATCGAGGCGATCCGGCAGGGCATCTTGCGAACCGGAATATCGCCAGCTGCCGCGATCACCCGCGCCTCGATCACCAGGTCTTCGCAGGCCCGCGCGCAACACAGCAAGGCAAAGCCCTGGGCGGCTTCATCGTTGCGAAGCGCATTGGGCTGATGCGGCCCCTGCTCGAATCGACCTTCAGTCACCTTCGCCTTGCACGAGCCGCAGGCGCCGTTCTTGCAGCCATAAGGCAGCACGATGCCCTGGCGCAGACCGGCCTCAAGCACCGACTCATCGGCGTCGGCTGAATACTGTCTGCCACTGGGCATCAGGCTGATGTTGAAGGGCATCTCGTAGAATCGGCGGGTGAAGAAACGATTGGTCAAACAGGGCAGCCCGCATTATGGCTCACTGCCTCGACGCTTCCGGCGCGCGCGGCTGGTGCTGCTGGGCTGCGGCGATGTGGGGCTGCGCTTTGTCAGGATGTATGCCGACCGGCTGCACATCATCGGCGTGGTGCGTCGCACTGAGGCACTCGATGCGGTAAGGGCGGCGGGCGCCACGCCGCTGCGCGTCGATCTCGACGACAGGCGTGCGAGTCGCCGGCTGCGCGGTCTGGCACCTTATGTGCTGCACAGCGCGCCGCCGCCCTCATCGGGCAAGGGCGACCCGCGAACGAAGCACGCCTTGCAGGCGATGCCGCACGCCACGACGTGGGTCTATCTGAGCACGACCGGAGTTTATGGCGACTGCGGCGGGGCGCGCTTCGATGAAACACGGGCTGTCGCGCCGCGCAACGAGCGTGCCCTCCGGCGGGTCGCGGCCGAGACGCTGCTGCGCCGGCGTGCCGCGCGCGGCGCGATTCGGGTCACTGTGCTCAGAGTGCCGGGCATCTATGCCGGCGACCGGTTGCCGGTCGAGCGGCTGCAGCGGGGCACACCGGCGCTGATCGATGCCGACGATGTCTACACCAACCATATCCATGCCGACGATCTCGCCCGTATTGCGTATGCCGCACTGTGGCGCGGCCGCTCGCAAAGGGTGATTCACGCGGTCGACGACAGCGACCTGAAGATGGGCGAGTATTTCGAGGCGGTGGCGCAGGCTTTCGGCTTGCCTTCGCCACCACGCCTGCCGCGCGAGCAGTTGCGCGAGGCGGTCTCGCCGATGCTGCTGAGCTTCATGTCGGAGTCGCGTCGACTCGACAACCACAGGCTCAAGCGCGAGCTGCGGGTGCGGCTGCGTTTTCCGCAGGTCGCCGATTTTCTGAAGACCGTCGGGCAAGACCCGGGCTGAGAGCGACTGGCCGAGGCGATATCGACCGTGATACTCTCGAAGGCTGCATTCAAGCTTGCTGTTGCAGTGTTTGGCAGCGCAGGCGACCACTATTGCCGATGTAGCTCAGTTGGTAGAGCAGCGCATTCGTAATGCGAAGGTCGGGGGTTCGACTCCTCTCATCGGCACCAGCAGGCAAGCGGTTTTCGGCGGGCATCGTCGATCAGGCATTCCCTGACACAGCAACCCATGCAAGACACACCAGACATCCGCCCCGGGCAGTCGATTGAACTGCTCAAGGCACTGCACATCCTGACGCGCGACGGCCGGCTCAACCAGGACAGCCGGCGAAAACTGAAGCAGGTTTATCACCTGTATCAATTCATCGAGCCCTTGCTGCAGCAGATCAGGCAGGAGCAAGGCGATATCAGACTCGTGGATTGCGGAGCGGGAAAGTCTTATCTCGGCTTCATTCTCTATGACCTCTTCTTCAAATCGCTCCCGCCCGGCTCGCAGGTCGTGGGCATCGAATCCCGCGATGAACTGGTGCTCAAATCCCGGGAGCTCGCTTCGCGACTCGGCTTCGATGCCATGTCCTTCCTTAATCTGCGTGTCGATCAGGCCATGTCGAGCATGGCCAGCTCCAGCCTGACCGCCGGTGCGGACATCGTCACAGCCCTGCATGCCTGCGACACCGCCACCGACGACGCCATCCGGTTCGCACTGTCGGCCAAGGCACGCTTCATCGTGCTGGCGCCCTGTTGCCAGGCGGAAGTTGCAGCCGTGCTGCGCAAGAACAAGACGCCGTCCCAGTCCGGCACGCCGCTGGCGGCAATCTGGCGCCATCCCCTGCACACCCGCGAATTCGGCAGCCACATCACCAATGTGCTGCGCTGCCTGCAGCTTGAATCGCACGGCTATCAGGTGACCGTCACCGAACTGGTGGGATGGGAGCATTCGATGAAGAACGAACTCATCATCGCCAGCCGCAACAAGGATGTGCCGCGCCGGCAGGCTGCCGAAAAAGTCGATGCGCTTCTCGGGGAACTGGGCCTGACATCGCTGCGGGAGCGCTTTTTCACCGGCCCGGACCGCAGCAGCAGCCCATCGCAATCGGCGCCTGCAGCATGACTCTGGAAAAGATCCTTCACAGCCAGGGCTTCGGCAGCCGCAAGCAGTGCCGCCAGCTCATCTGGAACGAGCAGGTCAGTGTGGCCGGACGGCTCATCACCGATGCCGATGAAGACCTCCCCTGCGAAGGCCTGGTCTTCAGTGTTAACGGCAAAGAATGGACGTTTCGTCAGCACCTCTACATCGGCTTGCACAAGCCTCCCGATTACGAGTGTTCGCGCAAGCCCAGTCACCATCCGGGCATCCTCAGCCTGTTGCCGCAGGAATACCTCAACCGCAATACCCAGCCGGTCGGCCGGCTCGACCATGACACCACCGGCCTGCTGCTGCTGTCCGATGACGGCGGCTTCATCCACGCCCAGTCCTCGCCGAAGCGGCATATCCACAAGATCTATGAAGCCACCGTCTTCGAGGCGGTGACGCCGCAACTGATCGCGCAGCTGCAGGAAGGCGTAAAGCTCATCGACGAGGACAAGCCCATCGCCGCGCAGGTACGCATGCTTGACACGCATCTGCTTGAACTCAGCATCGACCAGGGCAAGTACCACCAGGTCAAGCGGATGCTGGCTGCGGCGGGCAATCACTGCGTCTCATTGCGCCGCAGTGCGATCGGCAAGCTCACCCTTGATTCGCTGGGCCTGCCCATGGGCCACTGGTGTCATCTGGACCCCGCGCAACTGGCCCAACTGGTCTGAGTTCACCCTGCGCCACGTGCCACGGATTACACTCGATGACATCGGCATCGCATGCCACCGACAAGCACAGCACCCACGAGACCCACAAGAGGGGGAGATACTCATGACCGACTACGACCTGATCATCTGCGGCGGCACCGTCCATGACGGCCTTGGCAGCGAGCCGCGCATCACCGACATCGCGGTCAAGGACGGCCGCATTGCCGCCATCGGCGCGATCAGCGGCACGGCCCTTGAGGAGATCGATGCCAAAGGTTTGCTGGTGACCCCGGGCTTTGTCGACGTTCACACCCACTTCGACGGTCAGGCCACCTGGGAGCATCGGCTTGCGCCGTCTTCCGGCCACGGCGTGACCTCGGTGGTGATGGGCAATTGCGGCGTCGGTTTTGCGCCCTGCAAGCCCGATCAGCGCGAGATCCTGGTCAAGCTCATGGAGGGCGTTGAAGACGTGCCCGAGGTGGTCATGATCGAGGGCCTGCCCTGGAACTGGGAAACCTTCCCCGAATATCTCGATGCGCTGGATGCGCGCCAGTTCGACATCGACATCGCCGCGCAACTGCCGCACTCGGCGCTGCGGGTCTATGTGATGGGCGAGCGCGCCGCCACCCAGGAGCCGCCGACCGCTCAAGACCTGGCCGCAATGCGCCGGCTCACCACTGAAGCCATCAAAGCCGGCGCATTGGGTGTGACCACCTCGCGCAACATGCTGCACCGGACCAAGGCCGGCGAACTCGCCCCCAGCCTTTTCTCGGAAGAAGACGAACTCGGCGCACTTGCCGAAGGGCTGAAGGACGCCGGCAGCGGCGTTTTCCAGATCATTCCGGCACCGATGGGCGATGCCGACCATGAGTTCGGTGTGATGCGACGCATTGCCGAGCGCTGCGGCCAGCCGCTGTCGTATTCGCTGATCCAGATGCCGGCAGGCGACCCGGATGCCTGGCGCAAGTCGCTCGCTGCCCTGTCACAGGCCACCAAGGACGGGCTGCCGATGCGTGCCCAGATCGCGCCGCGCCCGGTCGGCATGCTCTATGGACTGGAACTGAGCTTTCACCCGTTTGCCTATCACCCGAGCTACAAGGCGATCAGCCGCCTGCCGCTTGCGCAGCGCCTTGAGCGGATGAAAGACCCGGTCTTTCGCGAGCAACTGCTCTCCGAGCAGCCCGAAGACACCAACCCGGTCAATATCAAGACCGTGCGCGGCTTTCAGTACTGCTATGCCTGGGAAACCGAGGCGAATTACGAGCCGCAGATCGCCGATCGCATCGACCGGCTGGCAGCCGCCGCCGGACAATCGGTGGA
>Ga0007796_10000274_pt1 | contig 15236 bp, 14 predicted proteins | sample CryBogmetaGMA0M_FD_60373 | JGI IMG/M metagenome (GOLD analysis project Ga0007796, IMG submission 60373) | Freshwater microbial communities from Crystal Bog, Wisconsin, USA - MA0M | ecosystem: Environmental > Aquatic > Freshwater > Lake | place: Crystal Bog, Wisconsin, USA | collected 2009-07-06 | reverse complement strand
GAATCGAAAGAGCATCCGCTAAGAAGCAGAAGTGCGGGAGCTAAGAGAGCCGCAACTCGGACTGGGCGCCAATTGCGCGGAGCATGAGGTGACATGGGGTTAAGGATAGTGGCGCAATGTGCATGCACCAGTCGGAGCGAGTAGCGTTCATCCGGTGGTTCGTGTCACAGGAAATTTCACCTCTGAAGCCCCACTTCACCCTGCCGCAAGAGAGGCGCTTTTAGCCGCTTTTGACCAAGGCTGGGCCGATCCAAAGAAGCTATCTCAAAGCTCTTCTCGGGCTGCAATTCTGAGAAACCAATCTCTTGAAAATATCGCCTCTCGACTCGGAGTTCGCGCCGACTCAATTGAAGTATTGGGCGAACCTCATTTAGGTCATTACCTCGGCATCGCTGGGCTTCTTCGCCCCGAAAGTACCTTCGCCTATTCATCTATCGATAAGGGCAAGGTTCGCGCCATAGCTCGCGCCCATGTTCGCGACAGTATTGAAATGCGGTCTGATGCCGGTGGCCACATTAATTTTCCACAAGAGTTGCCCGCGAAAACTGTGGTCTCAATTCAGCTAGGAAATGGCGAGACCGGTGTAATTCAAAATCTCGATTCACTGGACTATGCGACGCAACTGATTGCAGTGGACGCAACTAGCACCGGATCTCGGGTATCTCTACCTGCCCGATGGGATACGGCGCTCTTTGATTCGCAATCCTGGATGGGTCCTAGCGGGTTAGCGATTTTGGCCATCAATAACTCAACGAGTTACCAATACCCACTTCCTCGAATCGCTCCAATCAAATCCCCAGGAAGCTACTCGTTACCGCTATTGATCACATCCGCAGTCGCTCTCGAGAATTTTGACATCGAAGATTCGAACATCAGAGATTATGCGCTCTCAAAGTTCGCGGCGATATCGGGATGTCAGATTATTGCGCCGACTTCTTCAGCTCTCCCCCAGCTCTTCTCCGTGACAATCGCCGGAATCGCCGCCGAAAATGCAGTACGTGCTTTAGCCGAGCGGTCAATCAATGTGGATTCTGGATCTGCTTGCTCCCCGGAAGATTTACAACCGAGCCATGTTCTAGCAGCTATGGGATATGAAACAACAGGTCATCTGCGATTTACCTTGCACTCAGGAACAACTCACAACGACGTTGATCTGCTGGTAAAAAATGTAGAGGAAGTTCTTCAGCAACTACGCAGCTAAATGCGCTGAGATTTCAGCGGCTGCTTCAGCGCCGTAGGCTTCTTGGAAACGACCCACAAATTCATCTTTGGTGAATCGATATTCCTGAGTGCCAGTGGTCTCGATAACGTAAGTCGCAATCATGGAACCAAGCTGTGCGCATCGTTCGAGCGAAAGCCCCCAAGCAAGTCCCGCCACGAATCCGGATCTGAACGAGTCGCCAACTCCAGTTGGATCAATCTTTGCTTTCTCTTTTGCACACCCAACTTTGATAAAAGTTCCATCAATACTTTCAATGCGAGCTCCATCAGAACCAAGAGTGACGATGCGGTACTTCACCCGCTCCAAAATTTCGTGATCGCTCCAGCCGGTCTTCTGAATTGCAAGCGCCAATTCGTATTCGTTCATAAAGAGATACGTTGCACCTGAAATCAATTTCTTGATTTCATCGCCGCTCATACGGGCCATCTGCTGGGAAGGGTCAGCTGCTACCGCGACTCCGGAATCAAGTGCGACCTCGGTATGGCGCAGCATTGCTTCAGGATCATCTGGTGAAATCACGATCAAATCGAGTTTACCGACTTTATCCATGATTGGTTTCAACTCGATATTGCGGGCTTCAGACATGGCACCTGGGAAGAAGGATGCAATCTGATTGAGCTCAGTATCCGTTGTTACAGTGAAGTGTGCTGTGTGCTGAGTCGTAGAAACCAAAGCGTGCGATGTATCAACACCATGACGAGACAACCATGCATCGTAATCCGCGAAATCTTTGCCAACAGCTGCAATCAAAATTGGATTAAGGCCTAAGACACCTAATCCAAATGAGATATTGGCAGCGCATCCGCCACGTCGAACATCGAGACCATCGACTAAGAATGAGAGTGAAACCTTTTCAAGCGAGCCTGCGACCAATGAATCAGTGAACTTTCCGGAGAAAGTCATAATGTGATCGAGCCCGACAGAACCAGCTACACCAATTTTCATAGCTGGAATCTAACTATAGCGACGTAGATTTAGCGGTGATTAGTTAAATGAATCGCCGCATGCACATGAACCTTGTGCATTTGGATTATCGATTGTGAAGCCCTGCTTCTCAATGGTGTCGACGAAATCGATTGAAGCACCCATGAGGTAAGGGTCGCTCATCTTGTCTACGACGACCTTGACTGAACCGAATTCGCGAGCGATATCGCCATCTTGATTACGATCATCAAAGTAGAGCTGGTAACGAAGACCTGAACATCCACCTGGCTGCACTGCAACGCGAAGGTAGAGATCATCGCGTCCTTCTTGTGCAAGGAGAGCTGCAACCTTTGCTGCTGCGACATCGGTAAGTGTGATGCCAGTTGTGATCTCGACTGGTGTGGTTGTTGTTTCAGTAGTCATGTGCCAAAGAATACCCGCGTCGGGTTGCCGTGGCGAACCCAAACGCATGACAATAGGCATATGTCTAAGAGCCTCAGCGACCTTCTCATCTTGGGTCAAGGCTCAGACCTTGCCTCAGAACGCGGGGTCTCATGTTCTGGTGAGCTTCCTGCTGCGAGTGACCCGCATCTACTTGAGCGCGCCCGCATAGCCAGGACTGCTCTTGGCGATCGTGCGCTAATTCTCGGTCATCACTATCAGCGTGATGAAGTCATTCAATTTGCCGATATCACAGGCGACTCATTTAAGTTGGCACAAGCTGCTGCTCAAAGTAGCGCAGAATTTATCTTCTTCTGCGGCGTTCACTTCATGGCTGAAAGTGCAGACATTCTTACGTCGTCACAACAACGCGTCATTCTCCCCGACCTGGCAGCGGGATGTTCAATGGCAGATATGGCCACAGCAAATCAAGTCAATGAATGCTGGGAAGAACTGGAACGCATTGGCGTTGCATCTCGTACTGTTCCTGTTACATATATGAATTCATCTGCTGCCATCAAGAGTTTTACCGGTGAACACGGCGGAACTATTTGCACATCGTCGAATGCACAGAAAACTCTTGAGTGGGCTTTCGCAAAGGCCGACAAGGTTCTCTTTCTTCCCGATCAGCATTTAGGTCGCAATACCGCTGTTCTCTCACTCGGTCTTTCCATCGACGATTGCGTCTTATGGAATCCTTGGAAACCAATGGGTGGCCTTACCGAAGACCAAATTCGCGGCGCAAAGATGATTCTGTGGCGCGGTCACTGTTCAGTGCACGGTCGCTTTACCCGCGACTCAATCAATGAAGTACGCGAAAGAGTTCCTGGAGTTAATGTCATCGTTCACCCAGAATGTCAGCACGAAGTTGTGTTGGGCGCCGATGTTGTTGGAAGCACGGAAAAGATTATTCAAACAGTTTCATCCGCTCCCCCAGGATCCGCCTGGGCTATCGGTACTGAGCTCAATCTCGTGTCTCGTTTGGCGAAAGAGAATCCTGATAAGAATGTGCTTTTCTTGGATAAGACTGTCTGTTACTGCTCGACTATGAATCGCATCGACTTGCCGCACTTGGTGTGGGCAATGGAATCCGTCGTTGCCGGGCATATTGTGAATGAGATTAAGGTCGATGAACGCGTGGCACACTTCTCGAAGTTAGCCCTCGAGCAGATGCTCGCTCTATAGTTCAGCCCATGACTGACGCAACTGATAATAAAAAGGGCCGCCCAACTCCAAAGCGTAAAGAGGCAGAGGCTGCTCGCAAGATTTCAACCTTGGCGCCGGCTTCAACTAAGGCCGAGAAGCAGCGCGCTAAAGAGGCTGCAAAAGCATCCCGTATTGCACAACGTGCTGCATTTCTCCGTGGTGACGAATCTGCGCTTCCACTTCGCGATAAGGGACCAGTCAAGAAATTTGTGCGCAACTACGTGGATGCGCGTCGCTCAATCGGCGAGTATTTCTTACCAGTAATTTTCATTGTTCTCTTCTTAACTTTGATTCCAAATGCCATCTTCCAAATCGGCAGCATTGTCATCATGTATTCAGTGTTACTGATTTCAGTGATCGATGGATTCTTACTCACTCGAAAGATTAAGAGCCAAGTAACCGAGAAGTTCCCAGGTGCTCCACTTAAGGGACTCGGAATGTACGGATGGCTTCGCTCGACTCAGATGCGAAGAATGCGCACACCTAAGCCTTCTATCAAACCGGGCGACTCTTTCTAAAGCGAACTATTAAGCGCGAGGGTTTGGGCTCTCGTTCTTCTTTGGATCGCGTTCTGGCAAGTTACCGAGCGCTGAATCAATAGCCTTCATCACATCTGCTGAAAGCTTTACACCTGCTGCCTTCACATTCTCTTTCACTTGAGAAGGTTTTGTTGCTCCCATAATCGCACTGGAAACATTCTGATTCTGTAGCACCCAAGCGAGCGAAAGCTGAGACATAGAAAGATCAAGTCCTTCTGCGATCGGCTTAAGTTTCTGAACGGCAGTGAGTACTTCTTCAGTCATCCAACGGGAAATGAAGTTTGCTCCGCTCTTCTTATCTGTTGCGCGTGAACCAGCCGGAGCCTTTTTACCTGGAAGATATTTTCCAGTGAGAACTCCTTGAGCCATTGGCGACCAGACAATTTGACCAATGCCTTCTTTCTTCGAAAGTGGAACAACTTCTGCCTCAATTACGCGCCACAGCGCTGAATACTGAGGCTGGCTTGAAACGAAACGGTTATAGCCACGAAGGTCTTGGATCTTAAGCGCATCCGCAATCTGCTTTGCATTCCACTCAGAGAATCCGATGTAGCTCACCTTTCCTTGGCGAATCAAATCGTCAAAGGCGCTGAGTGTTTCTTCAAGTGGCGTTTCAAAGTCGAAGCGGTGTGCTTGATAAAGATCGATATGGTCTGTATTCAATCGCTTTAAGGAAGCGTTGCACGATTCCATAATGTGTTTACGTGAAAGTCCGCGATCGTTCTTGCCTGGACCAGTTGGCCAATAGACCTTGGTGAACAATTCATATGATTCACGACGAACACCTTTAAGTGCCTTAGCCAAAACAACCTCTGCCTTTGTCCCCGCGTACACATCAGCGGTGTCAAAGGTTGTGATTCCCTGATTGAGCGCTTCGCGAACACATTTGACGGCAGCTTCTGTCTCTACCTGCGAACCGTGTGTGATCCAATTTCCATAAGAAATTTCTGAGACATACATTCCGGTATTACCAAGGCGTCTATATTCCATTGTGTAACCATAGGCTTGCGCGTGGTGAGTTGCCAAGCCCTATTGGCTGTGGTTTTCTTCGCATACAACTTCATAGATACCTTAGTGGGGGAAGTTCGGTGCAATTCCGACGCTGACCCGCAACCGTAAAGCTGTTCAATCGTGAACAGACTAAGTCGGATTACCCGTTGAGATATTTGTTTTTGACCAACACCCGCCGAGGTTTGCGGGGTGTAGTCCAAAGGTAATTGGCTTATTTTGGCCGACCGCTAGCGAGCTACCCCTGTGAGACTCTTCTATTAGGAGTTCACACTGTGAAAGCGTTACATAGCAAGAAATCAACTCAGAAGATTGCCATTGCTCTTCTTCTCATTACATCGCAATTTATTTCGATACCTGCATCCAACGCGGCATCTAAAGGTTGGCGTTACTGGGGATATTTCCAAGCTGCACCTGGATCAACACATTGGAAAGCTGCAATGACTGGGCCAACTGTCGATATCGCAGATGGCGCTGTCGAAGGATGGTCATTCGTATTTAGTAGCGATGACGTCCCATCAGTGCCGCCTGTAACAAAGCCTTCCTTTGCATCAATTTGTGGCGCCACAAAGGCAGACCCGGATACAAAGCGAATCGCGCTAGTCATTGAATACGGCAATCCTGCATGGGCACCGAAAGGCGAGAAAGTTCAGAAGCCATTTGTCCAATGTGTGACAACTGCTAAGAGTTCTCAAGGAATTGATGTCCTTGCGCAAGTCGCAAAGGTACGTTCGGCATCTTCTGGTCTTATCTGCGGTCTCAATGGGTATCCGAAGAAGGAATGTGGCGTAGAAATTCCAACTCCTGCTTCGCTGATCAAAAAATAAAGAATCCGATATGAAGCAGACTCTGCACCCACTGACGCTGTGGGTTGGATCGATACTCATTGCGATAGGTGTTGTCGTTCTCAATAATCCTTTTGTTGCGTTAGCAACGGTGGGTGCAGTTGGTCTGCTTGTCTATATTCGTAGAGATGGATCTCCTTGGTCAGCGAGTTTTTCACTATCACTGCGCATCGGAGCTCTCATACTTGCGATTCGAACTATTGTCGGGATTCTTATTGGAGTACCAATTCCAGGGCGCACACTGTTCTCCCTTCCGATTCTTCACCTACCTTCATGGATGCCGGGAATTCGCATCGGCGGTGCCGTTACCTTAGAGCGGTTATCGTCGTCGTTACACGAAGGTGTCATTATCGCTACTTTGATAGCGCTATTTGGAGCTGCGACTTCATTAACTAGTCCTCATAAGTTGCTCCGTGTTACTCCATCATTTATTTATGAAATTGGAATTACCTTAGTTATTGCAACATCCATCTTCCCTCAACTTGCAATGAGCGCTAAAAGAATCCGTACTGCCCAGAAATTGAGAGGTATGGAAGGTGCGGGGTTGCGGACTATCGCACTTCCTCTTCTCGAAGAATCTCTCGCTCGTTCGCTGCAACTTGCAGCTTCCATGGATGCTCGAGGTTATGGAATAAGTAAGAAGCGTTCTCGTTATCGCCCACAGAGATGGCTCATGCGTGACAATTTCGTCGTTCTTACATCGTTATTACTTGCACTTGTGATGGTGACACGGTGATCACCTTCTCGAATGTCTCGTTGATCTATCCCCAATCCACTAAAACCATTCTGGAAGACCTCTCCTTTCAAATCGAAGAAGGAGAAATGGTTCTGGTGATGGGCGAAACCGGTTCGGGAAAATCTTCGCTACTGCGATTAATCAATGGACTTGTCCCCCACCACACCGGTGGAATCCTCGCCGGCGACATCTCTGTCGATGGCATATCGACTCGCTCGGTAAAGCCGGGCTCTCTTGCCCATCTAGTTGGAATTGTCGGACAGAACCCCATCAATGGCTTTGTCACAGACATTGTTGAAGAAGAACTTGCCTTCACCATGGAGGCGCTTAATTTTCCTGCAGATGTCATGCGTAAAAGAGTTGAAGAGGTACTCGACCTGCTCGGCTTAAGCGCTTTACGAAATCGATCTATTGCAACACTCAGTGGAGGCGAACAACAACGTGTGGCGATCGGCGCTGCATTGGTCATGCATCCGAAAGTGCTCGTGCTGGATGAACCCACTAGCGCACTGGATCCAATAGCTGCAGAAGAAGTTCTCTCTATTCTGCACCGTCTTGTTCATGATTTAAGTGTCACGGTGATTGTTGCCGAACATAGATTGGAACGTGTGATCCAATTTGTCGATCGGATTATCTTCATCGAAGGCAATGGTGAAACTTCCATAGGCCCTGCCGAGGATATTCTGAAAATGTCCGACTTAGTTCCTCCAATTGTGAAACTAGCGAGAGCGCTAAATCTGCATGAAATCGGCACAAGCGTGCGTGAAGTAAGGCGACAGACTGAATCAATTCGCGATGGTAATTACCCAGATATTCCAACAATCTCCCGTACCTCCGAAACAGCAATAGATATTTCTCATGTCTCATACCGTTATGGAGAGAAGGTTGCACTCAATAACGTTTCGACTTCGATCCAACAAGGCGAGATTGTTGCAATCATGGGGCGCAATGGTGCAGGAAAAAGCACGTTCCTTCATTCGATTGTAGGTCTTGATTCTCCACATGCTGGTTCGATTTCAGTAAACGGTATGGACCCCACAAACCTCAAAGGCGAAGAACGACGAAATGCCATCGGATACGTTCCGCAGGAACCCAGTGATTTGCTCTTTGCACCCAGTGTTGAAGAGGAATGTGCAATTGCTGATCGAAGTAACAATCTGAGCGCCGGTTCGACTGCAGCACTCCTGAACCGCCTAGTCCCTCATATTTCTCTCCATGCTCATCCCAATGATTTATCGGAAGGTCAGAGACTCGCGCTCGTCCTCAGCATTGTGCTTTCGAGCAATCCTGATGTTCTAGTTCTCGATGAGCCAACTCGTGGACTCGATTACCGCGCCAAGAATCTCTTTTCGATCGCACTCAAAGAATATGCATCACAATTTAATCGGCCGGTCTTGCTAGCCACTCACGATGTTGAATTAGTTGCCGAACTTGCCGATCGCGTGCTCTTTCTTGCCGAAGGTGAAATTGTTGCTGACGGCAGCACCCTTGACGTTTTACTATCATCCCCCGCGTTTGCTCCTCAGGTTGCCAAGGTGATGTCACCTAAGCCATGGCTTACCGTTTCTGATGTAGTCAGTGCAATTGAAGGAAAGCCATGAAGACAGCTGAACTCTTCACATTTAAAGGAAGTTCGCTCTATGCGCTATGCGCGACTAGCGCTGTAAGCGCACTTGGATTCTGCTGGCCATTCCTTGTCACTCACAAGCAAGGACATCCTCAATGGATCTTTCTCCTAGCTGCACCCTTCGCACTGTTAACTTTGATGGCAAGTATCAGCAATAAACTCTTTGATGCAAAGACAATTGCACTTCTAGCCGTTCTTTCCGCACTTGTCGCAGCCTTGCGCCCCATGGGAACCGGAGCAGTTGGAATCGAACCGATGTGGTTCATCCTGATTCTTGCAGCACGTGTATTTGGTCCGTCATTCGGATTTCTTCTCGGAACAATTTCAATGTTTCTTTCGGCAGTACTCACTGGTGGGTTAGGCCCTTGGGTTGCTTACCAATCATTTGCAGCCGGATGGATCGGCCTCGGCGTGGCACTTATTCCACGTTCGTTAAGAGATCGAGTCGAAATTGGCGCACTTACTCTTTATGGAATTATCGCTGCAGAATTTTTCGGGATTGCGATGGATCTGCAATTCTGGCCATGGGCGGTAGGAAGCGATTCGCAACTTTCTTACAGCGCTGGTGCACCGATAACTTCAAATCTCTCGCACTTCATCTCGTATCACTTCTTATCTTCAATGGCTTGGGATATCCCGCGGGCGATATTCACTGCAGCCTTGATTTTGGCTACTGGTAAACCAGTACTTCACACCCTGCGACGGGCACATACCCGTGCAGCATTTATGACTCCGATTGAATTTATCGAACGTGAGAAGGCACAAAGGGCAACGCTGTAATCGTCGCTGAAGATTCGCGTCCTCGCACATCAATTGTCACGTCATCGCCAATAGTGAAGTTGGGTTCAATCAGAGCAAGTGCGATTCCCACTTTGAGCGACGGTGAAAAAGTTCCGCTTGTAACAACTCCAATTTCACGTCCAGTTGAATCCTTGATCGCCATACCGGCACGAGGAATTCCTCGATCATTTGATTTGAGGGCTCGAAGTGAACGAACAGAGGCTGCTTCGCGTTGCGCGCGAAGAACTTCGGAGCCTCGGAATGATTCCTTCTTCCACCCAATCGCCCATCCAGCACTTGCTTGTACTGGCGTAATCTCGAGAGAAAGTTCGTGGCCATGCAATGGATAGCCCATCTCAGTGCGCAAGGTGTCGCGCGCACCTAATCCGCAGATAGCTCCATTGAATGGTGTCATTGCTTGGACAAGTGCATCCCAAACCTGTGATGCATCTTCCCATCGAGGTACAAGTTCAAATCCGTGTTCGCCGGTATATCCAGTGCGACAGAGAATTACATCGTGGCCTGCAATTGAGACATGAGCGAAAGCCATGTAATCCATTGTTGGATTGATGCCGAAACTCTTGATGACATCGACCGCATTCGGCCCCTGTAATGCAAGCACGGCAAATTGTTCGTGCAGGTTTTCAACCTGGATGCCTGCTGGTGCATTTTCAACGAGAACTCGGACCACATCAGTTGTGTTTGATGCATTTGGAATGAGAAAGAAATCATCATCGGCATTGCGATAGGCAATGAGATCATCGACTACTCCACCATCTGGATTGCAGAGCAAGGTGTACTGCGCCTTGCTATCACCGATACGTGTGAGGTCATTGGTAAACATTTCATTGAGAAACTCGAGCGCACCCGCGCCTTTAACGCTTGCTTTGCCGAGGTGGGAAACATCAAAGAGCCCCACGCGTTCTCGAACTGCAGTGTGTTCGGCTAGTACGCCAGATCCTGGATATTCGATGGGCATTAGCCAACCGCCGAAATCGGCCATCTTCGCTTCAAGATCAATATGCTTCTGATGTAAAGGTGAGTTTTTCACAGTGACAACTTACACTTACGGCTCGTAAGTGCCGAGTATGAACCTGACCAATCTCAAGGAGCCGCCATGACCACCATCCGCCTTTCAGACGGAATAGTGAAGGACGATGTATTAGTTGTAGGGCTTGCTACCAAAACTGGTAAAGGTTCAAAGGCGAGTTCCCCTTCATTGCATATCGAATCTGGCGACTTAGCAATCGACACAAAGGTCCTGATGCAGGCGCTCGTGGATCTCGGAGCTACTGGTAAGGCCGACGAAGTTATCAAAGTACCAAGTACCTCTACACGCTTGATCGTCTTCACTGGTCTTGGGAAATCCGCTTCGACATATGACAACGAAGTTCTTCGTCGCGCGGCAGGTGCGGCAGCTCGTTCACTAGCCGGAAACTCCAGCGCCACTTTCTCGCTTCCAGCTAAAAGTGCAGCAGCGGTAAAGGCGATTGCAGAAGGAGCGGGACTCGGCTCCTATCTCTTTGATCAATTCCGTGGCTCAACAAAGAGCGCGCAAAAAGCTCCACTCAAGACAATTACCGTTCATACAGATCTTGCATCTACCCCTGATGTAAAGGCGCTGGCCAAGCACGCAGAAATTATTGCGACATATACACATTTGGTACGAGACCTCATCAATACTCCCCCAAGCCATCTCAATCCAGAAACATTCTGCAAAGCAATCGCTGATGCGGTCAAAAAAGCTGGTGGTGAATCAGCCGGGCTCAAAGTTTCTGTGCTGAATGATTCGCAATTGAAATCAAAGGGTTACGGCGGAATTATTGGAGTTGGTCAAGGATCTGTAAATCCGCCACGTCTTCTCAACATTTCGTATTCACCAAAAGGTGCAAAAGCTAAGAAGAAGTATGCATTTGTTGGAAAAGGAATCACCTTCGATTCTGGTGGTTTAGCTTTGAAGCCAGCTAACGGTATGGAAGCAATGAAGTCGGATATGAGCGGTGCAGCCGCAGTATGTGCAGCAACAATCGCAATCGCTCTTCTCAAATTACCTATTGCTATCGAAGCATGGGCACCACTTGCTGAAAATATGATCAGTGATACTGCAACACGACCAAGTGATGTTATTTCCATTTATGGTGGGAAAACTGTTGAAGTTCTCAATCCAGATGCAGAAGGTCGATTGATTCTCGCTGATGCACTTGTAAAGGCTCAAGAGACTAAGGACCTTGATGGCATCATCGATGTTGCGACGTTGACTGGTGCTCAGGTCGTTGCACTCGGAACTCGCACTAGCGCGGTAATGACTAACAACCCTGAATTCTCATCACAATTTTTGAATGTGACTCACGAAACAGGTGAAGCTTTCTGGCCGATGCCACTTCCAGTCGAGCTTCGCGCATCCCTAGATTCTCCTGTTGCAGACCTCGCAAATATCGGAGAGCGAATGGGCGGCATGCTTGTCGCTGGTCTCTTCCTCAAGGATTTCGTCTCAGATGAACTCCCTTGGCTCCACCTCGATATCGCCGGTCCTGCCTTTAATGAGAGTCAGCCCCACGGCTATACCCCAGTAGGTGGAACCGGCGTCGCAATGCGTTCGTTGGTTCAGCTCGCGGTAGTTGCCAGCTCCTGACCCGCGTTATGCATCTGCCCGCTTAGGCTGGCAAGATACGGCTGTTGAGCTCAATTCTCGATAGGTCAGGTGAAGGAGTAATTCGGTGGCAGATTTTGATCTCGTAGTTCTCGGCGGCGGTAGCGGCGGTTATGCGGCAGCGCTTCGCGGAGCACAACTTGGACTTTCAGTTGCGCTTATCGAGAAAGATAAGGTCGGCGGTACCTGCCTTCACCGTGGATGTATTCCAACAAAAGCGCTGCTCCATGCAGGCGAAGTTGCAGATAGTGCACGCGAATCTGCACATTTCGGAGTAAATGCGACTTTCAACTCGATCGATATGAATGGTGTTAATTCATATAAGGATGGCGTCATCGCTGGTCTCTTTAAAGGATTGCAAGGGCTCGTTAAATCTCGCGGAATTACCTTCGTCGAAGGAACCGGACGGCTTGTTTCTAATAACACTGTAGAAGTTAACGGCACACAATACGTCGGAAAGAACATCGTTCTTGCAACGGGTTCATATGCACGCACTTTGCCTGGGCTTGATATTGATGGACAACGCGTAATCACTTCAGATCACGGAACTTCGATGAACTATGTTCCAAAGAGCGTCATTGTTCTGGGCGGCGGAGTCATCGGTTGTGAATTCGCTTCTGTTTGGAAATCATTCGGCGCCGAAGTAACAATCATTGAAGGTCTTCCGCACCTCATCGCTCTTGAAGATGAGTCTTCAAGTAAGTTGCTTGAACGTGCGTATCGCAAGCGTGGAATCAACTTTGAACTCGGTGTTCGCTTTAAATCTCACCGCGTAGATGCCAACGGAGTCACTATTACTCTTGAAGATGGTCGCGAATTTAGCGCAGAAGTACTTCTCGTTTCTGTGGGCCGCGGACCTGTTACAGATGGCATCGGATATCAAGAAGTTGGTATCGCCATGGACCGCGGTTACATCACAGTCGACGATCATTGCCGCACCAATATTCCAGGCATTTTTGCTGTCGGTGACATCATCCCAACTCTGCAACTTGCCCACGTCGGTTTCCAAGAAGGAATTCTCGTCGCTGAAACAATCGCAGGATTAAATCCTCGACCAATTAATTACGATGGCGTGCCACGTGTTACCTACTCCGAACCTGAAGTTGCTTCGGTTGGTCTTTCAACAAAGCTCGCTAAAGAACGTGGCTACGATGTTGTCGAACTCGATTATAACTTGGCAGGAAATGGAAAAGCTCAGATTCTCAAAACAGCTGGTTCAATCAAACTCGTTGCACAGAAGAATGGACCAGTACTCGGTATCCATATGGTGGGCGCTCGTGTTGGCGAACTTCTCGCAGAAGCACAATTGATTTTTAACTGGGAGGCTTCAGCAGATGATGTTGCACCTCTCATCCATGCACACCCAACACTGTCTGAGGCAATGGGCGAAGCTCATATGGCTCTTGCAGGCAAACCACTTCACGCGCACGGTTAATCAATAGGAGAAAATACAGATGTCATTCTCAGTAACAATGCCAGCTCTCGGCGAGAGCGTCAGTGAAGGAACAGTTACACGTTGGCTCAAGAATGAAGGCGACATGGTCGCTGTCGACGAACCACTCCTTGAAGTCTCGACCGATAAAGTCGATACCGAAATTCCATCACCTGTTGCAGGTGTGCTCTCTAAAATTGTTGTCGGCGTAGATCAGACCGTTGCAGTCGGAGCAGAACTTGCTGTTATCTCATCGGACGCTTCTGCAACTGCACCAGCTGCTCAAGCACAAACTCCTCCACCTGCAACTCCCGTAGCTGTGCCTGAAACCGTAGCCGAACCTGTATTGCAAGTTTCTACCCCAGCACCAACTCCTCCTCCCGCGCCTGCGGCACCTGCTGCATCAGCACCAACTGGCGGCGGAACAGTTATCACAATGCCTGCACTTGGCGAATCCGTCAGCGAGGGAACTGTTACACGATGGCTTAAGAATGTAGGAGATTCAGTTGCAGTAGATGAGGCGCTTCTCGAAGTTTCAACTGACAAAGTTGATACTGAAATTCCATCACCAGTTGCCGGCACTCTTCTAGCAATTGATGTCCCAGTGGATACAACTGTTGCAGTTGGTGCACGACTTGGATTAATTGGCACTTCAGGTTCGGTTGCTGCACCCGTTGCTCAAACTCCTCCCCCTGCGCCAGTTGCTCAAGCGCCAGCCGCTCCAACACCTGCACCTGTTGCAACACCTGCACCAGCTCCAGTTGCTGCTCCAACACCTGTTGCACAAGCTCCAGTTTCACAACCACAAGATGCATATGTGACTCCGATTGTTCGCAAGCTAGCAAACGATCTCGGTGTCAATCTAGCTTCTGTTCGCGGAACTGGAATTGGCGGAAGAATTCGCAAGGAAGATGTCCAAGCTGCTGCACCTCAAGCCGCAGCAATTCAGAGCACACCTGCGGTCGTTTCTCCGGCAGCACCGCGTCCGGCCGCTCCCGTCGCATCACCACTTCGCGGAACAACAGTCACCATGTCGCGACTTCGCAAAGTTATTGCAGCTCGTATGGTCGAATCACTACAAGTTTCTGCTCAGCTCACAACTGTTATCGAAGTAGATGTCACGAAGATTGCACGACTTCGCGATCGCTCAAAGGCGACTTTCGAAGCTCGCGAAGGCGTGAAGCTCTCATTCCTTCCATTCTTTGCAGTCGCAGTATGCGAAGCGCTGAAGCAGCATCCAGTTCTTAACTCATCTGTCGAAGGTGATCAGATTATTTATCATGGCGCAGAACACCTCGGAATTGCAGTTGATACTGAACGTGGACTTTTGGTTCCAGTTATTCATAATGCTGGTGATCTGAATATGGGTGGAGTTGCTCGCAAGATTGCAGATCTTGCCGCTCGTACTCGTGACAACAAGGTCACTCCAGACGAACTCGGTGGCGGAACATTTACTCTGACCAACACTGGTTCTCGCGGTGCGCTCTTTGATACTCCGATTATTAATCAACCACAAGTTGCAATTCTCGGACTCGGCGCAGTTGTGAAGCGACCAATGGTCGTCAAGGGCGAAGACGGTGGCGAAACTATTGCAATCCGCTCGATGGTTTATCTCGGTCTTTCATACGATCACCGAGTTGTCGATGGTGCAGATGCTGCTCGCTTCTTAGTCACTCTCAAGGAACGCCTCGAAGGCGGCGCATTCGAAGCTGATTTGGGTCTTTAAGAACTCATGCCAGTTCCACAACGTATCGCCGTAACCGGAGCATCAGGACTTATCGGTACGGCTCTTGTTGGCTATCTCAAAAGCGAAGGCCACACTGTTC
>Ga0007796_10000272_pt1 | contig 15246 bp, 9 predicted proteins | sample CryBogmetaGMA0M_FD_60373 | JGI IMG/M metagenome (GOLD analysis project Ga0007796, IMG submission 60373) | Freshwater microbial communities from Crystal Bog, Wisconsin, USA - MA0M | ecosystem: Environmental > Aquatic > Freshwater > Lake | place: Crystal Bog, Wisconsin, USA | collected 2009-07-06 | reverse complement strand
GGCTACACCATCCTGATGGGCACGGTCGGGACGCATGCCATCAACGGCGGCCTGTATGCAAAGCTGCCCTACGACATGGTCAAGGACTTTGCGCCAGTGACCTACATCGCATCGACCCCCAACCTGCTGGTGGTCAACAACGATGTCCCGGTTAAAAACGTCAAGGAACTGATCGCCCTGGCCAAGGCCAAGCCCGGGACGCTGACCTACGGCTCACCCGGCATCGGCACCTCGGTCCATGTCTCGGGCGAGCTCTTCGACAGCATGGCCGGCGTAAAGATGATTCATGTGCCCTACAAGGGCCGCCAGATGGCCATTCCCGACCTGCTGGGGGGCAACATCACGATGATGTTCGACAACATGCCGTCGGCCCTGCCGGTGGTCAGAGACGGCAAGCTGCGCGCCATCGGCGTGACCAGCGCCAGGCGCTCGCCCTCGGCGCCCGACATTCCGACGATCGCCGAGCAGGGTCTGCCGGGGTTTGAAGCCACCTCGTGGTTCGCTGTTTTTGCGCCGGCCGGTACGCCGCGCCCGATCGTCGACAAGCTGCATGCCGAGATCGTGCGGATTTTCAATCTGCCCGATGTTCAGGAGAAGATGCTCAAGCTCGGGCTCGATACCGTGCTGGGTGGGCCTGACGAACTCGCGCGCTTTCAGCAGGCCGAGATCGTCAAGTGGGCCAAGGTGGTCAAGGATTCGGGCGCCAAGGCCGAGTAAGTTGCCTGACCCACAAAAAAGCCGCCGGGCATTGCCACCCGGCGGCTTTCTTGTTACATCAACTGAACCGGCGTCAAACCCCGCCGGAAAGTTCAGTCTTGCGAGCCCTCGCCCGGGGCATTCGCGCCGGCTGCCTCAGCTTCGGCTTCCGCCTGCTGCTGAGCCAGTTCGCCAGGCTGCATGAAGATCGCCTCAGCCGCAGCGAGAGCCTGCTGTTCCTGAGCCTCGGTGGTCTCCTTCTCGCGGCGGGCGCGATGGTAGGCCAGACCGGTGCCGGCAGGAATCAGACGACCCACAATGACGTTCTCCTTGAGACCCCGCAGATCGTCGCGCTTGCCCATGATGGCCGCCTCGGTCAGCACCCGGGTGGTCTCCTGGAAGGAGGCCGCCGAAATGAACGAGTCGGTCGACAGCGACGCCTTGGTGATGCCCAGCAGGATATTGTCGTAGGTGGCCGGGAGCTTGCCGGCAGCCAGCGCCTTGTCGTTCTCGTCGAGGATCTCGGAGCGTTCGACCTGTTCGCCGACGATGAACCCGGTGTCACCCGGCTGCACCACCTGAACCCGACGCAGCATCTGGCGCACGATGACTTCGATGTGCTTGTCGTTGATCTTCACGCCCTGCAGACGATAGACGTCCTGGACCTCATCGACGATATAGCGGGCCAGCGCCTCGATACCCAGCAGTCGCAGGATGTCGTGCGGATCGGCCGGGCCGTCGACGATGAGCTCGCCCTTGTTGACCACCTGACCGTCGTGAACCAGGACGTTCTTTTCTTTCGGGATCAGGAATTCAAGGGGATTGCCCTCAAGGTCGGTGATGACCAGACGCTGCTTGCCCTTGGTGTCCTTGCCAAACGACACCGTACCGGTGATGTCGGCGAGCATGCCGGCATCCTTGGGGGCACGCGCTTCAAAGAGCTCGGCCACCCTCGGCAGACCGCCGGTAATGTCGCGATTCTTCTGCGATTCCTGAGGAATCCGGGCAAGCACCTCACCAACGCCGACCTGCTGGCCATCGCGGATCATGATCAGCGCGCCCACCGGGAAGGAAATGGTGACTGCGTGATCGGTACCGGCGATTCGGACTTCCTGTCCGGATTCGTTGATCAGCTTGATCTGCGGACGCACGCCCTTGGTGGTCGGGCCACGACGCTTGGCATCGATCACCACCAGGGTCGACAGGCCGGTGACATCGTCGATCTGCTTGGCCACCGTGACGCCTTCTTCGACGTTTTCGAACCTCACGGTACCGGCGTACTCGGTGATCATCGGGCGTGTCAGCGCATCCCAGGTCGCCAGGATCGTACCGGCCTTGACGACCTTGCCGTCGCCGGCCTGCAGCACCGCGCCATACGGCACCTTGTGACGCTCGCGCTCGCGGCCGTTGTCGTCCTGGATCAGGATTTCACCGGAGCGTGAGATGGCGACCTGCTCGCCCTTGCCGTTGGTGACATAGCGCATGGTGGCGGTAAAGCGCACGATGCCGTTGGATTTGGCGTCGACGCTGCTGGCCACTGCAGCACGCGATGCCGCGCCACCGATGTGGAAGGTGCGCATGGTGAGCTGGGTGCCCGGCTCGCCGATCGACTGGGCGGCTATCACGCCGACCGCCTCGCCGGAGTTGACCAGCACACCACGTCCCAGATCGCGGCCATAGCACTTGGCGCACAAACCGTAACGGGTATCGCAGGACAGCGGCGTACGCACGCGCACTTCGTCGATGCCCAGACGCTCGATCTCGTCGACCGAGTCTTCGTCGAGCATGACACCGGTTTCATACAGCGTGGCCTGGGTCTCGGGATGGACCACATCGCTCACCACGACACGACCGAGGATGCGATCGCGCAGGGCTTCGATGACTTCGCCGCCTTCGACGAGTGCCCGCATGGCTACACCGTTGGTGGTGCCGCAGTCGTCTTCGACCACCACCAGATCCTGGGTCACGTCGACCAGTCGACGGGTCAGATAGCCGGAGTTGGCGGTCTTGAGCGCGGTATCGGCCAGGCCTTTCCGGGCGCCGTGCGTCGAGATGAAGTACTGCAGAACGTTCAGACCTTCGCGGAAGTTCGCGGTGATCGGGGTCTCGATGATCGAGCCGTCAGGCTTGGCCATCAGGCCGCGCATGCCGGCGAGCTGACGGATCTGCGCAGCCGAGCCGCGAGCACCCGAGTCGGCCATCATGTAGATGGCATTGAAGGACTCCTGATCGACCACCTTGCCGTGACGATCGGTGACCTTCTCGGTCTTGAGCTGATCCATCATGGCCTTGCCGACTTCGTCGCCGGTCTTGGACCAGATGTCGACCACCTTGTTGTAACGCTCGCCCTGGGTCACCAGACCCGAGGTGTACTGCTGCTCGATCTCCTTGACCTCGGCCTCGGCAGCAGCCAGCAGCGTGACCTTTTGCGGGGGCACCAGCATGTCGCCGATGGCAATCGAGATGCCGGCACGGGTGGCCAGACGGAAGCCGTTCTGCATCAGCTGATCGACGAAGATCACGGTGTCGCGCAGACCGCAACGACGGAAGGACGCATTGATCAGGCGAGAAATTTCTTTTTTCTTGAGCGCCTTGTTGATGAACTCGAAGGGCATGCCATGCGGCAGGATCTCGGACAGGATCGCGCGGCCGACCGTGGTGTTGGCACGGATCAGTCGGGGCGTGGACTCGCCGGTGTCGCGATTGCGGTCGTACTCGCGCAGACGAACGATGATCTTGGTGCCGAGTTCGACCTCGCGGTTCTCATAGGCCCGCAGCATCTCGGTGACGTTGGCGAACATCATGCCTTCGCCCTTGCCGTTGGTCTTTTCGCGGGTGGCGTAGTACAGACCCAGCACGATGTCCTGCGACGGCACGATCGAGGGTTCGCCGTTGGACGGGAACAGCACATTGTTGGAGGCCAGCATCAGCGTGCGGGCTTCGAGCTGTGCCTCGATCGACAGCGGCACGTGAACCGCCATCTGGTCGCCGTCGAAGTCGGCGTTGAAGGCGGCGCACACCAGCGGATGCAGCTGGATCGCCTTGCCTTCGATCAGCACCGGCTCGAAAGCCTGGATGCCGAGGCGGTGCAGGGTCGGTGCCCGGTTGAGCATGACCGGATGTTCGCGGATGACTTCTTCCAGGATGTCCCAGACGATGGGTTCCTGGTTCTCGACGAACTTCTTGGCCTGCTTGATGGTGGTCGCTACCCCCATCGTCTCGAGCTTGTTGAAGATGAAGGGCTTGAAGAGCTCGAGCGCCATCAGCTTGGGCAGACCGCACTGATGCAGCTTGAGCTGCGGGCCGACCACGATGACCGAGCGCCCCGAGTAGTCGACGCGCTTGCCCAGCAGGTTCTGACGGAAACGGCCGCCCTTGCCCTTGATCATGTCGGCCAGCGACTTCAGGGCGCGCTTGTTGGCGCCGGTCATGGCCTTGCCGCGACGACCGTTGTCGAGCAGCGAGTCGACCGCTTCCTGCAGCATGCGCTTTTCATTGCGCACGATGATCTCGGGCGCCTTGAGCTCGAGCAGACGCTTGAGACGGTTGTTGCGGTTGATGACCCGGCGATAGAGATCGTTCAGGTCGGAGGTGGCAAAACGTCCGCCATCGAGCGGCACCAGCGGGCGCAGCTCGGGCGGCAGCACCGGCAGGACCTCAAGCACCATCCACTCGGGCTTGATGCCCGAACGCTGGAAACCCTCGAGCACCTTCAGGCGCTTGGCGAGCTTCTTGATCTTGGCTTCAGACGAGGTCGCGCCAAGCTCTTCATGCAGCCGGGCGACATCGCGGTCGACGTCGATCGAGCGCAGCAGATCGCGCACGCCTTCGGCACCCATGATGGCGCGGAAGTCATCGCCGTACTCTTCGGTCTTGGCGAGGAAATCGTCTTCGGTGAGCAGCTGGCAGCGCTTGAGCGGGGTCATGCCCGGCTCGATGACCACATAGGCCTCGAAATAGAGCACCCGCTCGATGTCGCGCAGCGTCATGTCAAGCACCATGCCCAGACGCGACGGCAGCGACTTCAGGAACCAGATGTGCGCGGTCGGGCTGGCCAGTTCGATATGGCCCATCCGCTCGCGGCGAACCTTGGCGAGCGTGACTTCGACGCCGCACTTCTCGCAGATCACACCACGGTGCTTCAGGCGCTTGTACTTGCCGCACAGGCACTCGTAGTCCTTGATCGGCCCGAAGATCTTGGCGCAGAACAGACCGTCGCGTTCGGGCTTGAAGGTTCTGTAGTTGATGGTCTCAGGCTTCTTGACTTCGCCATAGGACCAGGAGCGGATCTTCTCGGGCGATGCAATGCCGATCTTGATCGCGTCGAAGTGTTCTTCTTCCTGGACCTGCTTGAACAGGTCGAGCAATGCTTTCATCTTGGCCCCTTTATCCCGATCAGTTGCGCTCGAGATCGATATCGATCCCGAGCGACCGGATTTCTTTCACCAGCACATTGAACGACTCGGGCATGCCCGCTTCGATGGTGTGCTCGCCCTTCACCAGATTCTCGTAGACCTTGGTCCGACCATTCACATCGTCGGACTTGACGGTCAGCATTTCCTGCAAGGTGTAGGACGCACCATAGGCCTCGAGTGCCCAGACCTCCATCTCGCCGAAACGCTGTCCGCCGAACTGCGCCTTGCCGCCCAGCGGCTGCTGGGTCACCAGCGAATACGGCCCGGTGGAGCGCGCATGCATCTTGTCATCGACCAGGTGATGCAGCTTCAGGACATGCATGTAGCCCACGGTGACATGACGGTCGAACTGCTCGCCGGTGCGACCGTCGTGAAGCCGCAGCTGCGTCTTTTCGAGGTTGAAGCCGAGTTTGGCAGTGTTCGGATCGTCGTCCGGGAAAGCGATGTCGAGGGCGGCACGGATCTCGAGTTCGGACGCGCCGTCAAACACGGGTGTTGCAAACGGCACGCCATTGGTGAGGTTTTGCGCCAGCTCGACGATCTCGGTATCGGTGAGCGTCTCGAGCTCGGCCTTCTGACCGTTGCGGTTGTAGACGCTGTCGAGCATGCGACGCAGCTCGACCGCCTTGGCCTGACGGGCGAGCATTTCGCCGATACGCAGACCGATGCCCTTGGCAGCCCAGCCGAGGTGAGTCTCGAGAATCTGGCCGACGTTCATCCGTGAGGGCACGCCCAGCGGATTGAGCACGATATCGACCGGGCGACCATCGGCCATGTAGGGCATGTCCTCGACCGGCACGATGCGCGAGACCACGCCCTTGTTGCCGTGACGGCCGGCCATCTTGTCGCCAGGCTGCAGACGGCGCTTGACCGCCAGATAGACCTTGACCATCTTGAGCACGCCCGGAGGCAGCTCGTCGCCCTGGGTGAGCTTCTTGCGCTTTTCTTCGAAAGCCAGATCGAAGGAGTGGCGCTTTTGCTCGATCGACTCTTTCGCGCCTTCAAGCTGGCTGGCAGCGGTTTCATCGGCCAGGCGGATTTCGAACCAGTTCCAGCGATCGAGGTCGGCGAGATAGGCGGCATCGATGACCGCATCCTTGGCCAGACGCTTGGGGCCGCCGTTGGCGACCTTGCCGATCAGCAGGCGCTCGAGACGCTCGAAACTGTCGTTTTCAACGATGCGCAGCTGGTCGTTGAGGTCAAGGCGATAGCGCTTGAGCTCATCGTCGATGATCGACTGGGCACGCTTGTCGCGCACGATGCCTTCACGGGTGAAGACCTGAACGTCGATGACCGTACCGTTCATGCCCGAAGGCACGCGCAGCGAGGTGTCTTTCACATCGGAAGCCTTCTCGCCGAAGATCGCGCGCAGCAGCTTTTCTTCGGGGGTGAGCTGGGTCTCGCCCTTGGGTGTGACCTTGCCGACCAGGGTGTCGCCGGCCAGCACTTCGGCGCCGATATAAACGATGCCCGACTCGTCCAGACGACCGAGCTGGCTTTCGGACAGATTGGAGATATCGCGGGTGATCTCTTCGGAGCCGAGTTTGGTGTCGCGAGCAAGCACCGACAGCTCCTCGATATGGATCGAGGTGTAGCGGTCGTCGGCCACCACCTTTTCGGAGATCAGGATCGAGTCTTCGAAGTTGTAGCCGTTCCAGGGCATGAAGGCGACCAGCATGTTCTGGCCGAGCGCGAGCTCGCCGAGATCGGTCGAGGCGCCGTCGGCCACCACGTCACCGCGGGCAATGCGATCGCCCTTGCGAACGATCGGACGCTGGTTGATGTTGGTGTTCTGGTTGGAGCGGGTGTACTTGATCAGGTTGTAGATGTCGACGCCGACTTCACCGGCCACCGCTTCATCATCGTTGACGCGGATCACGATCCGGTTGGCATCGACATAGTCGACCAGGCCGCCGCGCAGTGCGGTGACGACCGTGCCGGAGTCGACCGCGCAGGTGCGCTCGATGCCGGTACCGACCACCGGTTTTTCCGGGCGCAGGCAGGGCACGGCCTGACGCTGCATGTTCGAGCCCATCAGCGCGCGGTTGGCGTCGTCATGCTCGAGGAAGGGAATCAGCGATGCCGCCACCGACACAATCTGGCTCGGCGCCACGTCCATGTACTGGACCTTGTCGGGCGATGACAGCAGGGTCTCGCCGTTGATCCGCACCGACACCAGTTCATCGGTCAGACGGCCATTGGCATCGACCGCGGCATTGGCCTGGGCGATGACATAGCGGCCCTCCTCGATCGCCGACAGGTAATGGATGTCGTCGGTGAGGGTGAGGTCGACCACCTTGCGGTAGGGCGTCTCGAGAAAGCCGTATTCGTTCAGGCGCGCATAGAGCGACAGCGAATTGATCAGGCCGATATTCGGGCCCTCGGGCGTTTCGATCGGGCAGACCCGGCCGTAGTGCGTGGGATGCACGTCGCGGACTTCGAAGCCTGCGCGCTCACGCGTCAAGCCGCCCGGGCCAAGGGCCGAGACACGGCGCTTGTGGGTGATCTCGGACAGCGGATTGGTCTGGTCCATGAACTGCGACAGCTGCGAGGAGCCAAAGAATTCACGGATGGCAGCACTGATCGGCTTGCTGTTGATCAGGTCGTGCGGCATCAGGTTTTCGGTTTCAGCCTGGCCCAGACGCTCCTTGACCGCGCGCTCGACCCGCACCAGACCGGCACGGAACTGGTTTTCGGCCAGCTCGCCCACGCAACGCACACGACGGTTGCCGAGGTGATCGATGTCGTCGATCTCGCCCTTGCCGTTGCGCAGATCGACCAGGATCTTGATGACCGCAAGGATGTCCTCGTTGGTCAGCGTCATCGGACCGGTGAGCTCATCGCGGCTCACGCGACGATTGAACTTCATGCGGCCGACCTTGGAGAGGTCATAGGCATCGGCACTGTAGAAGAGCCGGTTAAAGAGCGCCTCGACGGCCTCTTCGGTCGGCGGCTCTCCCGGGCGCATCATGCGATAGATCGCGATGCGGGCGGCAGCCTGATCGGCGGTGTCGTCAATGCGCAGGGTCTGCGACATGAACGGGCCATGATCGAGGTCGTTGGTGTAGAGGGTCTGGAAGTCCTGCACCGACGCCACGCGCATCTTCTTGAGCAGGTCTTCGGTCAGCTCATCGTTGGCCTTGGCAACGATCTCACCGGTCTCGGAGTCGATGACATTGGTGGCCAGCACCCGGCCGAGCACATAGTCTTCGGGCACCGAGATGCGCTTGAGGCCGGCGGCATCGAGGTCGCGGATGTTCTTGGCATTGATGCGCTTGTCCTTGGCGACGATGACCTTGCCATCACGGTCCGAAATGTCGAAGCGGGCAATCTCGCCGCGCATGCGGTCGGGCACGAGATCCATCAGCGCGCCTTCCGGCATCAGCTGGAAGTTATCGTTGACGAAGAAGTGCGCCAGGATCTGCTCGGGGGTCAGGCCGATCGATTTCAGCAGGATGGTGACCGGCATCTTGCGGCGACGGTCGACACGGAAATACAGGACATCCTTGGGGTCGAACTCGAAGTCGAGCCAGGAGCCGCGATAAGGAATGATGCGAGCCGAGAACAGCAGCTTGCCCGAGCTGTGCGTCTTGCCGCGGTCATGCTCGAAGAACACGCCTGGCGAGCGGTGCAGCTGCGACACGATGACCCGCTCGGTGCCGTTGACCACGAAAGAACCATTGGTCGTCATGAGCGGAATCTCGCCCATGTAAACCTCCTGCTCCTTCACTTCCTTGACCGTCGGCTTGGGTGCTTCGCGGTCCATGATGACCAGACGCACACGGGCGCGCAGCGGTGCGCAGAAAGTCAGTCCACGCTGCTGGCATTCCTTGACGTCGAAGGCCGGCGTGCCGAGGTTGTAATTGACGAACTCGAGGCGTGCCGACTGGTTATGCGACACGATCGGGAAGATCGAGGTGAAGGCGGCTTGCAGGCCTTCGTCGCCGCGATCGGCCACCGTCTTGTCGGTCTGCAGGAACTGCGAGTACGACGCAAGCTGTGTTGACAGCAGATAGGGCACATCCTGTACGACCTTGCGTTTGGCGAAGGACTTGCGAATGCGCTTTTTTTCGGTGAACGAATAGGCGTGGGCCATGGACTCTCCGGAATGACCTTAGGCAGAGATCGGGGATCGCACCCCCGGTCGGACGACCGGCGATGCGGGCCTCGAGCTCCGCTGTGATGACGATGCACGCAAGCCCGGCATCCGCTCCGCAAGGAGTCGGTGGCCGGGGGTCGCGTGCACCTGAAACAACGGGGGCTTGACTGAGGTAATGCGCTTACTTGATCTCGACCTTCGCGCCGGCTTCTTCGAGCTGCTTCTTGAGCGCCTCGGCATCGGCCTTGTTGACGCCTTCCTTGACAGCCTTCGGTGCGCCGTCGACCAGGTCCTTGGCTTCTTTGAGGCCCAGGCCGGTGGCCGCGCGAACGACCTTGATGCACTCGACTTTCTTTTCGCCGGATGCCAGCAGCATCACGGTGAATTCGGTCTGCTCTTCGACTGCAGCGGCAGCAGCGCCACCACCGGCCGGTGCGGCCACAGCGACGGCAGCGGCAGCCGCCGAGACGCCGAATTTCTCTTCCATGTCCTTGATGAGGCCGGACAGCTCGAGCACGGTCATACCGGCGATCGCGTCGAGGATTTCGCTTTTGTTCAGTGCCATGATGTCAATTCCATTCTTTGCAAAAAGGGTTCAGATTCAGGAAGCGGGTTTCGGTTTCAGACTGATGCGGGTGCATCGGCCTTTTCGCGCTCGTCGCGCAGGGCAGCAACGGTGCGGACAAATCTGGCCGGCACTTCGTTGAGCGTCTGAACGAACTTGGCAACCGGTGCCTGCATGGTGCCCATCAACTGCGCCAACAGCACTTCACGGCTGGGCATCGAGGCCAGCGCCTTGACCGCATCCGTGTCGAGCACGGAATTCGCCATTGCACCGCCCTTGAGGGCCAGCTTGTCGTTGCTTTTGGCAAAGTCGGAGAGCACCTTTGCGCAGCTCACCGGATCGCTGGACATGCCGTAGATGAGCGGACCGACAAGCTTGTCGGTCAGTCCTTCAAACGGCGTGCCGGCGATTGCCCGACGCGCAAGCGTGTTCTTGAGAACACGCAGGTACACACCCGATTCACGTGCCTGCCTGCGCAGGCCAGTGATCGCGCCGACTTCCAGGCCACGGTACTCCGCGACGATGATGGCCTGGGCCGATGCCACCTGGGCACTGACCTCGGCAACCACTGCCGCTTTCTCTTCACGATTGAGACTCACGTCTTTCGCTCCTACCAGAATTGGTGCGACGGCCGGATGGCCGGAACACCGGTTACGGCGACCGAACGTGAGTCACTGCCGCAGTCGATGGAATCCAATGCCGGAAACCCTCTGTTGCTGCCGAAACCCGCTTCGGGGACGCCATCTGCGCCGGGCGCTTTCGCGTTTAAAGTGCCTCGGACCAAGGTCCGATGTACTCCCTGCGGTCTTTGATAACCTGCCCGCCTTGATGCAGCAGACAGCCCAAAGTCCTTTACCTGGCCGATCGTTCGCCGCACGGCGATCGACCGGCAATGTCTTGCGTCGAATCAGGCCGCCGGAGCGGTCAGACTCATGGTGTCAACTCTGACGCCAATGCCCATGGTGCTCGAGACGGCGATCTTGCGAAGGTAGACCCCTTTCGAGCTCGCCGGCTTGGCCCGTGCCAGGGCATCGACCAGCGCAGCCAGATTGCTGCGCAAGGCCGCGGGTTCGAAGGAGGCACGACCGATGGTGGCGTGAACGATGCCGGCCTTGTCGGTCCGATACTGGACCTGACCCGCACGGGCGTTCTTGATGGCGGTCACGACATCAGCCGTCACGGTGCCCACCTTGGGGTTAGGCATGAGACCGCGCGGACCGAGGATCTGACCGAGACCGCCGACCACACGCATGGCGTCGGGCGAGGCAATCACGATGTCGAAGTTCAGATTGCCTGCCTTGACCTGCTCGGCGAGGTCTTCCATGCCGACGACGTCAGCACCGGCAGCGCGGGCTTCATCGGCCTTGGCGCCCTGGGTGAAGACCGCAACCCGCACCGACTTGCCGGTGCCGGCGGGCAGCACGACCGAGCCGCGCACGACCTGATCGGATTTCTTGGCATCGACGCCAAGCTGCACCGCGACGTCGATGGATTCATCGAACTTGGCGACCGCACATTCTTTGACCAGCGCGATCGCGTCGGTCACCGGGTAGAGCTTGCGCGAATCGACCTTGCCACGCAGGGCCTTGGCGCGTTTGGTAATCGTTGCCATTTACAGTCCCTCCACCGTGATGCCCATGCTGCGAGCCGAGCCCGCGATGGTGCGCACAGCCGAGTCGAGATCGGCGGCAGTCAGATCGGGCATCTTGAGTTTGGCGATGTCCTCGGCTTGCGCACGAGTGATCTTGCCGACCTTGTCGGTATGCGGCGTCTTGGAGCCCTTGTCGATCTTGGCCGCCTTCTTGATGAGGATGGTCGCCGGCGGCGTCTTCATCACGAAGGTGAAGCTCTTGTCGGCAAAGGCGGTAATCACGACCGGAATCGGCAGACCTGGCTCGACACCCTGGGTCTGGGCATTGAAGGCCTTGCAGAACTCCATGATGTTCAGGCCGCGCTGGCCGAGTGCCGGTCCGATCGGAGGCGACGGATTGGCTTTTCCTGCAGGAACCTGCAGCTTGATGAAACCGATGATCTTCTTTGCCATGGCTGGCTGTACTCCTGACGATGTTGAGTCCTAGCGCCGGTTCGGGCGCTCCGGGCCACCGCCCGAGAGACGTCTTACTGTGGCTCCTCGATGCGTTCACCGGGCAAGCTGCCTGGTGTTGCGGCAACCGGTTGCCCGGTGGCCGGGGCGCACGCAACGCCCCTTGATCAGACCGCTCTGATCAGGTTTTCTCGACCTGACCGAACTCGAGTTCTACCGGGGTGGCACGACCGAAGATCGTGACCGACACCCGCAAGCGACTCTTTTCGTAATTGACCTCTTCGACATTGCCGTTGAAATCGGTGAACGGGCCCTCGCGCACGCGCACCATCTCGCCGACTTCGAACAGGGTCTTGGGCTTGGGCTTTTCGACGCCCTCCTGCATCTGGCTCATGATCTTGGCGACCTCCTTTTCGGAGATCGGCGTCGGGCGATGCCCGGAGCCGCCGACGAAGCCTGTGACCTTGGCAGTATTCTTGACCAGGTGCCAGGTGTCATCGTCCATGTCCATTTCGACCAGGACATAGCCAGGAAAGAAGCGGCGCTCGGAGATCGTGCGCTGCCCGTTCTTCATCTCGACCACCTCTTCGGTCGGCACGAGGATCTTGCCGAAACGGTCCTGCATCGCAGCGCGATCGACACGCTCCTGCAGCGCACGTGCGACGCTTTTTTCCATGCCCGAGTAGGCATGAACGACGTACCAATGCTTGCTCATGAGCGCTTCCATCCGAGAACCAGGTCGTAGAGGAGCCATTCGAGGCTCTTGTCTACCGCCCACAGAAAAATCGCCATCACGAACACGAAGGCAAAGACATAGGCGGTGACCATCCATGTCTCTTTGCGCTCGGGCCAGACAACCCGTTTGGTTTCGGCCCAGGCATCCCGGGCAAAACCGATCAGCCGCTGGCCGGGGCCCGAAAACCAGCCGATGGCGACACCTGCTCCGAGGCCGACCAGGATCGACGCCAGCCGAACAACCATCGGCTGCTGGGCGAGCAGGTAATAGCCGACGATGCCGCCGACGACCGCACCCACTGCCACGACGACTTTCGCCGTGTCAGCGGTGCTGTTAACCGTTTCAATTTGCTGGTTGGACATTATGGAACCTGGCAGGGGCAGAGGGAATCGAACCCCCAACCTGCGGTTTTGGAGACCGCCGCTCTGCCAATTGAGCTATACCCCTGGAGAACTGGACGCTTCAAGCGACGATCTTGGCGACGACGCCTGCACCGACGGTACGACCACCTTCGCGAATTGCAAAGCGCAGGCCCTGCTCCATCGCGATCGGGGCAATCAGCGTGACCACCATCTTCACGTTGTCACCAGGCATCACCATCTCGGTGCCCTCAGGCAACTCCACCGAGCCGGTCACGTCAGTCGTACGGAAATAAAACTGCGGACGATAGTTGTTGAAGAACGGCGTGTGACGGCCCCCTTCGTCCTTGCTCAGCACATACACCTCGCACTCGAACTTCGTGTGCGGCTTGATCGAGCCCGGCTTGGCCAGCACCTGACCACGCTCCACGTCCTCTCGCTTGGTGCCACGCAGCAGCACACCAACGTTGTCGCCCGCCTGACCCTGATCGAGCAGCTTGCGGAACATCTCCACACCGGTGCACGTCGTCTTGACCGTGTCCTTGATGCCCACGATCTCGATCTCTTCGCCAACCTTCACAATCCCGCGCTCGATCCGCCCGGTCACCACCGTGCCGCGACCCGAAATCGAGAACACATCCTCGATCGGCAGCAGGAACGCACCGTCAATCGCACGCTCAGGCGTCGGAATGTAGCTGTCCAGCGCGTCGGCAAGCTTCATGATCGCCCCTTCGCCCAGATCGCCCTTGTCGCCCTCCAGCGCCTTGAGCGCCGAACCCTTGATGATCGGCACATCGTCGCCAGGAAAGTCGTACTTGCTCAGCAGCTCGCGCACTTCCATCTCGACCAGCTCAAGCAGCTCCTCGTCATCCACCATGTCGCACTTGTTCATGAACACGATGATGTAAGGCACGCCCACCTGACGGGCCAGCAAAATGTGCTCGCGCGTCTGCGGCATCGGGCCGTCGGCCGCGCTCACCACCAGAATCGCACCGTCCATCTGCGCCGCACCCGTGATCATGTTCTTCACATAGTCAGCATGGCCCGGGCAGTCAACGTGCGCATAGTGACGCGCCGTCGTCTCGTACTCCACGTGCGCCGTGTTGATCGTGATACCACGCGCCTTTTCTTCAGGCGCCGCATCAATCTGGTCGTAGGCCTTCGCCTCCCCACCAAACTTCGACGACAACACCGTCGTGATCGCCGCCGTCAACGTCGTCTTGCCATGGTCCACGTGACCAATCGTGCCCACGTTCACGTGTGGCTTGTTGCGCTCAAACTTACCCTTGGCCATTTTGCTGTCGCTCCGATTCGGATGAATATGGGTTGACTGATCTGATTGAAATGAAAGTGATTACTTGGTGCGGGCGGCGATGATCGCCTCGGCGACGTTACGCGGCGCCTCCGCATACTGCTTGAATTCCATGGTGTAGGTCGCGCGACCCTGTGAGAGCGAACGCAGCGACGTGGAATAGCCGAACATCTCGGACAGAGGCACTTCGGCCTTGATGGCCTTGCCGCCGCCCGCCATGTCGTCCATGCCCTGCACCATGCCGCGACGCGATGACAGGTCACCCATCACCGAGCCGGCATAGTCCTCGGGCGTCTCGACCTCAACCGACATCATCGGCTCGAGCAGCACCGGGCTGGCCCGACGCATGCCTTCCTTGAAGGCCATCGAGCCGGCCATGCGGAACGCATTTTCGTTCGAGTCGACATCGTGGTACGAGCCGAAGGTCAGGGTGGCCTTGACATCGACCACCGGATAGCCTGCCAGCACACCGGCCGGCAGGGAATCCTCGATGCCCTTTTGCACCGCCGGAATGTATTCGCGCGGCACGACACCGCCCTTGATCGCGTCGACGAATTCGAAGCCTGCGCCGCCCGGGGGCAGCGGCTCGAGCTTGATGACGACGTGACCGTATTGGCCGCGACCGCCCGACTGCTTGACGAACTTGCCTTCGACCTCGGCGACTTCCTTGCGGATGGTCTCGCGATACGCCACCTGCGGCTTGCCAACTGACGCCTCGACACCGAACTCGCGCTTCATGCGGTCGACGATGATCTCAAGGTGCAGCTCGCCCATACCGGCGATCAGGGTCTGGCCCGACTCTTCATCGGTCTTGACACGGAATGAAGGGTCTTCGCGGGCAAGACGCTGCAGCGCGACGCCCATCTTTTCCTGATCGGCCTTCGTCTTGGGTTCGACCGCCTGCTGGATCACCGGCTCAGGGAAGATCATGCGCTCGAGAATGATCGAGGCGTCCGGGTCGCACAGGGTCTCACCGGTGATGACCTCTTTCAGGCCAACGCAGGCGGCGATGTCGCCGGC
>Ga0007796_10000271_pt1 | contig 15249 bp, 16 predicted proteins | sample CryBogmetaGMA0M_FD_60373 | JGI IMG/M metagenome (GOLD analysis project Ga0007796, IMG submission 60373) | Freshwater microbial communities from Crystal Bog, Wisconsin, USA - MA0M | ecosystem: Environmental > Aquatic > Freshwater > Lake | place: Crystal Bog, Wisconsin, USA | collected 2009-07-06 | reverse complement strand
AGAGAACTGGACCATGCCCATATTGAGTTACTGTAAGTGTCAAACCAATAGTCTCCAATTTTTATTGTATAAAACAAGCTTGGATCTATGGTCCCTTGATAAAAAGTAGTGCCACCTTTACCAATTGTAAAGAATGGTACGCTCGTGCCTTTAGCATTAATCGTAATTGACATTTAGTTAGTCCCTGTTCAGGTGTCACCTGTCTAGTATTGGTAATACTAGTCGTTTAATTTTTTATATTTATCATTATCACGACAATATAGATCTCTAAACGATATACACATGATAAATAATAAAAATAAGGTATATGTATGGCAAGAATAAGTTTATGGTCGCCCACTAAAGGTGCAGATTTTCAATTTACTGATAAAACAATTGGTGAAAATTTTCGTATTGCAGGCGACGGGATACTGGTTCACATGTATGAGGGGCCGGCTATAGATTCTGAAGGTAGTACAGATACAACAATTACTTCTATTCAAGACGTGTTATTTTTAGAAAATACATCTAGAAAATATAATCCAGACGTAATTGAACTTCGCGGACATCATCAGCCACAAGATATAAATTACGATTTATCTCAATTTGGTATTATGTTAAGTTCGGACACAATACGTATTCAGTTTCATTATAATGACATGGTTGATGCATTAGGCAGAAAACTTATTGCAGGAGATGTATTAGAATTTCCAAGCATGCGTGATGTTCCCATTTTTGATAACGCTGTAGGCATAAATAGATATTATGTTGTTCAAGATGCACTATATGCTGCTGCCGGATATGGCCAAAAATGGTTTCCACATATTTGGCTTGTAAGAGCTAAACTTATGACTGCATCTCCTGAGTTTAAGGATATTACTGATCAGGCAACTACTGGGCAAACTGCTGGCGGTGTAGGTCAAGGTATTGGTATTATGCCCGAAGGGTTTACTGAAACTGCTGATGCAGATGGAAACCCGGGTTTAGGTTCTAACCCAAACATAAAGGCATCATTGGACTTATTTTGTAAAATTATTTCTATTACTGATAAAAATGTAGAAGAAGCGGAAAAATATGCATTCTTTGATCCTAAATTTTTTGAAAGTGCAAACTTATACATCTATATAGATTCAGAAACAAATTATCCCGTTATTGGTAGTAACTACTTTAGCGGCGACGGTGAACCACCAAATGGCGGCCCCTTGTTAGGTGCTGGGGTCACATTCCCTGCTGATATGAAGGATGGGGAATACTATTTAAGAATTGACTATTATCCCGAAAGACTGTTCCAAAAACAAGGAAAATGTTACAAGCTCATCGAAATCGATATCCTAAAGTCATGGACAAGCTATAACAAAATCCTGGATACATTCATTGATAACATCAATGATACTGTTTTATCAGACGGAACTATTATTCCAGAAAAACAAGCTGTATCACAGGTAGTGAAGCAAAAAGTCGATTTATATGCTCAGCGAAAGGTTGATACCACTGCTAAAGAGAGTGTAAGATCGAAAATTGCAGACAACCGCGCTAAGAAAAAACCTAACTAAGGATTGGTATGAGATTAGATGAATTACAAAAACCAATTGATATGTTAGAGATTGCACTATATGAGGCACAGGTATTTTTAAATAATAATCCTCATATAATAGTAGAATCTGCATATGATAATAAAGAATATAGATCTAAAATAGATACCGAAAAATCATATACAGTTGATATACGTAATCTAGTTGTAGGGCAAAAATATTCTCCAATACAAATACTTGGATTGCCGGCTGGTAAATACATAAATGCTCAAGTAGTCGACGGTGATGCAGAGTTTATAAAAGAATATAATAATAAATTATGGTTTTGTTTATTAAATATGAGGGATATAGTATTTCCAGCTCACGACACTAACATAGGTGATCAGTGCACTGATATTCTCATTTTTAATAATACGCACGAACGTGATCAATTTTTATCTGCGCTGAAACTTACATTTACTAATTGGCAGTTTAAAATTACCAACAGATAAGAGGTAAAATGATTGTATACAAACGCACCTGTATTGCTAACGGAAAATGTTATATAGGATTAACAGTTAAACCTATAATGGTAAGATGGTACGAGCATTGCTCTGATGCAAATAGATTTCCTAAAAGAAAATTCTTTGCTGCACTAAATAAATACGGTACAAAAGATTGGACACATGAGGTGTTATTTGAGGCTAATGATGCGCAAACCATAATAGACAAAGAAGCAGAATATATAGATTTATTTGATTCTGTTAAAAACGGATATAATACATCTAAAGAAAGATTTAGAAAAGGTATATTTCATTTACCAGAATCTATAGAGAAGATGAAGATTGCGCAAAAAGAAAAGCACGCACGTAAGAGGGCCGAAGGCACAGATGGTGGGTGGATAAGAAAAGACGGCGGGGCTATGCTAGGTAAACAACATCCCGGAAAAGGCAAGAGTAATGCTAATAAAGGCAGAAAGGCTGGTCAGACATGGGAAGAAATTTTCGGAGTAGAGGGTGCGACCAAGCGTCGAGAAGATGCCCGTCTTAGAAAATTAAACAAATCGGAGGTTAGGTAAGTGGATTTTTTTACGATAATCAATGCCGTCGTTATCTTTTGCAATTTATGCGGATATTTTCCGACATCAAAGTTAGAAATGGTCCAGACGCCAACGGCTTGTACACACTTACTCGTGTGCCCATTGTGTACGGCGATCCGTCCTGGGTAGTTGCACAAATTATCAAAGGTGGAAGCGAAAATACGTTGATGCCAGCACCAATGTTTAGCGCATACATTGATGGTATCAAAATGGCACCGGATAGAAGACAAGATACTCAATTTGTTGGAAAAATATCAACAATTGAAAGGCAATTTGATCAGCAAACTCAGACCTATGGTAGTGGTGCTGGCATCAGATATGATGTTGATAGATATATGCCTGTACCATATGATGTTACTTTTAAGCTTGATTGCTGGACAACAAATACTACAAATAAGCTTCAGTTATTTGAGCAAATAGGTACACTATTTAATCCATCAATACAATTAGTACAAAACAGCAATTTGCTTGACTGGACAAGTGTATTTGAAGTATTTCTTGAAGATTATACATGGACTAACCGATCTGTTCCGCAAGGTGGCGAACAAGAACGCGATGTTATGAGTTTTAGATTTAAGGTGCCTATATGGATCAATCCTCCAGCAAAAGTTAAACGTAGTTCTCTTATTGCAGAAATTGTTACAAACGTATTTAACGAATCTGATATACAAAATGTGGCAGCATCAGTCGATAATCAAGAATATGATGTATTTAGGTCCTGTTTTGACCGTGTGCCAATACAAATTATTACTACAGAAGGTAACTATAAAATCTCTGTAGAACGTAATGGATCGCAAGAAGAAATTACATTGCTAAATGCAGATGGTACTTATTTACCTGTACAGAGCTGGCAGAATCTCATACAACTTTATGGTCAAATAGAGACAAATATTACCAAAATTAGGCTAAAATTAAACCCTGACATTGATGATAGCAGTTCTGACATTATAGGTGGCATTGAGCAAGATCCAACGCGTCAAAATGTACTTATTTTTACTCCCGATATTGATACGATACCTGCTAATACGATTCCGCCTATTTTAGATATTATCGATCCTACAGAAATTTTTCCAGGTCACGGACTACCTGCTGCGGCTGTTGGGCAGCGATATTTACTTACATCGCAAAATAGTGCAGGTAATGAATTTGCTATACCAATAAATGTTTCAACAAGTCCGTGGGGATCAAAGCTTATTGCATACCCAAACGATATTATAGAATTCAACGGCGTCTCATGGAATGTAATTTTTAATTCTCGAGATACGCTTAGTGTCAGGGTTGGCTTTGATTATGTAATTAATAATTCAAATAATACTCAGTATACGTTTGATGGCAAGAGTTGGTATTATACCTATTATGGTGAATATTCTCCTGGCTATTGGCGCATAGATGGAATCATTAGTGCCCCTAATGGAAATATTAATAACTCAGTTAACGATTAGTATCGTAAAGTAACATGCATAAATATAAATATGCAGCACGATACTAACATTCTTAAAAAAGTAGGAGTTGGAACACTTATTGTTTCAACTAAGACCAAACGAGTGTTATTAAATATGAGAGCACCGCACAAAACACATTCATTACAATGGGCACTGTTTGGCGGCATGGTTGAAAAAGACGAGCAACCAAAAGATGCTTTAATACGTGAGTTATCCGAAGAGATGAATTTTGTACCAGATATAGAAAAAATTTATCCATTTGATGTTTACCAAAGTAAAGATTCTAATTTCAAATACTATAGCTTTGTCTGTGTAGTAGCCGATGAATTTGCACCAGAACTTAACAACGAAAATTGTGGATACTGTTGGATAGACTTAGGGCAGTGGCCAAAGCCCATGCATCAAGGTGCAAGAATAAGTTTTTGCAACATGAGAGCCGTAGATCGCATCAAAGCTATATTGACGCAACACAATTAGATAGCATGTATGATATACTTGTTATCTTAATTGTGTACAATAAAGGAGTGCTACCAGAAATTGGTGTACCTGCAAAATTAGCAACAGGTATTACAGCTGGGGGTGGGGTGGATTATCAGACGCTATATATTGAAATTGCAATCTATCGCCTATATTTGCACCAAGCCTAATAAGTTCTCCGGCCGGACCAATTAATCTTTGTATATCGTATCTTTCTCTTTGAATTCTATAATAAAGGTAACCATTTATAGTATAAGATACGATTACATCTGAACTAGCAGTATAAAAATCGCGCGGATCATCTACTGCTACTCTGCAACTGTTTGTATTTGCGAAAAATCGAGTAATATAATTGTTGGTAATTGCATCAAAGTAGTAAAGATTCATGCCGCCGGCAGTAGTTGATATTTGCCAATTTATTACAGGACTCATATTTCCATCAAATGCAAGAGAAACTGACTTAACATTTGTGGCAGGTAGAGTTAGAACAACATTACCATCATTTGGTTTGACTTGAATTAGTCCAGATTCATAAAATACAGTCCACGGCTTAACCAATCTACCTGCACTGCCATTACCAATAGCAATACCGCCCATCACTGTTTGTGATAGCGGAGTATACGGTGCGTCCTGTAGGTAAAGGTACGTAGAAACAGCAGCAGGGTCCGTAAATTGATTATTTGGAATCATTAGACACTCCAGGACTGTCTAAATGTCAAATTTAGTGTCTTTGTATTATCTTTTGGAATTGGGTTATCAAAAACTACTTGAAAAGATTTAGAGGCATTAGGAGTAATAAAATTAATTCCTTGAATACCACCAGCGCCATTACCCTGACCAGGTGTAAAAGATATATTCATATCTCTATAAAATGTACCTGTAATATAGCCAGGAGAATTTACATTTCCACCACCATAAGAATCGGCACCGGTTATACCAGCCCCATCAACAGCAGATAATGTTGCACCTGGTCCCCATCCCCAAACATTGGCTATTGATGCCCAAATATCTCCATATACTATTGAATCACCCCGAGTGCACCAACCAGCTGCATTATATATTCTTGCTGTATAGTTGTATGTTGTACCTGCTAATACAACACTGCCAGTCGTATCAGTTAGTGGTGGTGATATAGTAACTTTATAATATACAGTAAGTTGATCGATTGATGTCAATGTAAGTGTAGTTGGATTACCACTACCATCAAGAATTAACGCACGACTAAACAATCTGTTATTATTGATAGGTCCAGGCCAGCCCACTACTGGACCAGTACCAATTTCTGTCATATTACCAACTACTGCACCTTGTGCAAATGCATACATAAAAGTTTGCGTTGTGGCAAATGTCGGTGAACCAGCATTTGTTATAGTTATTGCATCTGGACTCCAAGTGGCGTTACTCGACGCCACATATGTTTCTAAACCTGTTTGAGTTGGAGCAGGTGCTGATGTACCTGTGCCAATTGCTGCTAATCTTTGATTGCCATATCCACTAGTTTCATACGGGTATGACTGGCCTAATATATCAAGTCCGGTGTTAAGAATTAAATTTGAAAACCAACCAGTTTCTGTACGTGATCCGTCTCCGTGAGTAACAACAAGATTGTACTCGCCTGATATTTTTGTGTTTAAGTTAGTTGAACTCATGATAAACTCCCGTTTGTTATTGATACGCCTGTTGAGCGTAAAGTATCTATTTGTCTTGAATAAGTTATATATTCAATTACTACTGTTAATGATCCGTCTGTTATATTTATGCCAGATGATGCCACTGTATCTGGTATACCATCATTGTAAGTTTTATATCTAAAAGATTCAATTAATTCACCACTTGTTATATCAACACCGGTTGATGTTACTGTGTCGCCAATTATACTAATATTAGTAGTTAAAAATCCGCCAGTGATTGACACGCCACTCGATGTTACATTATCATTTGGTAATAAGTATGGGTATAAAACAGTAGTATAATATTCATAGATTGTAGGGGGCGGCGGTGGTGTTGGTGTAGGCGTAGGATTAATTACCGTAGGGCCTGCTTTTACAACAGATGCCGCTAAGGTAGGAGCTCCTGTGTAGTCAATAGCACCAATGAATACATTTGGTGCTTTTTTTGAACTGTCAGGAAAATCAGAATAAGTAGACATTACATTTTACCATTTACTATATTTATCAAAAATAATAAAATATTATAGTCAAGAAAAATTAGTAAGTTATATTAGCAAGTTAACACCCACGTACGAGACCCACAATCCCATATTCTAAGATAACCTTGTTCGTCCATAATTTCTTTTTAAGATCTGTGTATAATGTCGAGGTTTCTTGGCATATGTATCCAAAATTAACTGTTGTATTTTATCAATTGTTGTTCCTATGATTTTGTTGTATTATATACCCAACTTGATTGTCCACAGTCCCAGTATCGCCGGTAATTCGCTAAAAACATATTTTCGGATTCTGATTTTGTTTCATCAAATGTAGGCAACCATTTTTTTAATGCGTGTTTTTGGCACTTATATCGAGATATTGGGTAAGACCCGTCTGTCCAATAATAACTAGGATTACTAGGACTTAGCAACTTAAATCCTAATTTGCTGTATGATGCCCCATTAAACTTACTAAGATCGCAATACGATATAAATGTTTTATTAAGATAATGAATTTTAGCATTATTGAATAACCGAGCTGCGCCGCCAACTACTACATAGTTTAACTTTGTGCACAATCGCAATAATTCAATATCTGCTATTTTAGAATATCTAGGTGCCCCAAATGTCATTAACATGTATAATTCATTATCTATATATAATCCTGTTGCATTCGATGATGCAACATATCCTTGCAGGTGATTTTTAGTTAAGAATTCTCTTTCTTCTGCTATATCTACATCTTTTATTATGCATTTCCGAGCATATATTTTATTTGATAAACCAACTTTAGTTTTAATTATAGATTTTAGAATTTCGGTCTTATTTGCCCACTCAAAGTCGGTTATATGAATAAGGTCTATCCCTTTTGTGTTTGCTAAATCTGTTTTATTTTTATGCTTATTTTTATTTTCAATACCCGGTGTATGGGCGCAATATGGGTTAAATGAATGCCAATATAGCCCATTTAATTCTATACCAAATTTATAATCAGGAATATATACATCTATTTCGTATGTATGTAATATATCCCAATCACTGTGTATGTAGTTCACATTAAGGGATGTAATAAATTCGCAGATTTCCTTTTCTTGCATAGAATAATTGGTGCGTTGCCTAATTGCAAATCCGTGCATTCTACAATATTCGCCTACTGTGCCATAATAAATGTTTAATTCTTTAGCAATCTCTGTCAATGTTTTTTGTTCAGTAACATATTCATTGTATAACCAATCTTTGTTGTTTAGTAGGGCAGCATTTTCGTCTGTTAATTTAGACTTTGATAATATTTTTTTAACTGATGGACGTTGAAGGCTAAATGGCACCCCGAATTTTTCAATCATTGTTGCTGCTCTTTTAGCATTAATTTCGGCATTTTTGGCAGGTGTTGTTAATCTTTTTGTTTTAGTTACACCTTCTGCAATAGCTTCCGCTGTACACCTGCACTTATTAGCAGGGCCGCACCCTATCCAACCATCTGATATACGTTTAATAACTCGGGTATTTCCATATTTACATACATTATTTTCATTGTATAATGCCGAATATATCATCTCGGGATAATATGTAGAACTTGTAATACTGTGATCTTGAACCCACTTATTCATTTCTTCGTCTTTTTTTACAAGAAGAGAATAATGTTTTGGTTTATCTTTTATAATTTCTAAAATTTTATTTTTCATATAGTCGATGTATTAGCATATTACTTAGTATTTAGCATTAATCAATACTACAGTCAAGAAAAAAGCCCCGATTAAGGGGCGGCTACATTTCTATATAGTAAGCAACCATGTACGAGAGCCGCAATCCCATATTCTAAGATAACCTTGGTCATCTGTAATTTCTCTTTCAGTTTTTAATGGATCAAAACCGCGTTTTACTAAATTATGTTTTGCAAAGTTAAATCTGTGATACATTTTTTTAGTTTGAGGATTATAATATTTATACCCTGCAAGATTATCCTTTTCTAATGTAAATCCTAATACTTTATAAAGATTTCCAGCACTATATTGATTATCGGAATATGAATATATAGAGACGGGCAAATGCTTCTTTATAAAATATCGTAATAATTTAGAAGCACCGCCAACAACAGTAGCTGATGTTACATATCTAACTAATTCGTAACTATTGGGGCCACGATCTTTGCCTATACCTACTCGTTTATTAGAGAATGTCATTACTGCTACAAGTTCATTATTATACTTTAGTCCGTAACAATATTGTGCTGTTGAGTAACCTTGAACGTGATTATTATCTAATATTGTGCGTGTTTCTGCTGCGTTGAGTTCTGCAATAGCTGTTTTTCGTGCGTATATTGACTGGGATGCTAATTTTAATTTAGATTTTATTTTTAATTTCCATACGTCTTTTTTAGATTCCCATGAATCACTAAATATAGTAAATAATTCAATTCCTTTAGTTTCGCAAGCAATAAATTTATCACGATGATATGTTTTTGTTATGTGTGAAATTTTATCGTGGTGCCAGTATATACCATTATATTCTATTGCAAGATTGTAATCTGGCAAAAATATGTCTAACTCTTTGCCTATGATTGTTCGTTTGTTAGATATAATATTTGTAATACCGAGTGTATGTAAATAATATACAATTTCTTGTTCGAACGTAGACTTGTATGGTTCTCTAAAACCGTGCTTATTGAGATAATAATATACTGTTTGAACATGTAGCTTATATGTATCTGCAATTTCTTGCACTGATAATTTAGGAAATAATTTAATTAACTCATCCTTATCTCGCAACAAATCTAAATTCGGATTTTGTTTTTCTTCTGATAATGACCACGTATTTTTAACCCCATATCTTGCTACACATGTTGCTTCAGCTTTTTCCCTGTTATTAAATGTTTCGGAACCGTGATTTGTTAATTTTGTCTGTTTAATTTGAGTAGTAATCAAGTCTACAGTATTTTTATCAGAATATAATGCTGTATGGGCTGCTATAGCCAAATCTGTCTGACCTGTATTTGTTACACCGTATAACGCTAATGTTGTTTCTTTTCTTTTTTCATTTATCGTGTTAGTTTGTTCCGCTGTATACTTCTTCTTGGTAGCTGAAACACTTTTACTAACAGACTCTTTTGCACAAGCGCATGCACCTGCCTTACCACAGAATGAATAGCCATTAAATGTTTTAAGTGGCATTATATTACCATTAGGGCATTTAGATGGTATTTTATAAATTGAAAAATATAATTGTTCTAAAAATACAGGTGTATGTGGCGCGTGAATTTTTACATATTCGACAACTTCTCTGTTTCTTTTTAAAATTTGGGTATAGTGCCGTGGTTTTTCGTTATATGTATCTAAAATTAATTGTTGTATTCTGTCCATTGTTGTTCCTGTAACATTAGAGCCTGCTATTGTATTTAGTAATAATCAATTTTTATAATCAAGAAAAAGCCCCGATTAAGGGGCTTTTGTATTTTTATTACTGAAGTGGAAGTATTTATTAAAATGCCTCCAACTTTGATCAATAAAATTTGAGCGTACTCGAATCTATTCCAACCTTAGACAAATAGTCAGCAGCATTACCAAAGGAATTAGCTGTATTTGTAAGCTCTAAATAGCCATAACGTGTCATAAAGCTAACCACTGGCTCAAAAGTCTGTGGGTCCATAACTGGACCAACGCTCATCAATGGAATATATGGGCAGTAGTAAGCTGCTGCATCTGTTTCTGTTGGGCCTTTGTAGCCTAACAATACAGCTTCGCCATCGCTTGCATACTGGTTAACATAAACGCGCATTGTGGAATTTAATGTACCAACAAACTTTGTGTTTGTAGGTGCTTCAAATGTACCTTCTGTAGTACGTGCAAACGAAGATGTTGTAGCAGACTGAAGAATTGTTAACGCTGTTGGCGAAACAACTGCCCAGTTAGCTGCACCGCGACGTGTGCGAGCTGCGATCAAGTTAGCTTGTTGGTTGATCATAACTGCAAGAGCAGCCATTTCGTCACCAACGTATGTAGCTGTACCAGAAACGGCAGCTTGGTTAAATGTAGTTGGAGCAACTGGGACTAAGCTGGACAATTTGTACAACATTTCCTGGTCAATTTCAACTGTAATTTCTTGTGCAAGGGCTTGCATAATTTCTGCTTCAATGTCAATACCGTGGATTGCGTTTGCATCTTGTGCAGCTTCAAATGTCCAACGTGCAGATAACTTACGTGTCTTAGCTTCTACTGTCTCTTTCAAGATTTGGATGCTTAACTTGTTACCTGGTACGCCTTCTAAACGTGCTGTGGATGCTGCCGCTGGATCAGCTTGAAGCTCATTACCTGAATATGCTTTAGCAATTTCAAATGGGCCTAATGCTTCAGTACCAGCTGTAACGCCAGCCGCTGTGTTTGCATAACGAACACGCAATGTGTGGATTTGACCAACAGGGCCAGTCATAGGCTGAACACCCATGATTTCATTAGCTATAACTGTTGGCATAACACGACGGATTAAAGGTAACATTACTTTGTTAAGTACTGCGATGTTACCAGCTTGTGTGGCACCTGCGGTTGCCGATTCAGCCAAGTATCTACGAGTGTTTTCAAACACTACGTCCATAGATTGACGGCGGGTTCCCGAAAGGCCTTCTAAAAGGGCTTCTTTTGTTGCGCCCCAGTTTGATTCAAATAGCTTTGTTGCCATTATATTCTCCTATTTACTTTTTAATGCCGGCTAAGGACAAAATCTTTTTAAGGTCTGATGAATCTTCTGACTCATCAGTGTGAGCGACCCTCGCTCTGTCGCCTGATCTGGCTGACAATGTTGCTTCATTCAACTGTGTTTTTCCTAACGCAGGTTTACGTGTTTCAGCTTCATTTAGAACGCTTGGTAAGTACTTGTTGTACGAACTTTGCAAATTCTTTGTCTGAACCGATTCAAGCAATTCTTTCATTACGCCTTGCTTATCTTTTGATAATGGTGCAAGTAACTCATTCATAACTTTCTGTCTTTCGACTAAGTCTTGGGATGCTGATAACTTAGAATTCATTGATTCAACAATACGTTGGCTCTTTTTAACAGTTTCCTGTAAAGCTTTCATTTCGCGTGTCTTTGATTCAACCATCTTTTGCATCTTACTAATCTCAGTACCTTCATTTAGGTACGAAGTCATAAATTCAGCAGCTACGCTTTCAAAAATCTTACGACCAAAATCGTTTTCGCGGGCAACACGAATGTCTTCTTTGAATTGTCCAATTTCAGTACGTAGAGTCCTTTCGATATTTGACTCGATAATTTGAGCAGCACGCTTGATAAATTGTGCCTTTGTCTCTTGCAATTTCTGTTTACCTTCGGTAACCATTTTAACTTTCTGTTCAACTAAGGACTTCTTGTCAATACGGAATTCACGAATTTCTTCAGCTAATTGCTTCAATAAGAAATTTTCAAGTTTAGCAAAATTTTCTTTCATTGCTTTCTTTTCAGAATAAAACTCTTTCATTTCTTTTGCTACAGCTTCTGTAATGAATGTGTTTAGCATTCCTGTGTGTTGTACTACCTTGCTTTTATAAGCAATTCGTTCTGCGACAAGTTTTCTCTTATCTTCTGCGAATTCTTCAAGTTCAACGCGGACTTTATCAGTTAAGAAACGATCCATAGATTCAACAAGAACACCTTTGTCATGTTCAAACTTGCGTGCAAATTCCTCACGGAGTGTTGCAGCAACTTCTTCACGAGCTTCAGTAATCTTTGCTTCCCATAACCCAATAATTTGAGTCCTGGTATCTTCGGATAATCCAACGCTTTCACTCAAGAGCTCATCTAATTTTTTTGCCATCTTGAGTTCTCCTAAATTTTTAACTCTTGAATAAATTTCTGAATGTCTTTGACAAGCTGTCTCTGTGCAGCGGCTTCGGTTAGTGCTTCTTTTGCAGTTGTCACTACCCTTGACCCACCTTTCATGTTCATAAGACTCTCATATACTGTTCTTGGATATGCGTTTGGAGCACTTGGTTGTGCCACGATATCAACAGTGATAATTTCAAAATCTGAAACTGCACCATCGTTACCCACATTTCCAGAACCACGGGATGAAACTCCCAACTTTGCGCCCGACTTCAACAATGTACTAATAATGTTTCCCATCGGAGTTGGTATAATTTTCAACTTACCGTATCCATCTGCACCATCCATCCACATTTCTGTGATAAGGTGACTAACACGGTCAAGGTTAATAGAAAGCTCTTCCGGGTGGTCAAGCTCTCCCATAACTGATTGTCCGCTACTTATTTTTTCAGTGATACTATTAACTGCTTTTGCAATTTCTCTCATAGGATAAACGCGCTGATTTTGGTTTCTTACGTCACCTTGGATAAAGATCCCTTTCATGCAAAGATCTTTACCACCTGCTTTATTATCTTCTTCTAGAAGTTGAACGTGAGCTTTATCAAATGATAAAAACTCGTACAGTTTATTTGACATATCGGCCACTAATCCTTATAATGGCTTCTTTGTCAACGGTGACTTTGAAAAACCATCGCCTGCTACTTTACCACCAGTGTACTTAGCAGTTGTATCTGCTTTAACTGATGAATTCTTAGGCTTAATGTTTACATTGTCTGTAGGTGTTTTATTTGCAGCTGAGTCACCATGATACTTTCCGTATTCGCCACCAGTACCGCTGCCAATCTTGACTGGTTTACCACCGTAGTCTTTACGTGCTGGGATCGATGTGTATGGTGACTTGTTTTGTTCAGCACCTAAAGGTGAATCTTTTCCGGTACCAACTAACTTTGCTGTACCGCGCTGGCCAGTATCGGCTACTGCTGATAAGAATTTTGTTTCTTCGTCAGCACGAGATCCTTTTGCTTTCTTCTTAGCTTGTGGTGCTACTTCTAATTTTGCAGTCTTTTTCTTTTCGTGCATCTTAGCAATTACTTCGCCAACAACTTGTTCTTCGCCACCAAAGCTTGGCATACCAGAACCTTGTTCTTCGCCACCAAATTCGTCTTCAATTTCGTCCGTTTCGTTGCCAAGATCAGCATGTTGCGGCTCTTGCATTTCTTCGCCCATAAGTGCATCAAATTCTGCACGAAGTTCGGCAAGTTGAGATTCTAAGTCGTCAACACGATCTTCAATTTCTTCTTCCTCGGATTCGCCGTCAAACTCGTCTTCGCCGTCAAACTCGTCTTCGCCGTCAAACTCGTCTTCGTCGTCTTTGGGTTCTCCATCGTTTTCTTCGTCCGTATCAATTTCTTCTTTATCAGATGAAATTTCGTCTGTGAAATCTTTGCTTGGTTCGCCACCAACTTCATCTGCTTCGTCAAGCTCTTCATTTTCTTCCTCAATGTCAGACTCTTCGTCGACAATTGATTCGTAAATTGTTCTTGCTTTTTCTACAATGATCTGGTGGAGAATTTCTGCTGCCTGGTTAGAGTCTTCTGATAACAAAAGATCTAATACCTGTTCAAGCTTTTTTTGTTGTGACATGCTCAATCTCTCCTTTGATTTGTTAAGTTCCAATTACCGTAAGGCGGTATTAATTGTATTTAACGAAGAGATGTAGAATGTATGTGCAAATGGCCATAAAAGACGCCATTTTTATATTTTTAATGTGCTAGATTTATTTAGTTCAACTCAATAGCAAATAAACTGCTGCTTTATAGGCCGCCTATGCCGCCAGTGTCTTGATTATCTGGTATACCGTACATATCAGGTAAAAACTGTTTATGCTGTGATGTTTCGTATCTTTCAGCATCGCGTGCTTTTCTAAGTTTTTGCAAATGAACCATAGTAAGTCTAGGGCGACGGGTATCGTCCATATGGGCTATACCCGGTTCGTCATCTGCTGGATCATAAAATTCTACTAAAAGTTCGGCAGCTCGCATAAATAAGTTTATCCTGTGTTACAATACTTATTTATCAAATGAATTATCAAAAAATATACAATCAATTAATTTCCCAAGCTACGGGACGAATAGTAAATGATTATACCGAAAAACATCATATAATACCTAAATGTTTAGGTGGCACAGATAATAAAAATAATTTAGTAAATCTTACACCAGAAGAACATTTTGTAGCACACCAATTGCTTGTAAAAATTAATCCTACGCACGAAGGGTTACTATTTGCACTAAGATTTATGGCTACAAAGAATATAAAACATAAAAGAAATAATAAAAAATACGGATGGATTAAAAGAAGAATTTCTAAATTAAGGACAGGTCACACTTTATCTGTAGGTGAGAAAAACGGAATGTTTGGTAAAACTCACACGCAAGAAACAAAAGAGAAAATATCTGAAAAAGCAAAAGAACGCGACCCTGCATCGTATAATTTTGCAAGATTACCAAAAACAGATATTCATAAAGAAAATTTACGAAAATCAAAGCAAACATCAAAATATAAACTTATATCGCCCAACAACACAGAATATATCTTAGATAGAATTGCAGAAGCAAGCAAAATTTCAGGTATATCTAATTCTGTCTTAGTAAAATTAGCAGGAAATCGGTATAAATTTGATAATTGTAGAGGTTGGAAAATCTTTTCCATACCCCTACAATAATTATTGACTACCAAAGCCGCCAACTTCGGCATCAGTTGCACCACCTCCACCTTGTATAC
>Ga0007796_10000267_pt1 | contig 15276 bp, 12 predicted proteins | sample CryBogmetaGMA0M_FD_60373 | JGI IMG/M metagenome (GOLD analysis project Ga0007796, IMG submission 60373) | Freshwater microbial communities from Crystal Bog, Wisconsin, USA - MA0M | ecosystem: Environmental > Aquatic > Freshwater > Lake | place: Crystal Bog, Wisconsin, USA | collected 2009-07-06 | reverse complement strand
TGCTGCTGCCGCGCCTCCCTGTCGCTCTCCCCTGCTTGCTCGGGCTGGTGTTTCTGGGAACGCCGCGGCTCGAGGCCCAGTCTCCCGCGCCGAGGGCTCCCACGGCCCCGGCCCCGGTGACAGCCGGGCCGGCCCGCGCCATGCCACAGGCGGCGGCTCCCGCCGCGCCGGCGGTGAACCTCGTGATGGAGGATCAAAACCGGCAGTCCCACGACACCGCCGCCCTCCGCGGCGACGTGATCGTTCTCCTCTATGCCGACCGCAACGGCGCCGAAGCGGCCCACGAGATCGGCCAGCGCCTCCATGTCCAATTCCACCCCAATGCCGCCAAGGTCGAGGGGCCGGAATGGGTCCGTCAGCCGGTGACGGGAATCGCCGGCTGGCCGGCCGGGGCGCGGGTCCCCAACGTCCATTCCGTCGCCGTGGCCTGCCTCCCCGAGATCCCCAAGGCGGTGTATCCGGTGGTCCGGTCGCAGATCCGCAAGGAGTCGCCGCACGTGCCGGTATGGCTCGACTTCAAGGGGACGATGCCCAAGACCTTCGGGATGGCCCCCGACGTTCCCAACATCCTCATCATCGACACCTTCGGCCGTCCCCAAGGGGTGATCTCTGGGGAGCTCAACGAGACGAAGTACCAGCAACTCGTCGCGGCCATCGATCGCCTCCGGCTGCAGGCCCAGCCGGTGCGGACGGCGTCGGCGACCGAGGCGGTGCCGGCCACCCGCTGACGGCCCGCACGAACTCGAGCCGCCGGCTCTCGTGACTTGCGGCTCTCAAGGCTCCGGCGACGAGCCCGGCGCGGCGACGGCGCGGCCGCTCCCCTCGGTGAGTTCTGTGAGCCGGTCGATCGGAACGTCGGTAAAGGTTTCGGTGCCGCCGCCGATCCAGCGGATCTCGATCCGGTCGATGGCCGGATGGGCTCCGAGGCCGAAGTGGAGCCGGGTGCCGAAATGCCCCTGGTAGCCGCGGCCGGCGTGGACCTCGTCGACGAATGTCTCGTCACCGGCGTGGAGGATGACCTTCGCCCCCACCCCGTCACGGTTCCCCTGCCGGCCGCGCAAACGCACCTGGCACCAGTGATTCGTGCCGCCGCGCTCGCGGTCGAGATTCCGCAGGAGCGTGGGGGCCTCGCGCGAGTTGAGGATCACCAGATCGAGGTCGCCGTCGTCATCGAGGTCATCGCAGGCGACGCCGCGGGCCGCGTGGCGGGGGATGTCGTGGAGGCCGGCGGCGGCCGAGACATCGACGAATCTTCCGCCGACGTTGCGGAGGAGGAGGTTGTGGTTGCGGTAGGCGGTGGTGTCGTCGAAGGCCTCGACGTTGTCGTTGAGGTGGCCGCAGGCGAGGAACAGGTCGCGCCGGCCGTCGTTGTCGAAGTCGGCCATCGCCGTCCCCCAGGTGACGAATTGCCACGCCCCGCTGCCGGCGGCGGTGGCGGCGGTGGCGTCCTCGAACTGCCCCCGCCCGAGGTTGCGGAACAGGACGGGGAGATCGGGCTGGAAGTCGGTGACGAACAGGTCGATCCTCCCGTCGCCGTCGGCGTCGCCCGCTTCGGTCCCCATGCTGCCGATCTCGGCGCCGAACCGGTTCACCGCCACGCCGGCCGCCAGCGCGGTCTCGCGGAAGTTGCCCCGGCCATCGTTCTCGAAGAGGAAGTTTCCCTCGAGGGCGTCGTTGCCGACGTAGATGTCGGTGTCGCCATCGTCGTCGTGATCGAGACCGACGACCCCCATTCCCGGGCCAGCCACCGCGGCGATCCCCGCGTCGACGCTCGCATTGACGAAGCGGCCATCGCCTGAATTGCGGAAGAAGCTGTCGGGCCAGGGAGGATAGTCGCGGGGGCCAGCGTAGGCGGGAAAGCCCTTGAACGATCGGGGGCGGTGGTTCTCGAGCGTGAAGCGGACATAGTTGGCGGCGTAGAGATCGAGGTCGCCGTCGCCGTCGGCGTCGAGGAAGGTGGCCCCCGCGCCGACCTTCTCCCCATCGGCCACGTTGGCGCTTTCCGTGACATCGACGAACGTGCCGTCGCCGAGGTTGCGGAAGAGTCGCTTGGCTCCGAACGTGGTGAGGAAGAGATCGCTAAAGCCGTCTTCGTCGACATCCCCGGCGACGACGCCGAGGCCGTAGTCGCGGCAGTCGATACCGGCGGCGAGGCTTACGTCGCGAAACACCCCCGCGCCGAGATTCCGGCAGAGGGCATGCCGGGGGGGCGACTCGGAGTCGCCGGGCTCGACTCCCGGAAGCGCAGCCCCGTTTGGAAAATAAAGATCGATCCGGCCATCGCCGTCGTAGTCGAACGTGGCGACGCCGGCCGACAACGGCTCGACGAGATACCGCCGACCACTGCTCCCGTCGGTGTGGACAAAGCCGATTCGAGAGGCTTCCGTGGCGTCGACAAACCGGATCGGCGCGGCGGCGGACGGTGGCGCCGGCGGCAACGCTGCCGGCGCGGTCGGCCGACCGCAGCCGAGGACCAGGACCAGCACCGGGACGGTGACGCCAAAGCTCAAGGCGAGGCGCTGCAGGGAAGAAAGAACCATGTCAGTGGCCTTCTCCCGCGGCGCTGGGCGGGGGGGCGGTGGAAGAGGAGGCAGATCGATCGACCGCGGCGCCGCGGCTCAAAAGGGCCTTGGACTCTTGCGTATCGCCATCGAGCGCGGCGATCCGCCCCGCAGCCGCGTACCAGCCGGCGAGGAGGCGCCGCATCCGTACGCTCTCGTCGCGGGCAAGATTCCTCGCCGCGGCCTCGGCATCGTCGGCCTTCAGGCGGCGGAACTCCGCGCGGGCCCGCTCGGCGTCGTCGGCCAGGCCGAGGCGCGCCAAGGCGGTGGCCAGCCCGTACCAGGCGCCGGTGTAGGAGGGGGCCCGGTCGATGGCCCCCTGGAACGCCGCTCGGGCCGCGGTGTTTTTCTCCTGGCGGAGCCGGGCATGGCCGAGGTGGAAGAGCCGGACCGCGCCGCCGCGGTCGTCGCCGATCGCCGGCTCGAGGACGTCGGCTGCCTCGTCGACCCGGTCGGATTTGAGGAGGCAGCGGCCGAGATGCCCTTGGATGTCGGGGAGGGACGGGTCGAGTCGGCGGGCGCGCTCGAGCCACTCGGCGGCCTCGGCATCGCGACCCTCCTTCACGGCGTAGAGCCCGAGGCGATACCACCCCTCGGCCGTCTCCGGATGCCGCTCGAGATGGGCCCGCCACAGCGTCGCCGCGGTCTCCTGGTCGCCGCGCTCGGCGGCGAGCGTCGCTGCGAGCGCCGTCGACTGCGGCCGAGAGGGATGACGGGCCACGATCCAGTCAACAAGCGCCTGCGCTTCCTCCACCAAGCCCGCGTAGCCCTCTGGCACTGCGGCCGACGGCGTGGGGAACCGGATGACCTCGGCCGGCCCAGCCGCCGCGTGAGGGGTGCTCCGGGGGCGCGCAAGGGTGATGGCGACGCCAGTTGCGGTGATCACGACAGCAGCGCCCGTCGCGGCCAGCCAGCGCCACGACAGCCGGAGCCACGATCGGAGGGGCGATGTGGGCGTCCATTCGGCCGCCTTCCCGGCCGCGAGGCCAGCGCCCTGTCGATGAGGACCGTTGCGGGGACGCTGGCGGTCTGTCGGCATGACGACGCGCCGGCCGCGCTCAGCGCAGCCGTTCCTTGAGCCGCCGGCTGGCGAGGGTGAGGGTGTCGCGCTCCTGGGTCGTCAGGCTCGCTTCGCCGGAGCGGCTGATCTTCTCGAGAATCCGATCGACCGCTTCGCGGAGGGCCTCGTCATCCTCGAGCGACGCCTGGCGCGGCGGGGTGCGGGAGGGGGGCGGGGGATCGTCGTCGGGACGAAAGATCCGGAATCGCTGCCTCGATTGGAGGAGTTGCGCGGGGGCTTCGAGAAGGTCGCCGATGTTCCAGCCGCGCCACGCATAGGCGAGGCCGAAGAGCGCTCCGCCGATGTGGGCGAAGTGGGCGACGTTGCCGGCGCCATGGTAGGCCCCGTTGACGTCGGAGAAGAAGTAGAGGAGGCCGAGGGCCCAGGCGGGGATCGGGAGGATGCCCCAGAGGAGAAGCTCCTGGTGGGGGTTATGCCAGACGAAGTAGGCGAGGGTCGCCATCACCGCGCCGCTGGCACCGACGAGCAACCCGCCCCGACCCCCTTGGCCGAATTGCACGCTCGCCAGCCAGGCGAGGCCGGCGAGGACGATCGCCGTCAGCCAGAAGCGGAAAAATTCATTGCGACCGACACGGGCCTCGACCTCCGGGCCGAAGAACCAGAGCGTGAGCATGTTGAGGGCGAGGTGCCACGGCGAGCTCATGTCGTGGGCGAAGCCGTAGGTCAGCAACCTCCACGCTTCGAGGGGGTGACGGGGGAGGTCGCCGCGCATGGCCAGCCAATTGCTGAGCGGAAAATCGTTTTCGGCGAGGAGGCAGGCGACCCACACGGCGCAGTTGGCGACGACGATCGTCGTCACCGCGGTCCATTCTCCGGCGCCGGAGGATCCTCCCCGCCAGGAACGGTTCGGTTGGGCGTAACGGCGGTCTGCAAAACCCATGGGATTCCTCGTCGGCCGGAACGCCGGCGGCGGCCCGCGCGGCAGCCGCCGCGACCCGGGCAACGTTCATCGTAGGTCCTTGCCGGGGGAGGGGGCAACGGCCTGCCCCCTCCAGCCGCTGCGGCCGGTGTGTTAGATTCCCCTCGCAGGCCTGAGCCGGGGTCCGGTGATGGCCTGAGCGATCGATGGAGGGGGGCCGGTGCCCTCCTGCCGGGAACACTGACGCAACGCGAAGGGGAGAGCAGGGCATGGCGACCAACGGGAGCTTGGGGCGGAAGTTGCGGATGGCGATCGTCGGGGGTGGGCAGGGGTCGTTCATCGGCCGGGTGCATGTCACCGCCGCCGTGCTCGACAACAGGGCCGCCCTCGTCGCCGGAGCGCTGTCGAGCGATCCGGCCCGGGCCAAGGCGAGCGCCGCCGACTACGACATCGCCCCCTCCCGTGCCTACGGCTCTTATATCGAGATGTTCGACGCCGAGCGGAAGCTCCCCGCTGGTGAACGGATCGACTTCGTCTCCATCGCCACCCCCAATCACATGCACTTCCCGGTCGCCCGGGCGGCGGTCGAGGCGGGCTTTCACGTCGTCTGCGACAAGCCGATGACGCTCACCCTCGCCGAGGCTGAGGAGCTTGCCGCGCTCGTCAAGGGCTCGAACGTCGTCTTCGCCGTGACGCACAACTACACCGGCTATCCGCTCGTTCGTCAGGCCCGGCAGATGATCCTTTCCGGCGAGCTTGGCGACATCCAGGCGATCCGCGCCACCTATATCCAGGGCTGGCTGCGGAGCCGGCTCGAGAGCGAGGGGCAGAAGCAGGCCGCCTGGCGGACCGATCCGACCAAGAGCGGCGCCGCCGGCTGCTTCGGCGACATCGGCACCCACGCATACAACCTCGGCCGCTACATGACCGGCCTCCTCCCCGAATCGATCAGCTGCAACCTCAAAGTCTTCGAGCCGCCGCGGCCGCTCGACGACTACGGCCATGCCGTGATCCGCTACGGCAACGGCGCCCTCGGCACCGTCACCGCTTCGCAGATCAGCCACGGCCGGGAGAACGACGTGCGGATCGAGATCGACGGGACGCTGGCGAGCCTCGAGTGGCACCAGGAAAACCCCAACCAGCTCTTCATCCGCAAGAACGGCCATCCCCACCAGATCTACACCCGCGACCCCAACGCCCCCTACACGAGCGACCCGGCCAAGGCCGCCTGCCGGCTCCCGTCGGGGCATCCGGAAGGCTTCTTCGAGGCCTTCGCCAACGTCTACCGCGCCACCTACGACGCGATGGAACTGGCGATCGCCGGCAAGCCGTTCGAGCGCACCAATACGATCTATCCCAACATCCACGACGGCGTGGAGGGAATGTATTTCATCGAGCAGTCGGTCGCCTCGAGCAAGGCCGGCGGCGCCTGGCTGCCGCTCCGGCATCCGCTTGCCAGGCAGTAGTTCCGGCACGAGGTGCCAACACGAGAAAGGATTCGACACTTGCCCTCGGCCCCACCTGTGAAGCGCGACACCGCCTACTTTGTCTTCGACATCGAGAGCGTCTCCGACGGTGCCCTCGTGTCGCGGCTGCGGTATCCGGAGGAAAAACTCTCGCCTCCCGCGGCGATTGCCCGGTGGCGCGCGGAGTTGATGGCGGAGCAGGGGAAGGACTTCATTCCCTACACCTTCCAGCTCCCGGTGTCGCTGGTCATCGCGCGGGTGGCTGCTGATTACCGGCTCATCGATCTGGTCGCCCTCGACGAGGAGAAGTCGCGGCCGCCGGAGATCGCGCGACTCTTCTGGGAAGGATGGCGGAAGTACGGGCGGCCGTGTCTGGTGACGTTCAACGGCCGTGGCTTCGACGTGCCGCTGCTCGAGCTCTGCGCCTTCCGCTACGGGCTCCCGATTCCCGACTGGTATGCCGAAGACAAGCGCAACTACGACCAGCCGCGCTACCGCTACAACATGGCGGGGCACTTCGATCTCCACGAATGGCTCACCAACAGCGGCGCGAGTCGGTTTCAGGGGGGGCTGTCGCTGGCGGCAAACCTGATCGGCAAGCCGGGGAAGCAGGACGTCGCCGGTTACATGGTGCAGGATCTGTGGGACGCCGGCCGGGCCGCCGACATTCACGACTACTGCCGCGGCGACGTCCTCGACACCTACTTCATTTTTCTCCGCTCGCGCGTCCTGGCCGGCGAGCTTTCCCTCGAAGAGGAGCATGTCCTCATCGAGGAGACGCGGAAGTGGATCGAGGAGAAGTCGGCCTCGTCGCCGGGCCTGGCCCGCTACCTGAAGGCCTGGGGCGACTGGAAGAGCCCGTACGCGTGAGGGCGCGGTCGCCTGAGTCCGCGAGCGAGCTTTTCGTGATCCGACAGGGCATCGCGCGGCGCTGCCGGATTGCCGTCCGCCATCCCTGATCCTGGAGCGGCGATGCCCATCCCCTCAGCCGGTCAGAATGTCGCATTGGCACGGAGGCCGTAGACGAAGGCATTGTCGGTGGAGATCGCCCCCAGCCCCGGACGGATCCACTGCACGTCGGGGGTGATGTTGAGCCAGCGGGTCGCCTGGATGTTGTAGAAGCACTCGAAACCCTGGCCATCGCGGGGGCCGAGCAAGGCGGTGGGAACCGGGCCGAACTGGTCGCTGGCACCCACGAGGAACCAGCCAGCGCCGAACGTGTCTCCCCGCGCGTGCCCCCACGGGCTGTATCCGCCGAGCCCGGTGCTGAGGAAATAGCGGATCGGGTTGGGATTGCCGTCGGAAATCGACGCCCGCCCAAACATCCCCCAGCCGCGATTGGGGTCGTCTGAGGAGCGGACGAGATACTGATCGAAGCCGCCGTAGAGCGTGTAGGAATCCCAGAGGGTCTGAGGACCGATCCCCGGAGGCGGGGAGATCGGCGTCGGAGGGTCGAAGGCGAACCGCAGATCGAGTTGCTCTTCGTGCTTCCACACCCCCCCGACGTGCTGCTGCCCGGCTAATCCCATGATCGTCGTTTTGAACTTGATCTCGCCCCCCACGATGATGCCCTGCTGGAACAGGTTGCCGAACTGCATGAAATCCGCGGTGCGGTTCTTGGGATCCATGACATACACCGACATCGCCCCCCAATCCCTTGGTGACACGACCCCGGCGGTGAAGAACGAGTAGGGCATTCCGAGCAGGAACGAGGGATTGGCGATGAGGGCCTGGTTGACGAACTGATCGGTGCCATCGCCGCCGGCGAAGATGTCCTGATCGAACGAGCCGAGGACGTCCTTCTTGCCGCCGAACACGACCCAGTTCGGTGAGAGGGGCTGCGTGAGGAGAAAATTGGTGATGTAGGGGACGCCGGGATCGTTCGGCCGCGGCGGCAGGAGGGCCGGAAACACCGCCGGAGTGAACGAACCGGATCGCAGCGACACGTTGCCGTACTCGCCATACCAGTGCTCGGCGCGCACGAGCAATCGTCCGCGGGGCAGGCCGCCGAACTTCTCCAGATCGACGACTGCGTCGTACTCGCTCCGGCCTGTGTAGCTGAAGACGTTCCCCTCCCCGAGCGGCCTGGGCACGGGCTGATCGATGCCACCGGCGATCCCGTATCCGAATTGCGTCACCCGGCCGCCGAAGGTGATCCCCGACTCTTTGGTCGAGAACCAACGGTCGAAGAGGTCGCCGGTCACCGTCTTGCTGCCCAACGCATCGGCGCCGTTCCCCGGTCCGCCCCCGGAGGTGTCCGGGGCTTCCGTGAAGGGGTCAGGAGCGGGATCGTCGGGAAGGAGATCGATGGACGAGGGGGATGCAAGCCGTTCGGTGACGGCCCGCTCGCGGGGGCCTCCGGCCTCTTGGGCGTCGACGCGTGCCACCAGCACCACCAGCACCACGAGGAGCAGGCCGACGACGATCGAGATGCGGGGCAGGGGCATGGCGCGGCAGTCTCAGTAGGCAGCGACGATCTGGGCGCGGATGAGGAGTCCCGTCTGGCCGGCAACGAATCCGGTGCGGTTCTGACCGGCCGGGGATTGGTCGAGCCAGGCGGCGTCGAAGGTGAAAAAGAGATTGTCTTTGCCGGGAAGGAAGAAGTGGTGGAAGCCGCCGCCGAGTTCAGAACCGGAGCCATACGCTCCCGTGACGTACGAAGTCCGGGCGTAGATCTCCGTCTTCCGCGGGACGACGAAGTAGCCCCCCTTGAGAAAGCCACCGAAAGCCGATGTCGAAGCGATCGGCAGCGAGCCGGTGCCCTGGAGCCGGAGCAGATCCTGGAAGTAGATTTCGGAGGAGAGGCCGAGGCCGCGGTACTTCCAGGCGAGATCGACGGCCGCAAGCGAGATGTCGTAGGAGGTGAGCGTGACCCCGGGGGCGATCGCCCCCAGGGTTGTGAGGATGGTGCCGTCCGAGAGGCGGACCGGGGAGTTTTCGACCGCGTCGCTGGCCGCCTGGCTGCCGCTGCCGAGCGCGTACGTGTAGGAGCCACCGAGCCTGATGGCCGCTTCCCGATGGTTCTGGAGATCGGAGTACCCTGTGCCGAAGTCGCCCCACGGTTCCCACCAGGTCGAGCCCGACCAGGCAAAGCGGTTGTTGAGCGCCTCGGGCTGGAGGTTGAGCGTGTTGAAGCCATTGGAGACCATGGCGTGGTAACGCAGGTCGTCGACGGGCTCGCCGGTGATCCACACCCCCTGGCTGAGACTGGGGCGGAAGAACGTGGTGGCCATCGTGCGGTCGGCGCTCTGGAGCGGAGCGAACGCGCTCTCGAGCCACTCGCGTGAACCAGGCACTTTCGACTGCCCGACGCTCAATTCGAGCGCGTCGGAGAATCGGTAGCTGAGCCAATAGGCCCGGAAGCCGATCGGCTGGCTGGTGACCGAGTTGTAGTCGATGTTCAGGAGGTAGGAGAGCTTCGGTAGCAGGCAATCGCCGGAGAAGATGAGCCGTCCGCGCGGGATCCCGAAATAGTTGGAGTTGTTGATCGGAAGGACGTTGCCCGCGCTGTCGGTCCAGGAGGGCTCGCTCCGGGCGAAGCCGTCGTAGCGGAACATGTTCTGGTTGCGGATCTTCAGCGAGAACGGGGTCTCGCGGGGGTTATCGGGGCGGATGACAAACCCGTTGTCGTAGTTGGCGTGGAATCGGCTCCCGACCCAAGGGCGATCGGTGCCGATGATGGCAGGGTCGGGGGCGAGCGAAGCGAATGGCTCCCCTTCCCAGACTTCGGGCTCCGGTGGAGGGATCGCCTCCACGGCTCCCTCGGCCGCGGTCGGTTCGGTTGGCCCGGCAGGAGAGAACGACCCGGCGGCCAGGGCAAGGCAGGCGGCGATCGCCAGGCAGCCATGGAGGAGCCCGAGACCGCAACGCTCTCGCTCGGCAGCCGGCATGAAGGTCGTGGCTCTCCCTGGGCGACGAGCGCCGCGGCCGCGTGCGTCGATGGCGATCTGGGTGGGCTGGGGCGTCGCGGAGGACTGTGCGCAGATCTTCCCCTAGCTGCCCGTGGAAAAAGTCATCCATGACCTTTTTCCACTTGGAAAACCTCCGGTTTTCTCGAGTGCTACGCACTCGCGACCGCCTCGTGCGGTCGGGCCGGCACATTATCCACAGCCTGCTAGGCGCGCGGCACCACCGCGGTATGACTCATCGACTGACTGTGCCGATTCCGTCAAAGAATCCGGTTCGGCAGGCTCTGCGGCTCAGAGCGGCCGTGCCTCGCGGAGCGCTCGACATCGGTTCGCTCTCACTCGGCCGGTGCAGCGGCGCCGACGTTGGGACTTGCTTCCGGCTGACCTGCCGGAGCCCCTTCGGGCCTGTAGAGCGTCGCGGCCACGGCCTTGGCTGCCGCCTTGGCGTCGTCGTCGACCTTCCCCTTCGGGGCCCGCGCCTCCACCGTGTAGAGCCGCCCGCCGAGAACGACGCCGTAGGCAAACCGATCGACCGGCTCGGAGAGGCCACCGACCTTCGCCGTCCCCGGCATCGCCCAGGCGACGCCCTTGTGGCTCCCAAACGTGGCCGCGGCCGGCTTCTTGATCAGCTTCACGGGCCCGCCGGCCGGGAACGTCTCGATGAGCGTCGTGCCGATCGCCGCGACGAGGTCGGACTGGTTGGCAGCGGTGATCTCCCCGAGCCCCTCAGGCGCCGGTTCCGCGGTGACGACAATCGAGGGGTACGACTTCTTCGGGCCGGGCTGGTAGCGGACGAGATAGTTTTGCGAGCGGGGCGAACGAGTCCAACCGAGAGGGGAACAGACCTCGACGCGCCCGCCGTCGAGGCGGAGCGCCGTGTCGGCGTCGACGAGTTTTGAGGTTGGCCGATTCGCGCTTTCAGCTCCCGCCGCTGCCAGGGCATCGAGCGAGGCGGCCGTCGTGGCATCGTCGGAAGGCGCCGGCGCGGGTGCCTCGGGAGGCATCGGCTCTGCGGCCGCCGCAGGCTCGGGTGCCGGCTCTGGCTCTGCAGCGACGTCGGCCGCGTCGGTGCCCGGTTGAGTGGGGGCGGCTTCAGTTGCCGCTGGCTTCGCGGTGCTTTCGGCTGCGGCTTCCGCAGGCTCGGTACCCGCAGCGGGCAGCGCTTGCGAGCCCTCCGCGTGCGAGCCCTCCGCGTGCGAGCCCTCCGTGTGCGAGCCCTCCGTGCCGGCAAGCTCGGCGAGCCCCGTCTCGGGGCGTTTGGCGGTCTTCCCCCGCTTCTTCGCCGCGGGCTTCGAGGAGCAGCCGGTGATGGCGACACCGACCGGCGCGAGCATGACCGCGACCATCGCCACGACGAGCAGAGCCCGCCAGGGGCGGGCGCCGGCCGCCGACGTGGGCCGCCGCGGGCCGGGGCGCGGGCCCCCGGCAGCGCAGACTGGTATGGCCACTGGATCCTTCACGGAGCCGATCATCGGTCGTGCCCTCGGAAGGCCTTGACGGAGCGAACAGATCGCCCCGGCAGGAATTACTCGGTGATCGCTTCCTTCACCAGTTGGATGAAGTGCGTCGCCCGGGAGGAGGCGGTCAATTCGGCCGCCTTCTTCTCGGCCGACTTCTTGTCGGCGTATTCGAACAACACCAGCCGCTTCATCGCCTGATTGAAGACGCCCCAGTAAGCCTTGAGGCGGGTTTCCTTGGCGACCTTCTTGCGGACGGTCTTCTTGGCGGCGACCTTCGGCTCCTTGGCCACCTTCTCCTTCTTCGCCTTCGGCTCCTTGGCGACCTTTTCCTTCTTCTCCGCCTTCTCCTTGCCGCGGGCCTCCGCGGCGTCGTTCTGCGCCCGGAGTTCCTTGCGATTCACCACTTTCCGCGCCATCGATCGAGCCATCCTTCCCGTTTGGTTCCTGGCGGTCCGCGGGGGGCCCCTGGGGGGCCGCAGGCCACAGCGACCGTCGGAAGGAAAGTATAGCGATGGCGGCAGTCTCCGCACGCCGGGCGTATACTTGGGGCCATGAGCAGCACCGCCGCCGCCCCGCCCCTTCCGGGCCCATTCACGGACTACCGCCCCCTCTCCGACGCCGAACTTGCGGCCCGGATCGAGGGGGTCCGGCAACGAATGGGTCGCCGGTTCGTGATCCTCGGCCATCACTACCAGCAGGACGGCGTCATCGCCCACGCCGACTTCCAGGGGGACAGCTACCAGCTCTCCCGCTCGGCCGCCGAACGGGACGAATGCGAGGCGATTGCCTTCTGCGGCGTCCATTTCATGGCCGAGACGGCCGACATCCTCGCCAACCGTCCCGACAAGGTCGCCGCCCGCGGCGGGAGGCGCGTGACGGTCGTCCTCCCCGATCTCGCCGCCGGGTGCTCGATGGCCGACATGGCCGCAATCACGCAGGTGGAGGATGCTTGGGCCGATCTCGGCACCGTCATCGACACCGCCGATCTCACCCCCGTCACCTACATCAACTCCGCGGCGAGCCTCAAGGCCTTCTGTGGCCGCCACGGCGGGATCGTCTGCACCTCGAGCAACGCCCGCGCCGTCCTCGAATGGGCCTTCGCCCGCGGCCGCCGCGTCCTCTTCTTCCCCGACCAGCACCTCGGCCGCAACACGGCGCGCACGATGGGGATCGGCCTCGATCAGATGTGCGTCTGGAATCCGCACGAGCCGGAACTCGGCGGCAACAGCAAGTCGGCGCTCGAGGCCTCGCGCGTCATCCTCTGGCAGGGGCACTGCAGCGTCCATGCGATGTTCCGCCCCGAGCATGTCGACGGGCTGCGGAAAAACATTCCCGGCGTGAAGATCCTCGTTCATCCGGAGTGCTCGATGGAGGTGGTCGACAAGGCCGATCTCGTCGGCTCGACGAGCTACATTCTCCGCCAGGTCGAGCAGGCCTCGCCCGGCACGAAGTGGGCGATCGGCACCGAGCTCCATCTCGTCAAGCGACTGGAGGCCGCTCACCCCGAGCAGGAGATCCACTTCCTCTCGCCGGTGGTCTGCATGTGCGCCACGATGTACCGCATCGATCTGGCCCATCTCTGCTGGAGCCTCGAGCACCTCGAGGCGGGGGATGCGGTGAACGTGATCCGGGTCGACGACGAGACGGCGAAGTGGGCCGTGGTGGCGCTCGAGCGGATGCTCGCCGTCGCCTGAGCCACGCTTCGCTCCCCGTGCCAGCGATCGGCGCACGTCGGGGGAAATCAAAACGTTTTTCAGGGGGGGATTCCAGATGGTGGTGACGAGCCTGCTTTGCGGTGCGCGGCGAATGGTGACCGACGCACTCGTGACCGGCGTGGTTTTCCTGGCCGTCGCTGTTCCACTGGCCTTCGTGGCCTCAGGTAACGCCCGGGCCGCGGCGCCTGTCCCGGTGATCTTCGATACCGACATCTGCGGCGACTGCGACGACGTTGCGGCGCTCGCCATGCTCCATGCGCTCGAGTCGCGCGGTCAGTGCCGGCTGCTCGCGGTGACAGTCACTGCCAACCATGCGCTCGCTGCCCCGTTCGTCGACTGCATCAACCGCTTCTACGGCCGCACGGAGATCCCGGTCGGCGTCGTCCGCCCCGGTGGCGTCGAGGAGCAGAGCGTCTATCTCAAGCTCGCCGAGGCGACCGATGACGATCCCTCGCTTGCCGGCAAGGATCGCTATCCGCACGCGCTTCGCCACGCCAAGGATGCCCCCGAGGCCGTCGCGGTTTTGCGGAAGGCGCTTGCGGCGGCGGAGGATGGCTCGGTCGTCGTCGTTCAGGTCGGCTTCTCCACCAATCTCGCCCGCCTCCTCGACAGCCCCGCTGATGCGACAAGCCCGCTCGATGGCAAGGCGCTCGTCGCCAAGAAGGTGAAAGTCCTCGAGCTCATGGCCGGGGCATTTGAGCCGATCGACGGCAACGCGGCCTACGAGGAATACAACGTCGTCAAAGATCGGGCTGCCGCCGCGAAGCTCGCCGAGGCGTGGCCGACGGAGATGATCTGGAGCGGGTTTGAGATCGGCATCGCGCTGCCGTATCCCAGTCAGAGCATCCTCGAGGATTTCCGGGATGTCCCCCATCATCCGGTGAAGGAGGCCTACACGATCTACTCCCCACCGCCGCAGAACCGGCCGAGCTGGGATCTGACGAGCGTTCTCGACGGTGTCCTCGGGAGTAGGGGCTACTTCGACCGCTCGCCGCCGGGGAAGGTGACGGTTTCGGAGAAGGGGGCGACGACGTTCACTCCTGATCCCCAGGGGAAGCACCGCTTTCTTGTCCTCAAGGACGCCGCGGCCCGGGCTCGCGTCATCGAGGCGCTTGTGCAGCTGTCGAGCCAGCCGCGATAGCGCCGCGACGCCCTGGTCGTCCGGGCGGACCGATGCTGACCCGAGTCGCGGTCAGGGCTACTGGGCGGTGCCGTAGTGATCGCCCAGATACTTGATGATCGCCTCCGGCCCGGAGACGAACGCTCTGCCATGAGCCACCGGCACGCCGGCCGGCGTCTCTCCGGCGGGGAGGACGAGCACCGGGCAGGACTGGTTTTCCTCGCCGACGAGCTTCACGACCTCCGGCCGCGGGCGCGGGACGTCGACCTGGCGGATGTCGAGCTTCGCCGCCACCTCGGGGTAATACCAAAGGATTCCCGTCACGGCCGTGCACTCGGGGCAGTAGGTGCCGCCGGGGCCATGCTTGGGGTCGGGGAAACCGGCGCGGAGGAGGAAGAGGATCGGCTTGTCGGCCATGGGGAGCGGTTCCGGTGGGAGTGAAGGGAGCCTCGGTCGCGGTATCAGTAGTTTAGCCGGATCCGGTTCTTTGGGGCATGTTGGATCATGTCGCATCATGGCCCGTCGTCCCCCTCGAGCGGGATATCCGTCGCCGCCACGTCGAGCAAGGGGGCGAGCTCGAAGACGTTGCGGTAGCCGTAGGCCACGAGCGTGGCGAAGGCGTGGTGATTGAGCGCCGCCCGCGCCACCTTCTCCGGAAAGGCCGCCGGGGCCGCGGCGAAGTTGTTATTGCAATAGATCAGCACGCGGGTGTCGGGAGACGGGATCAGCCGGGCTAGTTCATTGGCGGTGATGTCGGGGAAGGGGAGGTTGACGGCGCCACGGATATGGAGCCGGGCGAACGACTCCCGGCTGCGGCAGTCGAGGATCACGCTCTCCCGCGTAGCCAGGGCCAGGAATGCCGCTTCGCCGACCCGCCGCTCAGCGCGGAGCCGGTCAGCCTCGGAGACGCTTTCCCGGAAGCCGGCGGTGTCGACGAGCGGATTGATGCTTTGTGCGGGGGCCGTGAGACCGGGGTTTTGCGTCAAGGGAACCGGGGAAGCCGTCGGGGACGCTGGCGGCGGAGGCAACGCCGGCGAGACTGGGAGCGCGGGCTTCGGTGAGCCATCGGGTTGGTACGGGGGGGGCGTGGGCGTCCACGATTGCTC
>Ga0007796_10000265_pt1 | contig 15300 bp, 17 predicted proteins | sample CryBogmetaGMA0M_FD_60373 | JGI IMG/M metagenome (GOLD analysis project Ga0007796, IMG submission 60373) | Freshwater microbial communities from Crystal Bog, Wisconsin, USA - MA0M | ecosystem: Environmental > Aquatic > Freshwater > Lake | place: Crystal Bog, Wisconsin, USA | collected 2009-07-06 | reverse complement strand
CTGTGGCCCAGTGGGCTGGGGCATTGGCGGCGGAGTTCTGGGGCCGTCCGAGCCAGGTTATGGCCTTGATCGGGGTGACCGGCACCAATGGCAAAACCACCACCACCTACCTGATTGAGCACTTGGCCGCAGCGGCCCAGCGGCCTGCGGCCCTGTTTGGCACCATGGTGAACCGCTGGCCGGGCCACAGCGTGACTGCCCAACACACCACGGCCTTTGCCGACCTGCTCCAGGCCCGATTGGCCCAGGCGGTGGTTGCGGGTGCGGCCATTGGGGCCATGGAGGTGAGCTCCCACGCCCTGGACCAACACCGGGTGGCGGGCTGTGGATTTGCCGGGGCGGTGTTCACCAACCTCACCCAGGATCACCTCGATTACCACCCGTCGATGGAGGCCTATTTCGAGGCGAAGGCGCGCCTGTTTGAGCCGCCTTTGCTTGGGCTCCCCTCGCTGGCTGGTGGTGTTGCTGGTGCAACTGCTTCCGAAAAGGGGGGGAGCGCCGTGGTGAATGGCGACGATCCCTGGGGGGCCCGCTTGATCGAGCGACTCAAGCCCCGCCTGGGCGAGAGCTGCTGGCGCAGCTCCTTGGTGGATACCAGCGCTGAGCTACACATCAAGGGCCTGGAGCTGGGGGCGGCCGGCATGGCGGGCACCCTGGTGAGCCCGGTGGGGGAAGGGCGCTTCGCCACGCCCCTGGTGGGAGCGTTTAACGCGATGAACCTTTTGCAGGCCGTGGGTGCCCTGTTGCAACAGGGGCTGCCCTTACCTGCGTTGCTCGATGGCCTGGCCAGCTTCACCGGGGTGCCGGGCCGGATGGAGCGGGTGACTGTGGCGGCTGCCGGTGCTCATTCCGGATCGATTCAAGGTGCGGCCTTACCTGCAGTGGTGGTGGATTACGCCCACACCCCCGATGGCCTGGAGAACGCCCTGGCCGCATGTCGGCCCTTTTGCCAGGGCCAACTGATTTGCGTGTTTGGCTGCGGCGGTGACCGCGACCGCAGCAAGCGGCCCCAGATGGGGGCGATCGCGGCCCGCCTGGCCGACCAGGTGGTGGTGACCTCCGACAACCCCCGCACCGAGGATCCGGAGCGCATCCTGGAGGATGTGGTGGCGGGGATTCCAGCTGGAGTGGCCCCGGTGGTGGAAGGTGATCGGGCCGTGGCAATTGCGCGGGCCATCGCGGCTGCGGGTCCCCAGGATCTGGTGTTGATCGCGGGCAAGGGCCACGAGGACTATCAGATCCTGGCAACGGGCCGCATCCATTTCGATGACCGGGAAGAGGCGGCCCAGGCCCTGCGGGCCAGGCTGTAGCAGCTAGGGGGCAAGGCCTTGGAGGGCTTCGATCAGCCGGGTGATGTCGGCGGATGTGGTGGTGACGTGGGTGCAGGCCCTGAGGCAGTGGGGATCATCCAGGCTGCGCAGCCAGATCCCTTGGGCTCCAAGCTGGGCCACCACGGCCTCCGGCTTCGGGCCTTCAAGGGTGAAGCTCACCAGGCCGGCCGGCGGGGGCGTTTGCAGCAGGGTTTGGGCCCTGGGCATCGCCTGGAGCGCGAGCCAGAGCTGCTGGCTGAGGGCCGTGATGGTGGCGAGGCGCTGCTCGGCGCTGCCTTCGGCCTCGAGCAAGGCGAGGGAGCTGTTGAGCCCGGCGAACAGGGGGATGCAGGAGGTGGCCACCTCAAAGCGGCGGCTGTCGGTGTGGAAGCCACTGCCGGCCTGGTTTTCATGGCTGAGGCTGCGCCAGCCGATCAGGGTGGGCTGGGCTTCCACCAGCACCCGCTCCGACACTGCCATGGCCCCCAGCCCCTCGGGCCCGCAGCACCATTTGTGGCCCGTGCAGCCGTAGATGTCGGCGGCGGCGGCCGCTTCTGCCACGGGGATGCTGCCCAGGGATTGGGCCCCATCCACCAGTAGGTAGGGGTGGTTGGGGTGGCCGGCCAATTGCTTGGCCACGGCGGCGATGGGCATCAACTGACCCGTGTTCCACAGCAGGTGGGAGAGCACCACCAGCCGGGTTTTTGGGGATAGGGCTGCCTCCAGCCGCCCTTGCACGGCAATGGTGGCGCTGGGGGTATCGCCCCGCAGGTCGGCCACGGCCAAGCTGGTGATCAAGAGCCCATGGCGGCGGGCCAGTTCGTGGCAGGCCGCCACCACGCCGGGATGCTCGCAATCGCTAATCAGCAGTTCATCGCCGGCTTGCCACGGCAAGCCCCACAGTGGCAGTACACAAGCCGTAGTCACGTTTTCGCTGAAGGCCACCCGATGGGTTCCAACCCCAAACCACTGGCCCAGGTGTTGGCGCAACTGGCTGGTGGTGCCTTCGATCAATGGCCACACCGCACCTGTAAAGGGACCCAGCTCCTGGATCTGGCCCCAGGTGGAGGTGATGGCGTTCAGGGAAGGGGTTGGCAGCGGGCCCTGGCCGCCATAGTTGAAGTAGGTCTTGTTGGCCAGGGCGGGCATGAGGGCCCTTAAATCGTGTTGAACCATCTTCAAAGGTAATGTCTTTAATGGGATGAATCGTTGGAGGCAAGGACTTCGATTTTCGCTACGCGATCGCAAGCTGCCTGAAGAACATCTAGCGAGATATTTTCAGCGGATTTAGGATTCGAGAGTCCAAATGGATTGTCCAAATCAGAAATTAGAAATAGAAGAAAAAATATCAAGAATGTAACGGCTGCGCTGCTGAATATTGATTCGATCAGATTTGTTCCTCCAACAAACAGTAACCCCGTAGTGAGAACAATAGCGCTGGCATAGGCTAGCCAGTAAACAAGGGGGATGAAGCATGTTTCTCGAATTGTCTCAATTCGATTGATACTTTTTAGTAAGGCGGCCATTTCTGCCTGCGGTCTGGCCTGAAGCGTTCCGCAGCCGTTAAGATATATTGATGCCTTGGCTACTTCTTGATGGCATTTATGAAAGCCGCAAATTAGCTGTGAGGTTGGTACCCTTTCGAGTAGCCAGTCAATGAGTAGCTTTGAAAGTATTGTGATTGAATTTAGACAAGGATTGATTTCCGCATTGGGGTTAAGGGTCGGAATGGCGTTTATGTCCAGCGCCAGTGTTTCAAGTGAGGTTGATAGTTCTCCTGGTATTCTTTCACTTTCCTTGTAGTCGGAAAGCACGCCGCTAAGCAGAAAGCCAAGCAGGAAGACGGTTGAAGCTATTAATGATGTGAAGAGAGTATTGGGTTTGATGGGTTCGATTGCTATATAGTGTACGAAGATTTTGGCCAGTCCTACTAGGCATGCTAATAGTGCCGATCGAGTAAGTATGGTGCGGCGGCGATGATTGGGAATGTCCCAGAAGTTAAGGCTTGCCGAAGTCATCGTAATCTATTTTGCTTAGTATTGACCCTGGGATGATAAGGCATTTTGTGTGAGATTAGAATTTTGGTCTGAATTTTGGTTTTAGGTGAGGACTACGCCGATTTGATCTGCTCTTGGGCGACCATCCTCGCCAGCCCAAGGGGCTCCTAACCCTGAGCCTTTAATCAGCTCGGTGGTTCATCGGTGGTTGATTGGTATCTTCGGGTAACGCCAGCTCTTCGCTTGGTACCTTCCTAATGGTGTGACTAAAGCTTGAATTCGTGTTAGCGCAAACCTCTTCCATGGGATTGATTTGAGGCAACTATTTTCGTCGTGTGGGATTGTTGAAGTAGGTCTTTTTCCCAGTAATGGCATCAGAGCCCTTAACGATCCTTGGGACATGGGTTCACGGCTCTATCTGGTCTTATCTCTATCAAGAGGCCTGCTATTCGTTGACAATGGATGCGCTGATCTGGGTAGAAAAATTACCGCACTGAACGATTCTTCCCGTTGGATTGAGGGTAAAGCTGCCGAGTACAAGGCTGGGATCTGCGGGTCTGATTTGGCCGGGTTGGGTGTTCTGGCAGATGATCGTAATCATCTTTGGATTTTGGCCAGGAGTCATAAATGTGGCCCCAACGTAGGCTTTGAGTTGACCTGTGTAGGCCGGCTGATTGGGGATCACATAGCTGTAGGCTGAATAGGTGGTTGTTCGGATGGCGAAGCTGAAACTGGTAGGCAACTTAAATCCAAAATCTCTCTGCACGGTTGATACAGTGGCCTCGAACTTGCCATTTTTTTGATAGTAGGTCCGCTGGCCTTCCATCATCTTCGATACAGCCGTCAGGGCTTGGTTCTGATCTGCAGATGGCCCTGTATTGGCCTGGCCCGCATTGGACTGAGCACTGGCAATAAGGGGCTGGAGGCCAAGGGCGAGCCAGGCTGCAGCAATTGCTAGGCGAGTATGCGTTGCCAATGAATCCCCATTCCGATTGATTGTTCGATGTTAGCGTGGTATGGCTTAGACACCGGACAGCGTGTTGATAGCGGCATTTTGCTATGATGAGTCTTGATGCCGATTGGCTGTGCCAAAGAAGCGAAGAAAGCTCAGCGCTGAGCACGATAAAAAAATTGTTCTGCTCAAGAGGGATGTGGAGCTTTTCATCGCGAAGATTGGCGATATTCGCGATGACGAACTCAGGGAAGAGTTTAAGGCAGGATACCGGCCGGTGGTGAATGTATGGGCATTTCTTCGCACCGAATACGATACAAATGGCTTTACGGAGGATCTTCTTACTGGATTCGAGCGCTATGATCAGGAGCTGGAAAAATTTAATTCGGAATACGAGTTTTAGGCTGCGTAGCTGCCTTCGACTTGCTTGGAGCAGATCGGGTGTCTGCTAACCGAAACCTCCATGTGTCCTGGCCAATGGCACGCTTAGGGAGTCGTGTTGACTCTGCTGGCTGTGCCATCTCTCCCCGCGCTGGTTGCCACCACGGTGGTTCCGTTTCTGTTGAAACTGCTCGGAGCCTTTGCCCTCTGGGTCGTGGGTGGTTGGCTGATTCGGCTTGGAGTCAGGTTGGTGCGCCAGCCCATGCGCCACAGCAGCCTCGACCCCACCATGGCGGGTTACCTGGTCAACTTCATCGCCGTGATCCTCAGGGTGATCCTGGTGGTGGCGATTCTGGGGTTCTTCGGGATTCCCACCGCCAGCTTTGCTGCGTTACTCGCCGGCGCTGGTGTCGCGATTGGCGCTGCCTGGAGCGGCATGCTCGGCAACTTTGCAGCCGGGGTGTTTTTGCAGATGTTCAGGCCCTTCAGTGTGGGTGATGTGATCTGCGCCGCTGGCGTTACCGGCATGGTGGAGGAGATCAGCATGTTCACGAGTTCGATCCTTGCCGCCGATCACGTGCGCAACATCGTTCCCAATTCCAAGCTGTTTGGCGACACGATCCAGAATTTCTCCTCCCATACCTATCGACGGGTGGATTTAACCCTGCAACTCGACCATGGGGCCGAGGTGGATCGGGCGATGGATTTGATCCGCGGCGCACTTCGTGGCATCGAGAATCAAGCTGCCGGTCTAACCCCTGAACTGGAGGTGCTTGAGATCAATGCATGGGGTCCCAAATTGGCGGTGAGGCCCTACGCGCTCAGTAGCCACTTTGTTCAGGTGCGAGCCGAGTGCAATCGGGTGCTTGCTGAGCTGCTTAGGAGCGGCGATCTGCCTGTGGCCCGAGGCCCCCTAGAGCACCTGGCCGACCATTACCGCAGCAACGGCTGAAAACAGGGTGATCCCGAGGGCGGTGAGGGGGTTTTGTCCTTGGGCCACAGCCACGGTGGTCACCACGCCAGCGCCAAGGCAGGCCACGGCGAGTTGGGTTACCAGCTCTTGACGGGAACGGGGGGCGGGGCTCGGGGTCACGGCTGGTCCAGCGGCATGGCCTCGACCGTAGGGGCACCAAACCCTGGGACCCAGGCTTTGCGGGACTGTTGTTACCTGGCGTCGGAGTTCGTTACGCCCCGCAATCTGCTGGCCGGCCGGGCCCGGCCGCTGCTGGCCCATTGCTTGAACCCTTCGAGTTGCTCCTTCGCCGTGCGGGAGAGGGGCACCAGTTGGCTGGCGGCGGTGATCAGATCGGCCTCGCCAAAGTCTCTGTTTTCGCCGAAGGCCAGGTGCATGGCCTCAATCACGGTTTGTTCCAGCTCGGCTCCGGAGAAGCCTTCCGTGCGATCCGCCAGAACTCCCAAGGGAATGGTGTGGGCGGGCCTGCGCCGCCCCAGCTGTAAATCGAGAATGGCCCTGCGCTCTTCGGTGGTGGGTAGATCCAGTAGGAAGATTTCATCGAAGCGCCCTTTGCGCAGCAGTTCGGCGGGGAGTTTCTCCACCCCATTGGCGGTGGCCACCACAAACACAGCGCTGGTTTTTTCCGCCATCCAGGTGAGCAGGCTGGCCAGCACCCGTTGGCTGGTGCCGCCATCGCTGCGGGGATCCCCCCCGAAGCCTTTGTCGATTTCATCGATCCACAGCACGCAGGGCGCCATGGCTTCGGCCCGCTGGATCATGTCGCGGGTGCGGGCTTCGGAGGCCCCCACCAGGCCGGCAAACAAGCGGCCCACATCCAGCCGCAACAACGGCATGCCCCAGCTGTGGGCGATGGCTTTGGCGGTGAGGGATTTGCCGGTGCCCTGGGGGCCCACCAGCAACACCCCCCGGGGAACGGGCAGGCCGTAGCGCTCGGCTTCCTCGCTGAAGGCCCGGTGGCGCTGGTCGAGCCAATGCTTGAGGGCTTCGAGGCCGCCGATGTCGGCGGGGGTGGCTTCGCTGGGGCAGTACTCCAGCAGTTCACTTTTGGCGATGGCCTGGCGCTTCTCTTCCAGGACCTCGGCGAGATCCTCGCCGCCTAGGCAACCCCGGCGGGCTAGGGCCCGGGCAGCGATTTGACGCACCCGTTGCTCACTGAGGCCATGGCAGGCGGCGGTGAGTTGCTCCAGGACCGCCGCGTCCAGGGGCATCCCACTGGCCCTGGCGATGGAGCCCAACAGCGCGCCGATGGCGGCGGCATCGGGCAGGGGGAGCTCGAGGAGGGTGATGCAATCCTCTAGCTCCCTGGGGAGCAGCCATTCCGGAGCCGTGATCACCAGGGTGCGGGGCACCTGGCGCAGGCTGGAGGCCAGGTTGCGCAGGCGCCGGCAGACGCCGGGGTCATCGCTGTAGCGGTGGAAATCCCGAAGCAGCAGGATCGCTCCCTGGCCCTCGGCGAGCCCGTCCAGGCTCCCTAGGGCTGCCATGGGATTGCGGGCGGCTTCGCCCTGGCGATTCGGTGCACCGCTGAGGCCATCGATGAAATCCCAGCGCAGCAGGCTGCGGTCACCGAGCCGTTGGGCTGCTGCCTCCAGCAACACCTCCACCCGTTCCTCCTCCAGGCTGCGGATCCACAGGATCGGGGTGCGGGAGCGAATCAGCAGGTCGAGTTGATCAGCCCAGGCTTGGCTCATGCGCTCGAGGGCCTCAGGGTTTGAGTTGGCCCAGGGCAGCCCAGCGGGGATCACCGCCCCGGCCATCGCTACTCCAGGTGGATGGGCCCGGGCAATCGGAACCGCAATGGTTGACCAGGGGTATTTGCAGGGTCAGCTGCTCGAACACCCAATGTTCTGGATCGAAGCTGCCCCGGGGGTTGAGCTGGTCGCAGGCGTCGACATCCAGCTCCAGGAGTTGGGCGTCTGTTTGGATCGCTTCTTTTTCGCCCGCCGCTCCTGGGCCCGCTTCGCCCAGCCAGATGGTTTCGTCGGCGGCGGCCTGGATGGGGTGGTTGAAATGCTGTAGACACCTGTCGCAGCAGAGGGTCACGATGGTTGCCACATGACCCTTCACCGCCAGCACGGTGCCCTGGTGCTCCACCGTGAGCTGGCCACGCACGGGGGTGAGGCTGGCGAGGCCAGCGATGGTTTGCTCGATCTGCCACCGGTGAGCCATGCCGAGGGCCTTGAGCTCCTGGATGGGGATCGGGCGCAACGGATCACTCAAGGCTGATGGAAGGGGCTATTTATTTTTTGGCCTTGGGCTCAAACGGCAAGCGACCCATGCCACCCGCTGCCCCTGCTACCGCGGGCTGCTGGGCCATCTGTTGATCAAGGATCGCCTGCAGGTTATCGGGCAGGGCCTCCCTCGAGAGCAGGAAGGTCTGCAGGGCCTGGAAGATGTTGGCGATCACCATATAAAGCAGCACCCCAGCCGGCAGGGGGAAAAATAGGAACATGCCGGTGATCATTACCGGGGTGATCTTGTTGGCTGTCGACTGCTGGGGATTGGCGGGCATGCCCATCCCGGAGAGGATTTGGGAGGCAAACAGGCTGGCCCCAAAGCCGGCCACCAGAATTGCGATGTCCCAGTTGACCGCGCCATCGGTCATGAAGCCCACCTGGCCCAGGGCCTTGATGAACAGGAAGCCGCTGCGCGCTGCCAGGCCGGGGATTTTGCCTTCCACCGTGGCATCGCCAGGGGATAGGGCCGTGATGGTGCCGTTTTGATCCACGCTCACCACCCCCTCACCCTTGGAGACGCTCCAGGTGGGCTTGAAGGTGTCGCCGTTGTCGATGCCCTGGAGCACGGAGGCAAAGCTGTCACCTGCTTTGGTGTGGAGCTGCACTTGGGGTTTGTCACCCACCCCAAGCTTGGTGCCGCTCTCCAGGCTGGCAATCACTGGCACGTGGTTGGTTTCAGTCACGAAAATCGAGTGACTGGCGCTGTTGAAAGGCTTGGGCTCCACGGCGGCGATTTGCTCGGCCGGCAGAACCTTCAGGTTCAGGGTGTAGGGCACATCGGCGAACGGTGAGCCCCGCAGGGTGGCAAACAGGGCAAACAGGATCGGCATCTGCACCACCAGGGGCAGGCATCCCGCCAGGGGGCTGCCGAATTCTTTCATCAAGCCTCCCAGTTCCTCCTGCTGCTTCTGGGGGTTGCTGGCGTACTTGGCCTTGATTTCGGCTTGGCGCTTCTGCATCACCGGTTGGGCGATGCGCATGCGGCGGGCATTGCGGATCGAACCGGCACTCAATGGGAAGAGGGCCAGGCGGATCACCACCGTCAGCGCAATGATCGCCAGCCCATAGCTGGGTACCAATCCATAAAAGAAATCGAGGATGGGCAGCAGCAGGTTGTCGGAGATGTAGCCGATCACGACGGATGGGGGCTTGGGGGAAAGGAACGCGTGGGCACAGTGTGCCCGATCAGGGACGGCTTACGCGGCCATGCCCTTGGGGGCCGCAGCTTTTTTGGCGGCGCGGCGCTCTTCGATGTAGGCCTCAACGTCGCGGAAGTTAGGCACGGAGCGCATTTCCAACTTGGAGCCATCGGACAGCACTACCACCATGTCGCCCCAGAGGCCAAGGGCGCGAGAGACGCAGCGCACCTCGCGAATCTGGCTGTACACCACCTGGGTGCGCTCGCGGCCCAACCAGCCCCCATTCACCTCGATGCGCCGGCTGGTGATCCGAAAGCGCAGCCACAGGGCCCGTACGATCCCGCCCACGGCAAAGGGAATTCCAATCAGGGTCAGGCCTAGCAGCAGGTTGAAGATCAGGTCGCCTTTGGCGGGCCCGCCTTCATAAAAGACCGTTTCCTGGATCTCTGCACTCATGGGGTTAGGCCTGCTTGTTGCAGTAGTTGGCTGCATTCTCCCAGGAGCTGCGAGGCTTCCCGTTCGGCGCTGCCGGGTTTGAGGCTGATCAGCAGCCAGAGGGGCCCTTGGATCCTGGGGGGGGCTTGGTCTGCTGCCAGTTGGCGGAGCAGATGGTCGTGGAGCAGGCGGCGGAGCCTGTTGCGGCGCACCGAACGCTTGTGCACCTTGCTACTGATCACCACCCCACAACGCCAGGGGCTCAACGGCGCCGAGCGTTGGCTGGGGGGGAGCAGGTTGGCCTGGGCGCTGAGAAGCCTTAACACCAAAAAAGGGCCGTGGTGTTTGCGGCCCCTTTGATAGATGCAGTCGAAAACCCGTTGTCCCTTTAGCCGGTGGCGCAGGGGTAAGGCCAATGGGCCTAAACGGCCAAGCGAGCGCGGCCGCGGCGGCGACGGGTGCGGATCACACGACGGCCGGTGTGGCTGCGCATGCGGACGCGGAAGCCTGAAACGCGCTTGCGCTTACGGCTGGTTCCTTCCAGGGTGCGTTTGGTCATGGCGGCTGTCTCGTTCCTCTCGTCGCGTCGTGAATGGGCGTTGGAGCCAACCTATCAGGTGACCCGATGCCCTTTTGGGCACAGGAAAGTGTCCTCTCCCGTGCACTGGAACTGCAATCGAAAGGGCAGGGGGGATTCAGTTGCTGGGTGGTTCGATCTGAATCAACCAACTACCCAGATAGCCCGCGATGGGAATGTCTCCGGGGGCTTGGGCCAGGGCGTTGAACTGATACATCCCGTTGTTGAAGGGATTGAAGATCATCATGTAAACCCCGATGGTGCCTTCGTCAGAGACGGGGACGTCGGGGAAGACTTCGATGGCATTGCCCTTGTCTGCCAGCTCGATCGTGGCAGGGATGTCTTTCACGCAGCGGGTGCGCGCCAGCATGCCGCCTTCACTCATTTTGCAGAGCTTGATCTGCTTGGGATCAATCTTGGCGTCGAAATACTTGGGGATTGTGATGCTGAGCTTGAGGATCGCGGTCTTGCGGTCCTTGGGCTTGAGGATGAAGTAATACTCCGACCGGGCCAGGGGCCGGGTGTTGGTCATGAAGTAATAGAGCTTGCGGTAGTCCTTGGTGTTGTCCCAGCGGAACTCCATCAGGCTCGGGGTGGCCTGGGCCCGGGCGGGTTGCACCAGCAGCCGGGAGGCGATGGGGCTCGTGGCCAGGCCAGCCAGCCCCAGGCCCCCTAAGCCGATGGCCCCAACCCCAAGGGCTGCGCCTTTGACGCGTTGGCCGAGTTGGTTCAGTAAACGATTGGAGCCCATGCGGGAGCCATCTAGGAGTGAAGTAATTCTCAGCAGGCGGAGCAGCTCCTGGTGGGGCGGGTGGCCGGCCAGCTAGCTGGCGGCCCGATCGGGCCGCAGGCGGGACGCCTCCCGCAGGTAGGGATGCACCACCGGTTCGCTGGCCTCCATCCAGGCATGGGCCAGCAGCCGGATGCAGCGGGGTAGGTCACCGGCGACCGCCATCTGCTGGCAATCGAGCAGGGCGACCTGTTCCCAGCCCGGCTGGCGGCGGGCGATCGCCGCAGGGAAGCAGGCATCCAAATCGGCGGTTACCGAGAAGGTCACCGACACCACCTGGTCGCCGATGAGCTGGTTGCGCTCGATCAGCGCCTGCACCAAGTCGGCCACGGCAGAGCCGATCGCTTCGACCGTGTTGGCCTCGGCGGTGGTGGCGCCCCGCAGGGCCCGCAGCTGGCGGTTGGAGCCCATGGTGTTGGTCATGGCCGGTAGAGCCAGAGGGGTTGGCCGCTCCAGGCCAGCTCCAGGCTTAGGGCCTCGAGCACCCCGCGCAGCTGGCCCCGGCCGGGCAGGACCCCGCCAAATCGCTTGGGGGGAGTGCCAAAGGTGATGGGCTTGGTTTTCTCGGGATCCAGGCCCGCCAATTCAGCCGCCAGCAAGCGCGCGGTTTCCTCATCGCCGAGGGCATCCACCAGGCCCAGCTCGAGCCCCTGGGCCCCGGTAAAGACCCGGCCATCTGCAAAGCCCCGAACGCTGGCCTCGTCCAGCCCGCGGCCGGTGGCCACGGCCTCCACAAATTGGCCATAGCTCGAATCGATCAGGCTTTGCAGCAGATCGCGTTCGGCCCCACTCAGGGCCCGATCCGGCGAAAGGATGTCCTTGAACTGGCCGCTTTTGACCGTTTCAAAGCTCACGCCAACCCGCTCCAACAGCTTGGAGAGGTTGTTGCCGCGCAGGATCACCCCAATCGAACCGGTAATGGTGCCGGGATTGGCCACGATTTTGTCGGCCGCCACCCCCAGATACACCCCGCCAGAGGCGGAGATGTTGCCAAAACTGGCCACCACCTTGCAGCCCTTTTGCTTCAAACGCAGAAGGGCGCCATGGATTTCCTGGCTGTCGCCCACGGTGCCGCCGGGGCTGTCGATTCGCAGCAGCAGGGCGGCACATTCCCTGTCCTGCACTTGTTTGATTGCCTTGAGCACCCGGGTGCGGGTGGCGCCGCCAATCGGCCCCTCAATGGCGATGCGCGCCATGGCTCGTCGGGTTTTTCGGCGCCAGGGCCAGACCATCGCGGCAGGGAGAAGAGCCTGGATCTTAAAAAGAAGGCACCATCGGGCCCGGCGGCCTCGTTTTTTGATGCCCCAGGCCCCGCCGTGGCCCTTGCTGCGCACCGTTGCGATGCTGCTGCCCTTTGCCCTTTGGGGCACGGCGATGGCAGCGATGAAGCCCCTGCTGGACGGCGCTAGTCCCTGGCTGCTGGCGCTCTTTCGGTTGCTGCCGGCGGGGGCATTGGTGGTGCTGGCCGCGGTGGTGCTGAAGCGATCCCTGCGGGTTGCCGCCGCCGATTGGCCCTGGTTGGTGGCCTTTGCCCTCGTGGATGGCAGCCTGTTCCAAGGCCTGTTGGCCAAGGGCCTCGGCCAAACCGGGGCGGGTCTCGGCTCGGTGTTGATTGATTCCCAGCCGCTGCTGGTCGCCTTGCTCGCCCGCAGCCTGTTTGGTGAAGCGATCAACCCCGTGGGCTGGAGTGGCCTGCTCTTGGGCTTGCTGGGGATCGTGTGTTTGGGTCTGCCGGCTCCCCTGCTCAAGCACTGGTGGCTGGATGGCCCTTCCGTTTTGGATTTGCACCCCTGGAGCCACGGGGAACTCTGGATGCTTGGGGCGGCGGCGGCCATGGCTGCCGGCACGGTGCTGTCCCGCTATGCATCCCGCCACAGCGATCCGGTGGCGATCACCGGATGGCACATGCTGTTGGGCAGTGGACCTTTGCTCCTGGGGGCCCTGATCACTCCACTGGTTTTGGCTGGGGGGCCGGAGTTGGCATCGGCTGGATTGGGGCCACGTTTTTGGGGCGCGCTTTGGCCCGCCTGGAGCGCCGGCCAATGGGGCCTGATGGTCTATGCCACGGTGCTGGGGAGTGCCCTGGCCTATGGCCTGTTTTTCTGGTTTGCCAGCAGCGGCGATCTCACGGGCTTTACGGCCCTCACCTTTCTGACACCTGTGTTTGCGTTGTTGTGCGGCGTGTTGTTCTTAGACGAGAGCCTGGAGCCACTCCAGTGGGTTGGTGCCCTTTTGGCCCTGGTTTCGGTGCTACTGATCAACCGGCGCCAGCAGCTCTGGCAGGGGACTTTGTGATGGCGGTGTTGTGATGCGGATTTTGGTGGTGAGTACCCCGGTGGGCCCCTTGGGCAGCGGCCAGGGAGGTGGGGTGGAGCTCACCTTGGCCGCCCTGGTGGCCGGTCTGTTGCGGCGGGGCCATGGGGTCACCGTGCTGGCGGCAGCGCGATCGGTGCTGCCGCCCTCCTGTGGGGCGGCCGCGTTGTGGACCTGCACCGGAGCACCCCAGCCCAGTTGCCAGCACCAGGGCCGTGGGGCCCCGATCACCATGCCCGCCGATGGGCTGTTGGCCCAGTTCTGGCAGCGGGCCCTGCAGGCCCAGGCGTCGTTTGATGTGATCCTCAACCTCGCCTATGACTGGCTGCCCCTCTGGCTCACCCCCCACACCCAAACGCCCTTGGCCCACCTGGTGAGCATGGGCTCGGTGGGGGAGGCGATGGATGGGGTGATTGCCCAAATCAGCGGCAGTCACCACCGCCACTTGGCCTTCCACACGGCCAGCCAGGCCGCCGATTTCCAGCTCTCAAGCCCGCCCCAGCTGGTGGGCAACGGATTTGATTTGCAGCGCTACAGCTTTTCTGCCCAACCCATGCAGCAGCTGGGATGGGCGGGGCGCATTGCCCCGGAAAAGGGTCTCGAGGATGCCGCCGCCGTGGCGGCCCAGCTGGGATTGCCCCTGCACGTTTGGGGCTACCGGGAAGATGGCGCCTATGCCGAGGCGGTGGATGCCTCCGTGCCGGAGGGCACGCTCATTTGGCGGGGGTTTTTGCCCACCGACCAACTCCAAGCCGAACTGGGCCTGTGCATGGCCCTGCTCAACACCCCCAAATGGAATGAGGCCTTTGGCAACGTGGTGGTGGAGGCCATGGCCTGCGGCGTTCCCGTGGCGGCCTATGCCCGGGGTGGTCCGGGGGAGCTGGTGCAGGAGGGGCTGAATGGGGCCTTGGCCCGCCCGGATGACCGCTTGGATTTGGCCGCGGCGTTGCACCGGGCCCTGGCGGTGCCGCGCACTAGTTGCCGCCAGTGGGTGGAGCAGCACTGCTCCCAGGATGCCTTCGCCGGCCGGATTGAGGCCTGGCTCCAGGGGGTGGCCAGATAGCTTTTGGCCACCCCAGCCGGCCCGGTTTGAGCGACTTGCCCATTGCCCCTGCCCTGCGCCGCCACGTGCTGCTGATCACGGCGGTCTTGGGGCTGGTTTTGTTTGTGTGGCGCTTGGGCAGCACGGGCCTGGTGGATGAAACGCCGCCCCTGTTTGCGGCTTCTGCCCGGGCGATGGCGGAAACGGGTGATTGGTTGATCCCCCGGGTCAATGGCCTGCCCCGCTACGACAAGCCGCCCCTCGTCTATTGGGCCATGGGCTTGCTGTATGCCCTGCCCGGCCAGGAGCAATGGAATCCCTTGGGCACCTGGGCCGCCCGGCTGCCTTCGGCGCTGGCCTCGATCAGCGTGATGCTGGGTTTGGCCCACACCCTCTTGCGCTGGCCCCAAGGGGGCCCAAGGCCCGCCCTGACGGCCCTGGGCGCAGCCCTGGCCTTTGCCCTGTCGCCCCTTGTGCTGCTTTGGAGCCGGATTTCGGCCAGCGACGCCCTCTTTTCGGCCTGTGTGGCCTGGAGCCTGCTGCTCTGCTGGCAGGCCTACGCCGATGGCAAGCGGCGCTGGTGGTCCGGTTGGGTGGCCCTGGGCTTGGCCGTGCTCACAAAAGGCCCGGTGGCGGTGGTGCTGGTGGGGTTGGTGCTGCTGCTGTTTGGCTGGCTTCAAAGGGATCTTGAGGGGTTGGCCCGCCGGCTCAGGCCGGTGCGGGGCCTGGTGATCGCAGCGGTGATGGCGATTCCCTGGTATCTGGCCGCCGTGGCGGTGGAGGGGGAACCCTTCGTGCGCAGTTTTTTTGGTTACCACAACCTGCAGCGCTTCACGGTGGTGGTGAATCACCACCTGCAGCCCTGGTGGTTTTTTGGGGTGGTGCTGGTCATCGCCAGCCTGCCCGCCACCCCCCTGCTGCTGCTGGGCTTGGCCCAGTTGGGGCGCCGGTGGCGGGAACCCTTGCCGGCTTCCCTTTCCCTGCAGCGCTTTGCGGCCTGCTGGCTGGTGGCCGTGCTGCTGTTTTTCACCGCAGCAGCCACCAAGTTGCCCAGCTATTGGATCCCCGCCACCCCGGCGGCTGGGCTGTTGATTGCCATGGCCGCCCAGCAGGGCAGGGGGCGCGGGGCTTCTAGCCGCTGGGCCTGGGGG